>Ga0172368_10006485_pt1 | contig 12557 bp, 14 predicted proteins | sample Lak11m_FD_114540 | JGI IMG/M metagenome (GOLD analysis project Ga0172368, IMG submission 114540) | Freshwater microbial communities from Kabuno Bay, South-Kivu, Congo - kab_022012_11m | ecosystem: Environmental > Aquatic > Freshwater > Lake | place: Democratic Republic of the Congo: South-Kivu...
CAGTGTGGTTCTTCCAAGTCTCTGGATCACCCTACTTTTATCCCACCTGTAAACCACCCTTGGCGCACTTATGGGAAAAAACTATATGGCAATCCTGTCTTAGCAGTCGATCGTTAGGACATCTCTATTTAGCCACCATTAGGACATTTCTATTTGGCCTTGACAGGGCAAATCGGGTTTTCCTGTGAAATTGGTGAGATTTTGGATAAGTTTTCCAAGGTGTTGATCTGGATCAGGTATTTGCTTCAATATTATCCAGACCCTGAAGGTCATGGCGCATGATGGGACGGGGTGGAAAGTGCCTGGCGACGGTCTTGAACCCGATGTGCTCGAAGGTTGATGCAAAACCAGTCCCGGTGGCACTAGGTGACAGGCTGGCATCGAGTGGGTAGGCTTCCAGGGCAGGCGCTCCGGCTTGTTTAGCTACTTGCAAGGCAACCTGGATAAGGGCTTTGGTAACTCCGCGTTTACGATATCCTTTTCGAACGTACAGGCAGGAAAGCGACCAGACTGGCACATCATCGATGCGCTTCAAGCGCCAGCTCTGATCAAGCCAGGGCAGTGCATCCCGTGGTGTTAATTGGCACCAACCCACCGGCAGGTCGCCATTAAAAGCCAGCAGGCCGGGTGGCGGGCCATTCTTGACGACTTGGTGGAAATCTTCCCTGTTCGATTCTCCCGGCCTCTTACGATATTGGCTGCCAATGCGCCAGTTCATGCACCAGCATCCGCTGGTGGCACCCTTGTCGCCAAACAAGTCGACCAGCGCAGGCCAAAGGTCGGGTGTGAGAGGGAAATTTTTTATTTCCAATTTTGGTTATTGTTATCAGGTGGTTTCACAAATCACTAGGATGATATCTATCAACCAATTTTGGAGAGTGCTTGTAATTGTTTCCCAATTGGCAGTCCTTCCATTGGAATTTCGTAAGAATTCAAATATGGGAGTAGATATTTTCGATATTTCATTCCTGCCAGAAAGATATAATGATCTAATTGAAGGTCGGAAATTTTGCTCAACTGTTTTCTAACTCGATCAGCCCAATTTTTTATCTCTCCAGCAGAAAAGGTGTTCAAAGTTAGGTCGTAAGGTTCAATCTCCGTATCCAAACCCACAAGGCCATATTTTGCAGAAAGAATGTAGATCGCATCTGGGTTCAACCTCCTGGCATAAGCCAGTTTTTTCTTGAATAGAGTGCTGATGTACAAGTCTTTTGCTTTTGACCGTAATGATCTTTTTTGGCTTACACAGGAAATAAGAATTATTTTTTTCATTTTCTCTCCAAAATATCTAGGAAAGCCTTGGACAAATAGGTGACATAGGACATTCTAAACAATTAGGATCATTCGGTCTACAAAATTTTCGCCCGATCCACCACAAAGAACTGTCTAATTCACCTGGCCAGCTTGGATTCATGCGGCGAGTTGTTTCAATTGCAGCGGTTTCATCTTCTCCAGAACTCATTCCGAGGCGGAAAAGTACTCGTTTAGTATGAACATCTGGTTTTATATCCATTCGGGGGCGATCAAGGTCATTAAACCGAATTGGAAAAGCTTGCTCGATAAGTAGAATTGCCAAATTTGAAATTCCAAGACCAACACCATGAATACTAAGAAAAGTGCGTTTTACTTCTGTTGCACGTTTGCCTTCCCATATTAGGGAAGCATCGCCATCACATTCTTCTACTACAATTCGCGTCAGATCTCGAACAGTTTTGGGAGCATCATTTACATATCTCGGACGTCTCGGCAGGCGGTCAAAAAGGTCAGCAAGCTCACCGAGGGACATTGAATAAATCTGAAATGGATCTAAATGGCCAAGATCTTTTTTAATATCATATGGAATTGTCCAAATGATATCTGCTTTTGTTCCTCGGTCTAAACACGTCGCAATCGAAAAAGCGTAAGGATTGGTAGTTACAATTTCAGCAGCTTCTGTAACCATTACCGGAAATAATTCTTCAGCATCAAATTTTTTTGCACAAGCGAGTAAACCTTCAGTAACCGCCCTAATATGGGCGTTTTTTTGTTCTGTTATCGAATCCATTTTAATATTCACCTTTTTTTTACCATTTCTCAAGGATAAATAATTAGATAGGAACAAATCTTAAATTAACCATTTTTATTTCGTATTAACCGTACCAATTTTTTATTAGAATCAACCGTTTCTACTTTCCAGCCTGCATCCAACCAAGAACGAGCTTGCACATGTGAGCCTTCGACCTCATTACTCCACCATGGTCTGTGATGACTTGCTGATTTTGGCAACTCATCATTAAGTATTCGTTCTATCTGATTATAAGTAAGAATCACATCCCGTTGACTCTTTGGTAGAGCCTTAAGGTAATGTTGAAGAGGTGTGTATTTCCCAGACATATCAAACTCCTTTCTAGATTTTCCAGAATATATTATTCTTATAATATAACAAAAACTGCTTTAACACATAGGGCTTAGTACATAGGTTGTTAACCTTAATTTTTTTTTGATTCTTTCTGTTATTATTTATAAAGCATTGTTATGATAGTTCTTAAATGCAAAATTTAGATGAGAATTGCAATTCAGGGAGGAATTTATCTCTAAAAAATCATCGTAGTTTTATAGACCAATGCATTATATAAACCCCCCAATGACTAAAATTTTATTAATTCATCTCCTGCCGACCGGTCAGGGCACGCAGAAGGGTGGTCTGGTCGGCATATTCCAGGTCACCGCCGACCGGCAGACCGCGCGCCAGGCGCGTGACATGCACACCCAATGGCAGGAGCTGCCCACGCAGATACAGGGCGGTGGCATCGCCCTCCATGCTGGGGTTGGTGGCAAGAATGACCTCTTTCACCACGCCCTGGCGGACACGCTCCAAGAGGGGTTTGATCTTGAGATCGTCCGGACCAATGCCTTCGATGGGTGAAAGGACACCCTGCAATACATGGTATTTGCCTTTAAAGGCACCTGTGCGCTCGAGCGCCAGCACATCGAGAGGTTCTTCCACCACGCAGATCAGACTTTCTTCACGCTGCGGGCTGTCACAGATCTCGCAGCGCTCACGCCAGCGGAGGTGATATGAAAACACTGGCTGCAAAAGGCTGTTTTGGTCTTAAGCTCGGTCAAGGCTTCCGCCAACCCTGCCGCCAGGTCGTCCGGGGCATGCAACAGGTAGAATGCCAGGCGCGAAGCGGTTTTGGGACCAACACCGGGCAACCGTTCGAGAGAGAAGATCAGGTTTTGAATCGATTCAGGAAGCATACTTTATTAGAAGGGTAAGCCACCAGCCAGTGGTCCCAGGCTTTGAGCAGCCAGGTCTCGGGATTGATCCAGAGCCATGTTAACTGCCGATAATACCAGGTCTTGCAGCATTTCGGCATCGATGTCCTTGAGCAGGTCCGGGTTGATCTCAACCGACTGACAGATCTGGTCACCGGTCATGACGACCTTGATGGCGCCGCCACCAGCAGTGGCTGTGACGGTCTTTTCCGCCAGACGCGCCTGGGCAGCAGCCATCTGTTCCTGCAGGCGCTGCAATTGTTGAAATTGCCCGCCGCCTGATTGTTTTCCGCCCATCGGGCGATTATATCCTTTTGCCATACGCTCTCCTTGGCGGCCGGTTAACCGCCCATTTTTTATCAATCCGAAGGTTACTTGAGTTCAAGATTTACTAATGACCAACCTTCGTGAGGTTTTGCCATAATTTGAACCAACATCCCGAAGGTATTTTAATTCAGGGTTATCTTAAGTCCAACCTTCGGGACGATGTTTTCTTAATCATGAACATCCGTGATCTTGCCGCCTATTTTTATAGCCTCCGCCACCATGCCATCCTGTTTGATATCGGCAGGGGTTTCCTGCCTGGCAGAAGTGACCACACATTTAACCTGCACATCCAGTCCGAGCAGGTCTTTAATGGTTTTTTGAACAGTCTCAATCTGATCGGGAGTATTGGCTTTGTCCTTCAATATTTCACTTGCGAAACCAAGTGTCAAAACCTCTTTTCGCAGATCCACCAGGCGGCATGAGTTTAACAGAGCATTGAGCGAGCGGTTCGATCTTACAGCCAAGCTGATATTCTTCCATTCCTTCGTCAGCCGGGAAAAATCGTCATCCTTCCCTTTTGAAGGGGTGACATCCGGTTTGCCCTTGCCCTGCTGCCCGGAGCCGGGTTCGTTCCCCGGTTGAACATCAAGCGTTTTTCTCGCTTGAACAGAAGACCTGACTTCCTCCTGTGGTTTGTGTGATCCTTGAATGAGGATCTGTGGCTGCTTTTCTTCAGGAGATACCATCAGTCCTGCCAGAGCCAGTTCCAGGTTGAGAGCAGGCTGCCAGCCGCCGCGTGTGTCCATGGCAGCAGCATTGAACTCGCGGATCATGTGCAGCACCTGCTGATTGGAAAAAGCGGCGGCATGTCTGCCAGCCTGTTTATGAGATTCTTTTGGCAGGTTGGTTTGATCCGGATTGCCCAGCTTGATCAGCAGCAAGGCACGCAGGTACTCCACGATCTGGCGTGCCAAAACACGCGGGTCGGTTCCCGCATCCAGTGCTGCGTGCAACTGGTTCAATCCAGCAGCAGCCTGGCTGTTGTGGATCGCATCCACCAGTTCCAGCACGTTCTGGCTGGCAGCCGTACCAAGGATGGTGTGCGTATTCTTAAGGGTGATCTTTTCTCCGGTGGAAGCCATCTGGTCCAGCAATGAGATCGCATCCCGAAAACTGCCGGTGGCCTGGCGGGCGATCAGGGTCAGGGCTTCATCATCGACCGGGATCTTCTCATTCCCGGCTATCTCTTTGAGTTGCCGGGTGATGGCTTCGACCGAGGCGCGTTTGAACTCATGGCGCTGGCAACGGGATAGCACGGTGGCAGGGATCTTGTGGATCTCCGTGGTGGCCAGGACGAATATGGCATGGGGAGGCGGTTCTTCGAGCGTTTTGAGCAGGGCGTTAAAGGCTTGTGTGGAAAGCATATGAACTTCATCAATGATATAAACTTTGTATCGACCCTGGTTTGGGGAAAAATTGATCTTGTCACGCAGGTCGCGCACATCATCCACGCCATTGTTCGAGGCAGCGTCAATTTCGATCATGTCCAGGAAAGAGCCTTTATTGACCGCCAAACAGTGATCGCATTGATTACAAGGCCTTTCAGCAGGTGTTTCTGCCAGGCAATTGGCAGCTTTGGCCAGCAGGCGTGCCACCGAGGTCTTGCCTGTGCCGCGTGGTCCCGAGAACAGGTAGGCATGACCTATGCGCCCTGCGATGACCGCGTTGCGCAGGGTCTGGGTGACGTGTCCCTGGTCGGAGACATCCTCCCACTTTTGAGGGCGCCATTTGCGATAGAGAGCCTGGGTCATATCAATAACCTGCCTTTACTGTCATGGGATCACATATGTTGCGCGCAGGTTGCCCTGTGTATCGAACAGCGAAGCGACATCACCTGAACGCCAGGCAGATTGTGTGCGACCCCAATACAGGTCTACGGGTGAATTGGCACCCGCACTGGTATGCACCTGCACAATGCCATCCTTGAACATTTTTACCTGTGGAAATGTGAAAGATGTGCCTTCCCCATTTCTCAAAATCCAACCGGTCAGAAGGACTGCATCCTCCCCCTTGTTTTGGATAACTACAATCTCCGTTTCCGGCACTCCCACACCGATCACACTGACGATCTCCATTTGCACATCGCCCAGATCCACCTGTGCTACTGATGTGGGGGCAGGATTCAGCACTCCCAGGGTTGGCATCGGTGTGGAATTGTAATAATGGTCATAGTAATACAGAACTGCGAAAGTGACCGTGGCAGAAACAATGATATTTAAGATTATGAAGTAGAACCAGCGTGAGCGAGATTTCATTGTGTCCGTATGATAGCACAAACTTGCCATAAACGGGAATTTTTTAACCAGAAAACCCAGGGGTTTAACCCACCACCAAAGCCACCCAATCCCCGATCTGTCGTTTCTCGATTAATTTAAAACCTTTTTCGACTGCCACCCGGGTTACAGTTTCAGCCTGTTCTTCCAGGATCCCGGAAAGGATCAGCACCCCATTTTTTGAAACCAGTTTTCCCATTCCGCTTTCGAACAAGCGAATGAGGGTGTTCGCCAATATATTCGCCAGCACCAGCGGCGCTTGCTGAAATTCAAAATTGCTGGCAAGCAGTTCATCAACCGAGCCAAGCCCGACCAGCAATCCGGAACGGATGCCATTTGTTTCCGCATTCTCACGGGTGGCGTCCACGGAGGCCTGGTCGATATCCACTGCCAGTGCCCGTCCGGCACCCAATTTGAGAGCAGCGATGGAGAGGATACCTGAGCCACAACCCACATCAATGACATCCACGCCCGGCGCAGCGTATTTTTCAAGAAGTTCCAGACAGAGCTGGGTGGTAGGGTGGGTTCCGGTGCCAAACGCCATACCCGGATCGATACGAATCGTGAAGCGGGCTGCATCTGGAGATTCCAACCAGGCTGGCACAATAATCAATTTTTCGCCAACCGGAATGGGTTTGTAATGCTCTTTCCAGGCTTCCATCCAATTCTGGTCTGCGATGGGTGTAAAAACCGGGTCTGGTAAAGGCTGAATGCTTCCCAAATACCACAGGGCTTCTTCCAGGCGTTGGCGGGTTTCTTCAAGTTTCTCATCAACCGAAAGGTAAGCACGCACACTCACCGTATCCAGCGATGTGCCGGGATCATCCGCATCCTTAAAATAGACACCATTCTCAACTACCACCCCATTGGGCGCAAAGCGTGCCAGAACATCCGCCACGGCTTCAGCCAACTCGCCATTCACATTTAAGGAAACCTCAAGCCAGTTCAAATACCTTAACCTCCCAAGGTCTCACTCAGCCAGTCTAGGAATCCTTTTTCCTGAGGTTTTGGCAGCGTGCCCAGGGTTTCAGCCAGTTTTTCAAACAACTCGCGTTGTTCCTTGGTCAATTTCTCAGGGATGTTGACATTGATGACAACATGCTGACTGCCGCGCCCGCTCTTACGCAGATATGGGACGCCTTTGCCTTTGAGGGTAAACACCTTGCCAGGCTGGGTTCCCGCGGGAATTTGGAGGCTATGCTCTCCATCCACGGTGGGCACATCCAGTTGGGCTCCCAAAGTGGCCTGGGCAATGTTAATATCCAGGTTGAGTAGAATATCGTTCTCGCGGCGCTTGAAAAATTTATGGGGGCGCACACTGATGATGATGTACAAATTACCAACCGGTCCACCGTTGGAACCGGGTTCCCCTTCGCCTCCCAAGCGAATCTGGGTGCCTTCATCGACACCAGCCGGGATGGAGATGACCTTCTTGACGGTCTTGTGTTCCTGACCTGTGCCGCGGCAGGTCTTGCATGGGTTGCTGATGACCTCGCCACGCCCGCTGCAGGTTGGACAAGGGGAGCTTTGCATCATGGAACCCAAAATTGTCTGACGCACCTGGCGAACTTCACCGCGGCCACCACAGGTGGAGCAGCGCTGCGGTGTACTGCCCGCCTCAGCACAGGTACCTCGGCAAGCGCTGCAGATCTCGTTGCGCGAAATCTCGATTTCTTTTTCAACCCCGAAAATCGCTTCTTCAAACGTCAGGGTGACCTGGTACTGAAGGTCACGCCCGCGCCTGGGGCGGCGGGAGTGTGATCCGCCTCCGCCAAATCCGAAACTACTGAAAAGTTCTTCAAAAATATCGCCAAAATCCATCGTGGCAAAATCCGGCATGCCACCCATGTCACCCAGACCAGCCCGACCATATTGGTCATAGCGGGCGCGTTTCTGGTCATCAGAGAGGACACCATAGGCTTCATTGATCTCTTTGAATTTTTCTTCGGCGTCCTCTTCCTTGCTTACGTCCGGATGATACTGGCGCGCCAGTTTGCGGAATGCCGACTTGATATCTTCTGCCGAGGCTGTGCGCGGTAAGCCAAGGATCTCATAATAATCACGTTGGGTCATGGTTTATTTTTAACTCAAGCGTCCTTTACTTCGCCATCGATCACATCATCATCGTCCGATCCAGCAGTTCCTGATGATCCCTCGGCAGTCTCACCTTCTGCAGCCGCTTCCGGTTGTTGGGCATAAACACTGGCACCCACTTTTTGGATGACCTGCTGGAGAGCTTCATAACCTTTGCGGATCACTTCGACATCTTCGCTGGCAGCGTTCTGGCGTACTTCTGCAATGGCTGCCTCAACTTCCGCTTTCAAATCGGGAGTCACTTTGTCGCCAAACTCGGTCATGGCTTTCTCAGCCGCATAGATACTGTTGTCGGCATGGTTGCGGGCTTCGATCAGTTCCTTGTGCTGGTTGTCTTCTGCGGCATGGATCTCAGCTTCCTGGCGCATCCTTTCCACTTCTTCCTTCGAAAGGCCAGAGGAAGCGGTAATGGTAATGTTCTGACTGCGGCCGGTGGCCTTATCTGAAGCAGTCACTTTTAAAATACCATTGGCATCGATATCAAAAGTGACCTCGATCTGAGGAATACCGCGCGGTGCGGGAGGAATGCCATCGAGCACGAATTTACCCAACGATTTGTTATCCACCGCCATGGGGCGCTCACCCTGCAAGACATGGATCTCCACCTGGGTCTGACTGTCACTGGCTGTGGAAAAAACCTGGCTTTTGCGGGTGGGAATGGTGGTATTGCGTTCGATCAAGGGTGTGGCAACACTACCCAGGGTTTCGATGGAAAGGGTCAGCGGGGTGACATCCAATAGCAGGATATCTTTGACCTCGCCACCCAGGACACCAGCCTGGATGGCTGCTCCGATGGCAACCACTTCATCCGGGTTGACACCCTTATGAGGCTCCTTGCCAAACATGCGGCGGACAGCTTCCTGGACGGCCGGCATGCGGGTCATTCCACCCACCATAACCACTTCGTTCACATCCGCCGGGTTCAAATTGGCATCCTTCAAAGCCTGCCTGACCGGGGCAAGGGTACGCTCCACCAGGTCACTGGTAAGCTGCTCCAGCTTGGCGCGTGTGACCGTCATAACCAGGTGCTTGGGGCCAGAGGCATCCGCTGTAATATACGGCAAATTTATCTCGGTCTGCAGCATGGTCGAAAGTTCGATCTTGGTCTTTTCAGCTGCCTCCTTCAGACGTTGGAGGGACTGGGTATCCTGGCGCAGATCGACATTGTTATCCTTCTTGAACTCATCCGCCAGGTAATCCATAATGCGTTGATCAAAATCATCTCCTCCCAGGTAGGTATCTCCGCTGGTTGAGCGGACCTGGAAGACACCTTCTCCAACATCCAGGATGGAAATATCAAAGGTACCGCCACCCAAGTCATAGACTGCGATGATCTCGTTCTTTTTCTTGTCCAGACCGTAAGCCAGGGAGGACGCAGTAGGCTCGTTGATGATGCGCAGGACTTCCAACCCGGCGATCTTGCCTGCATCCTTGGTGGCGTTGCGCTGGGCATCATTAAAATAAGCCGGGACGGTGATGACAGCCTGATTGACCGGTTCTCCCAGGTAAGCTTCAGCATCAGCCTTGATCTTTGCCAGGATCATGGCAGAAACTTCGGGCGGGGAAAATTCCCGTTCGCCCATCAAGACACGCACATCCCCGTTCTCAGCCGAACTGACCTTGTAGGGGATACGTGACAGGGTGCGCTGAACCTGAGCATCTTCATATTTTCGTCCCATAAATCGTTTGATTGAAAATACAGTGTTCTGGGCATTGATTATTCCCTGGTTGCGGGCAACACGCCCAACCAGGCGCTCATTATTCTTATTAAAAGCCACAACCGAAGGCACCAGGCGTTCCCCCTCTGCTGATGGGATAACCACCGGTTCACTGCCAACCATGACAGCTCCAACAGAATTGGTAGTTCCCAGGTCGATCCCAATTATTTTTGCCATGTTGTCTCCTTGATCTTTCTGCAATTTAGAAATATTTGGAGCGCCGGGTTTTTAAGTTTAGCAACCCAACTTACTCCTGAATTATCCATACAAGAATTGGAAACTGATGTCACCATCATCTCCACTCATTCAAAAATAGCTGATCAGGTCCGGGTGAACCTACACTCCCAATGGAGGAGGTGAATCAGACCTAATAAGCCATCCAACCTATACTGAAACCCGAACCATGGCCGGGCGAAGAACTTTTTCTCCCAGCATGTAGCCATTCTGGACAACCGCAACCACATGACCGCTGGGAAGCTCATCACATTGTTCCTGGGAGATGGCTTCATGAAAATTCGGGTCAAAGGCCTGCCCCTCGGCCTCGATGCGTTTGACGCCTTCAGAATCCAGGATGGATTGCAATTTGCGGTAGATCAGGTCAATCCCGGCAGCCCAGGGCAGGTCCGCAGGGCGAGCTTGCAAGGCGCGTTCGAGGTCATCCATAATCGGCAGAAAGCGTTTTATGACATTCCCGCTTGCGTTCTGGTAAACCAGCGAGTTTTCACGCTCGATGCGCTTACGGTAATTGTCAAATTCGGCGCGGGCGCGCTGCCAGCCATCCTTAAAGTCGGCTGCCTGGGTTTGTGCCTCAGCCAGTTGTTGTTTCAGCAGTTCCAGCTCTTCCGGTGTTACCACCTGGGCACCAGATGCTGCCGCATCCTGCAAATCTTCAGTCTGCGGGTCTGTCATTTCTTCCTGCTTGTTCTTCTTATCTTTTCTGTCACTCATCTAATCTCATCTCCAAGCATGGTTTCCGTCACCAGCCCGCTAAGCAGATCTGCCATGAAGCGGACCGTTGGAATATTTCTTGCGTAAGACATACGCATTGGACCAAAAACACCGAGAGCGCCGGTTGCAATTCCAGGAATGCCATAACGAGCCAGCACCACCGAACACTGCTTCAGCTCCTCAAATTCGCCTTCACCACCGATGACAACCTGGACGATGCCAACATCACCACTGCCCATTGTCCTTGCCAACAGATCCTGCAACAATGAACGTTCTTCAAACATGCGCAGGGTGCGGTGCGCATCAGTCGGCTCCAGGAATTCCGGCTCGGAAAGCACATTGGCAAGTCCATCCAGATACATTGCTCCTGAAACGCGCTGGTCACCCCGGTTCATATCCTCCAGCAAGAGAGTCAGGATATCCTGCTCGAGATTATTCAACTGGAAATTTGCTTTTACGATCTCATCAGCCCTGCGCCCAAAACAGATCCTGTTTAAATGATCAGCTGCTGAACTTAATTGCTCCTGCGTGGCAGGTTCAGCCAGGGTCAAGATCTGCTGCAGTACCTCACCTCCCACCAAAACCAGGACCATCAAAACCTGCCAGCCCTGGGTTGAGATCAATTCCAGGTGTTTGTAACTAGCCCGATCAGCATGCGGAGCAGTGATCAATGAAGCTGCATGCGAGTGGTTGGCTAATATGGAAACTGCCAAGTGCAACCACTGATCGACATCCTGGCGCGCCTGGTAGAACTGGTGTGTGATGGTATGGCGGGTTGGCTCCGGTAAATCAGCCTGGTAAACGTAATGGGTCACAAAATAGCGATAGCCATCTTCGGTGGGGATACGCCCGGCTGAAGCGTGAGGCTGACGCAGAAAACCAGCCTCGCTAAGCACCATCATCTCGTTGCGAATTGTGGCTGAACTGATATCCAAATTAAAGCGATCCAGGATGCGCTTCGAACCGACCGGCTGGGCGGTCTCGATGTAATCGCGCACTACCAGGGTCAGGATAAATTTCTGGCGGTCAGTTAGCTCGGTCATCGCTCCTCAAATATTAGCACTCTCAACGAGAGAGTGCTAATTAATTCAGCTATGATGATACCATGCCTGAAAAAGAAAATCAATAAAAGTTATATTAGAAAAATACCATCACTCACGATGATCCTTACAGAATTATCTTGAAGATATGCGGGGGTCGAGAGATGTGAAACCGATCCATAAACCAGCTTATGGTGTCATTCCATATAATAGGTCCAGGGAGGTAGTAAGAAAAAAGGATCATATCCATTCGTTGGGAGGTAAGTGTTCAAGCGATCAACCAGCATGGTTTCTTAAAAATATCATCCAGGGGGTCCTCAGAGTCGCGTATCCATTCGAATCGGTTTTTCAGTCATGCTGAAGTGATATTTTCGCTGTACCATCCCATTATAGATGGGGGGGACCCATTGGTCGTAATAACAACTCCTTCAAGGTGACAATGAAGGTCTAAGAATTAGCAGGTAAATCCCGCTTTTAGCATGCGGGACCTTATCCCGCATGAGGCATGCTGCCTTCACCCCGTCAAAAAGTACGGGACTTCGCCCCATCCAAAGCTTTCATGATTTTGCCTCGCAGGGCTGTGGAATAAAGTAATTTTCCCACAGCTTTAAGAACACCACGTAAGGACATTAATAAATACTTGACATTTATAATATATTGATATATTATTTGAATATATTACATTGATATATAGGAGAACATATGTCAAACTTATACGGAAGTCAAACTGATAACCTGACCGGGCTGATAACACGCAGTTCATTCCAAGATGTAATTAATGAGATCCTTGAGAAAGCAAAGGGCACGGATAATCCGATCGCGCTGGCTTTTATTGACCTGGATCATTTTCTGGCGATCAACGAAAAATACGGTCATGCAAACGGAGATATCGTACTCCA
>Ga0172368_10006486_pt1 | contig 12557 bp, 8 predicted proteins | sample Lak11m_FD_114540 | JGI IMG/M metagenome (GOLD analysis project Ga0172368, IMG submission 114540) | Freshwater microbial communities from Kabuno Bay, South-Kivu, Congo - kab_022012_11m | ecosystem: Environmental > Aquatic > Freshwater > Lake | place: Democratic Republic of the Congo: South-Kivu...
AACTTTTCAAACTTCCCGGGTAACTTTTAAAGTTTGTTGAGTAACTTTTCAAACTTCGTCAGTAACTTTTAAAGTTTCGAAAGTAGCTTCCCAAGTTTTAGAAAAGGGTTTTTAAGCTAAAATCGGACAGTTATAAAGCTATTCTAAAAGGTATTGAGTTATTTTGTGGAACCTGTAATTTGAAGAAAATTATATAAAAGTTGTTTCTCCAAAATAGGAGGGAAGCAAAGAAAGGTTGATAAATATTTGTAAAGTAAATATTATTCAAAAAGCAAGAAGAAAAAAAAATATTTTTTTAGGTGAATTATTTCTTTTTTCGTTTCAAAAATATTTTTAGTTTGGTATAGAGATTTGCCGTGAAGACTCTAAACTTATTATAGAGGTCGAAGAAAATTTCAGATGTTCTTAATTTATTGACGATTTACATGGAGTATGAAGTTGCTTCATCTCATTCAGCGGATTTAGTTATACAAGTTTTAATTAACCTACGCATCTATGATAGGGACAAGCTAGAACATTAAAGAACTTGTGATGAACCAAAAGACAACGGAATAAAAACCGGTGATTCTTTTTTATAGGTTGGCGTAGTATTTACTAATCCATAGATGAAAGGTAAGGTATTTATATGCCTATCAAATCAAACAGGACGCATTCTTCTTTGACGTCAAAGTTGGATAATATGGTTGAAGGAATCGTAAAACATTCCGCAGAACCGAATTTTCCGGCAAACGTTAAGGAAGAAGATGTTCGCGCTATGCGTTCAGAGCTCGATTCTCTGCGTACATTGTACAAAGAGTTAACTACCGAGTCGAGAATAAAATATCGTGAATATGTTTCTCGATTCGAGGCGTTTAATAAGAGACATGCGGTAATCGCATCTCTTATGTACGCGTCATTCGGAAAGAAGAATCAAGTTCTAGCGGACTTTGGGTTAAAACCTCATAAGGTGAGGACTTCGGCAAAAGTTCCACCCGTTGAAACCGCAAAACCCGCGTAGAACATGCGTAAAAGAGCAAATGCCCGAAAAGAAATTTTCGGGCGTTTGTATTTTAAATTGAACCGGGCAGAAACTTAGAGATTAATTTAGAAATATGCAAACAAGCTTTTAAATCTTTTATGTTTCCCCCACGCGTTCCTTTGCGTTCTTGGCGGTTAATTGTTTTATTACTAACCATTGATGATGTTGCTATTCAATCTCATTCCCTTTTAGCAGCGCATTGCATACCTGCTTTGTAGTATCAAAATCATATCCTTTGGCAACAAGATAGGCAAAGAGTTTTAAGCGGGTTCTTTTATCATCGAATCCTCTTTTTACTAGGGCAGCCATTTTCTTTTTGCCGATGCTCAATGCGTTCTCGTACGACTCGTTTTCGTCAACCACCATCCGCAGCTTTTCTTCAATCAAACTTAAAGAAATTCCTTTTTTTAGAAGTTCCGATTTAATTTTTTGTGCACCGCTTTTTTTGAAATAAATACGTTCCGTAATAAAGCGTTCTGTGAAATCGGCATCGTTCAAATATTTTTTTTCTTGCAGTTCTTCCAACACAACTTGAATTAATTTCTTATCGTATTTTTTCTTCATCAGTTTTGTCTTTAACTCTTGTGTGGAGTGGAGTCTTCGGGAGAGATAATCAAAACTTTTCTGTTTGATGAAATACTTTTGATTTTCTTCGATGAGTTGTAACCTGAGTTCTTCAGAAATGTCATCCCCTTTACGAAGTCCGGTTTCATAGAGCAAATCTTTAGAAAGAAAAAGAACGCTGCCGTCCTCTAACGTTACAACAACGTTCTTTTCATTCTTTGAAACAATTTTTAGAATAACCAACGGTTATTTATTTCCTTTTTTCTCTTTCGCGGCTGCTTTGGCTTCGGTTTTCGATTCAGCGGTACCCTTTGCGCGTTCTGTTGTATCGACCGTAACCATTCCTAATTTTTCTTTTACTTCATTTAACATTTTCGTATACATTTCAGGATATTCGATCATTTTAGCTTTTAACTGCTCTCTTCCCTGGAAGCGGTCTTCACCAAAAGTAAACCATGAACCCCCTTTTTTAACAATATTATGAAGTACAGCAAGATCAAGCACATCACCGGTTTTGCTTATTCCTTCGTTATAAAGAATATCAAATTCAATTTCTTTAAACGGAGGAGCTACTTTACTCTTAACGATCTTAACTTTAGTACGGTTACCAATAACATCAGTTCCTTCTTTGATGGCTCCAATCCGGCGGATATCAAGCCGAACAGAAGCATAAAACTTTAAAGCGTTTCCACCGGTTGTAGTTTCAGGGCTTCCGAACATTACTCCAATTTTGCTTCTCAATTGATTTGTAAAGATCACGCAAGTTTTAGAACGGCTTATCGCTCCGGTAAGTTTACGTAAAGCTTGAGACATTAATCTTGCTTGCTGCGCCATGTGAGCGTCACCCATATCGCCTTCAATTTCAGCGCGGGGAACGAGCGCCGCGACTGAATCGATAATGATTACATCTATCGCGTTGCTGCGCACTAATGTATCTGCAATCTCTAAAGCTTGTTCGCCAAAGTCGGGTTGAGAAATAAGCAAGTTCATAGAATCAACACCGAGCCGTTTAGCGTAATTAACATCAAGCGCGTGTTCGGCATCGATGAAAGCGGCAAGTCCGCCTAACTTTTGCGCTTCCGCTATAATGTGCAAACAGAGTGTGGTTTTACCGCTTGATTCCGGTCCATAAATTTCAATAATTCTTCCTTTTGAAACACCGCCAATTCCAAGCGATTCAAGCTTTTGACTTGTCTGTTTATTTGCATACCCTTTATCTGCAAAAACGGCTTCTTCGGTTAAGTCAAACAGCTGATCAAAAACCGTAGAATGTTTGCATCGTTTAGTAGTAAAATCAGCATCTTTATCTTTTTTGCTATGTGGAGTAGCTTGGGCTTGTTTGTCAGTGGCGTCAACGATCATTCCTTTTTCTAAGACAATATGGCTTTGCTTCAACTGGTCATAAAAAGTTTTGAACAATTATTGATCTATGCCCAATAAGGCAAACTGTTTACGATATCTGCAGATGGTTGTTTCATCCGGAATGCTGGCTCCGCTGGTTAACCCAAGAAAGATTTGAAAGCTTCGTCTATCAGCGATCTCTTCTTCAAGGCGTGGGTCTGAGAGATTGTAGATTGTTTGCAGCAACATGGCTTTGATAATTACTTCCAATGAAAAGGCTTTTCTTCCAGCTTCAGAAAGAGTGGTTTTGCTCTGTTTGAGTTTTTCTTCTACCGGTTTGAGAAGTTCTTTCCTGTTGATTTTCTTATCGATGATCTCTAAGACTCTTTTGCTATGAGTCTTTATGTGTTTTTCAAATTATTCATTTGCTTTTTCAGTAAACAGATCGATGTTGTTGATTTTATTGCTGCGTATTTTCTTGCTCGCTTTTTTGTTTACTCTTATAACAACATCTTTTATGAAAAAGATTTAACCTAATGTTAATTTTTCAGAGGTTTCGATTAATTTGAAGATTATAACTATTTTTGATTTGAAAAATGACAAGGTAAAAAATGAAAGAAACAATTCTCATAATTGATGACGAAAACGACTTGAAATAAAAGTAAAACAAAGTAATGAGCGAACAAAAAGAAGAAGTTATATTAACCGCTATCATCGTTGATGATGAACTGTACGGAAGGGAAAATCTTAAAAAGATTATTGAGACGTATTGCCCTGAAATAAGAATTTTGGAATGCGCCGATTCCGCTATTAATGCAAAAATGCTTGTTAAAACTCATCATCCCGATGTCGTTTTTCTTGATATCAATATGCCTGTCTTAGACGGGTTTGATTTCCTTGAAGAATTTGATGAACGGGACTTTCTGGTTGTAATCGTAAGCGCTCATGAGGAATATGGAATCAATGCAGTGAAAGCAGGCGCCGCAGATTATCTTTTAAAACCGGTTAATATTAAAGAACTTAAACAATCGGTAAAAAAACTTCTACAACTTAAAGATAAAATTACTCCGGTTGAAAAGGTTACCGGGCAAAATAAATTAATGGTTCCAACATCTCATGGATTTGAAGTGTTGGAGTTCGATAAAATAATCAGATTGGAAGCGGAAGGGTCTTATACAAAAGTAGTAATTAAAGAAGCGAAAAATAAAATCGTCTCCCGTACGTTGAAGGATTTTGAAGATACACTTCCAAAAGATTATTTTTTTCGCACCCACAAGTCTCACCTCATCAATTTAAAATTTATTAAAGACTATTCAAATCTTAGCGGCAATTTTGTAAGAATGATTGACGGCAGTAAAGTTGAAATCTCACGCAGAAAAACAGCATCTTTCATTCGAAAAATAAAATCTCTTTTGCATGTAGTTTAAGTATGTCCAAGAAAAAATTATTCTACGTCAATTTCATTTCCTTTCTCCTTTTCGCTTTTCAATGTCTCTACTCTCAAACTCCTCCCTATTACCACTACACCTCATCAGAAGGGTTGCCTTCTTCTACTGTTTTTGATATGCTTCAGGATAAAGAAGGATTTATGTGGTTCGGTACGCTGAATGGCTTGAGCAGATTTGACGGTAAACATTTTGTAAATTTTAATGAAAAGGACGGACTTAATTCAGTTGTAATTACAGCGTTACTGCCCGGAGACAACGGCGAGATATTTATCGGTAACTATGAAAAAGGGATCAACGTTTTACGCAACGGTAAAATCGAAAATTTTCGGAGGAAAATAAAAGGGATAAATTTTAATACGACTTTTTTTTTAAGGCAAGACTATAAAATATACTCTTACACCGGCTATGGTAGAATAGCTGTTTTTCATGAAAAACCGGATTCAAGCCACGACAATTTTGTCGCGATTCCCACTTCAACATTCATTCTTAGATTAGCAAAATTATCAGACGGTACTATACTCGCATTAACTTCAAATGGAGTATTTCGCATAGAGAATAATAAACTTATTAAGGTGCATATAACCGGATTACCAGATGACAATTACTATTGTCTTACTCAACGAAGCGACAGCAGTTACTTTCTTGGAGCAAAAGGAGCTGTTTATCAAGTCAAAAATAATAACGTGATAAATAAATTTGTGATGGATTCATATGCAAATAAACTTTTTTACGCGATTTACTGCGACAGCAAAAATAATATTTGGTTTTCAGTTCTTGGCAAAGGTTTCTTTGTAATCCGGAAAGGAAGCGATAAAATATTAAACATCGGCGGAAAGATGGGATTGGAGAACACGCAGATTGATGGTTTTTACGAGGATAATGAAGGGAATATCTGGATTTCAACTTTTGGCAAAGGAGTCTTTTGTTTGAATAATCTTTATCTGAGAAATTATTCAGAAAAAGATGGATTGGTTAATAACAATGTTAACTGCATTGAGAAAGATAATTTCGGCAGAGTATTATTCGGAACGATAAACGGTATCAGCATCTTAGATAACGGAATTATAAGCCCACTTAAAGACAACAGTGGCAAAATAATATCGGGATATATAAATGATATTAAATGTTTCGACAAGTATATCTATGTTTGCTGGGCATCTGAAACTCCCGAAATAAAAAAGGTTTCTTTCAAAGACTTGAATTTTCGTTTCGTTAATTTCCCTTCGATCTATAAAACAAAATCCGGACTATATATCTTTGGTAATGTTGGAAATGATTTGCGAATATTTTCTGTTTATCCCCCAAATTTTAAGGAGATTGTGCCGATTCCAATTTTTGGTGACAGTATTTACGCAAATCGCGTAAATGCTATTATCGGGGATTCAAAAAATAATATTTGGGTGGGTACAAGCCTCGGGCTGTGCAAACTTTCGGAAATAAATACAAAAACCACTCCGGTTACATTGAAGAAAACGTTCTTCCCGGAAAATCCCGTCCTTAGCTCAAAGATTAATTCGATTTACGCTGATAATAAAAACCGGGTCTGGTTTACAGGCGTAAAAGGTATAGCATACTACGATCTCGAAACTGATTCGGTTGTAAGTAATTTGAGCATACTAAATCTTGATGGTTCGATTCCAACTTGCGTAGCGATGGATAACAAACAGAGAATCTGGATCGGAACAATGAAAGGACTTTACCTTCTTGATAATGGAAAAACTAAATTTCTCAATAGATACGAGGGGCTGCCCTCTAATGAAATACTTTCACTTTATTTTGATAACGAAAGTAATTCTTTATATGTCGGAACAAGTGATGGAATTGCTTTGCTCGAAATAAATGCATTCGATTCTTATGTCCATGCTAAACTCACTGTAAAAATGATAAATATAAAAGCGGGTGACTCGGTTTATACGAATTACAACAATTTGGTTTTTAATCCTGACCAGCATGACATCTTTATTAATTTCAAAGCGATAAGTTACTCCTCTCCCGGTTCAATTAAATACAAATATCAACTTGATGATGATCCGTGGATTGAAACAGAAAACGACTTTTTAAATTTCATATCACTTAAACATGGAGAGTACAAACTCCGGATAATTGCAAAAACGCAGAATGCTAATTGGAGTAAACCCTATTTCCTTTCCTTCCGAATTCTGCCAAGATTCATCGAAACAATTTGGTTTAACTTCCTACTCATAAGCGTTCTAGTATGTACACTTGTGCTAATCATAATCTGGCGACTTAAACTGAACAATAAAAAGATTAGAGCGGAATTGGAACTAACTGAGAAAATAAATGATCTCAAACATCAAGCGCTGTCTGCGATGATGAATCCCCATTTTATTTTTAACTCGCTCAATTCAGTTCAATATCTTATTAATAGCCAGAGGAATGAAGAAGCGAATGATTATATAGCTATGATGGCTAAGTTGATCAGAAAAAATCTTGACACAGCCGGTAACGGATTCATTCTTTTATCCGAAGAAATTAATCGATTGAAACTTTATCTCGATCTTGAGAAGCTAAGATTTCAAGAGCGATTTTCTTATGAGATTATTACCGGAACTGATCTTGACATTGATGCTGTGATGATTCCAAATATGATCATCCAACCTTTCGTTGAGAATACGCTTTGGCATGGCATAATCAATTCAGGGATTCAAGGCTTAGTAACAATCTCCTTTTCTTTTGAAGATGTAGATATCGATTCCCTCGTCTGCAGGGCACTAATAATAAAAATTACAGATAATGGGATCGGAATTATAGCTGCAAAAAAGAATAAAAAAGAAGATCATATTTCCAAGGGAATACAAATAATAGAAGAGCGTCTCAGATTGCTAAGCGCAAAGATGGAACTTCCTAAACCAATAATGCTCGATGATTTAAGTAGTCACAATGAAAATTCACAGGGAACCGAAGTTATAATATCGCTTCCTCCACACCTCTACAAAATGATAGACTCTTAGTAATGCTCATCTTTTAACTTGCCGATAGTTCACAATTACCTACCGTTCACTCACTGAAACATACCTCAAGCTTGTTAGCTATTGATGCTTCATCACATTGTAGATAGCTTTCGACCAAAATTAAAGCCAATAAAGTGAATATTGTAAAATTGCTGAAAAGATTATTTGTAAAAAAGCATGCTAAGTCAGCCCCTCTTTTAATTATAAAAAAAGATGCCGGCAACGCTAACATAAAAGAATTCCATTCAATTGAAGAAGCAATTGCCGATCTGGAAAAAGACCCAAATGTACCATCAGATAAAATAGAAAAACTAAAATCATCTCTTAAAAAATTGAAGAATAAAACATCAATTACGATTCGGAACGGTGAAATAGTATGATAAAGCAAATTAATATCCCAAAAGGCGCTAAGATGAAACCAACATTATTATTTTTTGTCTCCATGATAATAAGTTCATCCTTTCTATTTGCTCAAGATGGAGCATTAGACGGTGCATTCAATTCAACCGGAAAGGTTACAACTTCATTCGGCTCAGGTTATGATGGTGGTAAAAGTCTCGCCATTCAATCTGATGGAAAGATCGTTGTGGTGGGAGTATATCCTCACGGAACTGATGATGATTTTGCTGTTGTTCGCTATTTAACTGATGGAACTTTGGATGCCGGATTTGGTACATCCGGAAAAGTAATTACTTCTATCGGTTCATATAAAGATGCTGCATACAGCGTTGCGATTCAATCAGATGGAAAAATTGTCGTTGCGGGACTTTCTTCCGACGGGACTCGCAATCATATCGCTGTAGTTCGTTATACCAGCGCCGGCGCTTTAGACAACACATTTGATACTGATGGAATAGTAACTACAGTGGTAGGCAATAGTGACAATCCCGCATATAGTGTCGCCATCCAAGCCGATGGAAAAATCGTTGTTTCTGGATACGCTCACATTGGGCTCAATGATGATTTTGCAGTAGTCCGTTATAACAGTAATGGCTCATTGGATACTGGATTTGGCACGAGTGGGATAGTAACGACTAATTTTGGTTCAGGCGTTGCAGCCGGGAATAGCATTGCTATCCAATCCGATGGAAAGATTGTTGTTGCCGGGTATTATAATACCGGCGGTTCTGCTAATGATTTTGCAGTTGTCCGCTACAACAGTGATGGATCACTTGACAACACATTTGACACAGACGGAAAAGTAACAACTGCAATTGGTTCAGCCAGTGATTTTGGATATAGTGTCGCTATCCAATTAGATGGAAAGATTGTTGTTGCGGGATACGCCCACATCGGGGCTACTGATGATTTTGCAGTTGTCCGCTATAACAGTGATGGATCACTTGACAACACATTTGATACTGACGGAAAAGTAACAACTGATTTTGGATCAGGAACCGATTGGGGATATAGTGTTGCTCTCCAATTAGATGGAAAGATTGTTGTTGCGGGATTTGGTTACAGCAGCACGACTAAAATTGCTGTAGCCCGTTATAACAGTGATGGATCATTAGATAACACAGGATTTGGTTCTGGTGGAAGAGTAACAACCGCGATTGGTTCAAGTGGTGATTATGGAAATAGTGTTGCCCTCCAATCCGATGGAAAGATTGTTGTTGCAGGGATTTCGTACGTTAGTGGAAGTGACGCTGATTTTGCGGTAGTCCGGTATTCCGGTTCATCCGGTCCTCTGCCTGTTGAATTAATCTCTTTTACCGCTTCAATTTCATCAAGCAGCATAGAGTTAAACTGGAAAACCGCGACTGAACTAAATAATTATGGGTTTGAGATTGAAAGAAGTCAGAAGACAGAAGTAAGTAATCAGAATAATTGGGATAAAATTGGATTTGTTCATGGACACGGAAACAGCAATTCACCAAAAGAATATTCTTTTACTGATCCATCTGTAACTTCCGGGAGTTATGCTTACCGGCTTAAACAGATAGACAATGACGGCAAATTTAAATACAGTGAGGCGGTTGAAGCTAACGTTGGTCAAATCCCAAATGATTATTCACTAAATCAAAATTATCCAAATCCCTTTAATCCGAATACAACAATAGCATATGACATACCTAAAACGAGTTTAGTGAGAATCAGCATATATGATATTCTTGGGGAAGAGATAAAGTCATTAGTTAACGGAGAGAAAAGTCCCGGTCATTATGAAATTTTTTTCGATGCTAAGGAATTAGCTGGTGGTATCTATTACTACTCTATTAAAGCCGGAGAATTTTCTCAAAGCAAAAAAATGATTCTGCTAAAATAAAGTTCATATAAAAACTTTTATCAAGATCAAGAATAGTGAATTCATATAAAGAAGCATTCAATAAATAATAAAAAGAATAGAAGTAAAAAATGAAAAAGCGATTACTGTTTTCTGTACTGTTCTTAATTGTGTCGTCAATTGGCAATATATATTCACAATGGTCAGTTGACCCAACAGTTAACAATCCCATCTGCACAGAACCTCATACCCAAGAATACCCTGCAATAACAAGTGATGGTGGTAGCGGGGCTATTATTACATGGGATGACTCTCGAGATGGCAACTTTAATATTTACGCCCAGAAAATAAATTCAACGGGCGCAGTTCAATGGGCAACTGATGGAGTAGCTGTCTGTACACAAACAAGCGGTCAAAGTTATGCCGCAATTACAAGTGATGGCATCGGTGGGGCTGTTATTACTTGGCAAGACAGTCGTCATGGTAATCCTACCATTTACGCGCAGAGAATAGATGCAAGTGGTGCAACTCAATGGACGACGGCTGCTGAAGGTGGAGTTGCTATTAGCACACTTTCAACCGGACAGTGGGCGCCCGCAATAACAAGTGATGGTAGTGGCGGGGCTATCATTACCTGGTTTTTCTGGAGTGGCACCAGTAATGACATTTACGCGCAGAGAATAAATTCAAGTGGCGTAGTTCAATGGACAACGGCTGCTGCAGGTGGAGTTGCTGTTTGCACGCAAGGAAATCACCAATATTACCCAACAATAACAAGTGATGGTAGTGGCGGGGCTATTATTACCTGGTATGATGACCGTAACGGTATCTATGACATTTACGCGCAGAGAATAAATTCAAGCGGCGCGGTTCAATGGACAGCAAATGGAGTGGCTGTTTGCATGCAAGCAAGCAGACAAGATAATCCCACAATAACGTTTGATGGTAGTGGCGGGGCTATTATTACCTGGTATGACGGCCGTGCTGGGAATAATGATATTTACGCACAGAGGATAGATTCAAGCGGCGTGGTTCAATGGACAGCAGATGGAGTTGCTGTTTGCACACTTACAAGCGGACAGATGACTCCAGATATATCAAGTGATGGTAGTGGTGGAGCAATTATTACCTGGGCAGATTCCCGTACTTCTGCATATGATATTTATGCGCAAAGAATAAATTCAAGTGGAGCTGCTCAATGGGCAGCAAATGGAATTGCTATTTCAACAGTAGGAGGAAAAGCTGTTTATCCCGTAATTACAGGTGATGCTAATGGTGGAATTATTACCTGGCAAGATAGTCGTAATGTTAGTAACGATATTTATGCATCAGGTGTTTCAGCAGATGGCAACATGGGGGTCTTGCCTGTTGAACTTACTACATTCACGATAAATATTTCAGACAGCAAAGTTACTCTAAATTGGCAAACTGCCACCGAAGTCAAAAATTATGGATTTGAAATAGAAAGAACCTCACCCCGTCCCTCTCCTTCTGAAGGAGAGGGTGGCGAAGCCCGGAGAGGTTGGGATAAAATTGGATTTGTTCAGGGAAATGGAAACAGCAATTCACCAAAAGAATATAGTTTCAGTGATCATCCAATATTGTCTGGAAGTTATTCATACAGACTTAAACAACTTGATAATGACGGCACATTTAAATACAGTGAAACTGTTGAAGCTAATGTTGTTCAAATTCTAAACGATTTTTCTCTAAATCAAAATTATCCCAATCCCTTCAATCCATCAACTACTATTGCATACGATATTCCTAAAACAAGTTTAGTGAGTATTAGTGTCTATGATATTCTCGGTAAAGAGATAAAGTTATCAGCTAACGAACAGAAAAATCCCGGTCATTATGAAATTATTTTCGATGCGAAGGAATTAGCAGGTGGAATATATTATTATTCAATTAAAGCCGGAGAATTTTCTCAAAGCAAAAAAATGATTCTTTTGAAATAGATGATACCTAATGGAATTATCTATTCAATTAAAAAACGAAACGATCAAGTGATGTTGAAAAACAAGAGAGAGAAAAATGAAAAAATATTATGAAGCGTCTGAATTTATGACTTCCCCATTATTTAAAGAGAAAGAATTAACTCAGACTAACAACAAAGCATTATCAATTACAAAATTGAAGAACGGAATAAAATCGATGCCTAAACTAAAATTTGTTATTACCCTATTTTTATTTATCGCTTTGTTCGGAAGCATCACAAAGGCCCAGTGGCTACCCACAGGTTTGGCTAACGGTACGGTAAATATTGTCTTTGGTAATGGAGCTAACCTTTTCGCGGGATTATCAAACGGCGCTCTAATTTCCACAGACAACGGGTCGAGCTGGAATTATACGAGTATCAGCGCTACTTTTTCAGTTTGGTCTTTTGCCGTTAACGGGACAGACATTTTTGCGGGAACCACCGGCGGACTTTTTCGGTCGACCGACAATGGATTAACATGGAACGCTGTTAATTCCGGTATGCCGATGGTTCAATCTTTCGCAGTTATCGGCGCTACTTTTTTTGCGGCAACCGAAGGTGGTGGTGTTTATTTAACTACAGACAATGGAACAAACTGGACTCAAGTAAATACCGGTTTAACTAATCTTCAAGTTCGCGCTCTGATCGCAAGCGGGACAAAACTTTTTGCTGGAACTCTTGATGGAGTTTTCCTCTCCACCGACAATGGATCAAACTGGACTCAACTAAACACCGGTTTATCGAATCTTGATGTACGCGGCTTTGCAGTTTTAGGGACAAATATTTTTGCGGGAACAAACGGCGGTATTTTTCGATCCAATATCAACACCATCAATTGGACAAATGTTGCCGGCGGACTCGTTCGTGGTTTTGCCGTTACTTGTGGCACAGACATTTATGCCGGTGGCTGGTATAATGGAGGTGGTGTAATTCATTCAACCGATAATGGAACAAACTGGACGTCTTTCAATACCGGATTAACCACCACCACTGTACCGACTCTTGC
>Ga0172368_10006487_pt1 | contig 12556 bp, 12 predicted proteins | sample Lak11m_FD_114540 | JGI IMG/M metagenome (GOLD analysis project Ga0172368, IMG submission 114540) | Freshwater microbial communities from Kabuno Bay, South-Kivu, Congo - kab_022012_11m | ecosystem: Environmental > Aquatic > Freshwater > Lake | place: Democratic Republic of the Congo: South-Kivu...
AAGCTGAGAGCCTGCCGCGAAAGATCGAGCGCTACGGGGAAACTTCCGCGCACACTGGCTTGCAAAAGCAGGTTGCCTGCGCCGCAACCGATCTCGAGCAGGCGTGAATCAGCATTCAGGTGCGGGCTGAGCAGCTGATCGATCATGGTCAGTTTTCCGCCATGCCAGAAGCGCTGCATCGGATGCCCCGAATGCAGCGCGTGATATTGGTAGTCGCCGGCGACGGCGTGATAATCAAAAGACAAAGATTCAAACTCCTATTTGTATCTGCCCCGCCAGTCATTCCAGCGGACAGTGAACAGATTGGCGAACATTTCAAACGAGTCGCCAAACAAGCGGACGCGGCTATCGCGGCGGTGATGGATCATTTGCACCGCGATCGGCTTGATCTCATATTTTAGTTTGCGCGCCACGTAGAGCAGTTCCACATCGAAGCCAAAACCACTGATGGTCAACCGCTTGAAAATCTCCCTTGCCGCGGCGGATTTGAAGCTTTTAAATCCGCACTGTGTATCCGGCAGACCGGAGAATAAAATGCCCTGCACCATCCACGAAAAGATCTGACCGGCGGCAAAACGAAGGGTGGGCACGCCCTTCACCTCAGAGCCCGGCAGAACGCGTGAGCCAATGGCAAGGTCGCTGCCGCTTTGCAAGGCCTTCAGGAATTCTTCAATGGCGTTAAGGTCATAGGGCTGGTCGGCATCGGTGAAAATAATATATTTTCCGCGGCTTTCAAACACGCCGCGCTGGATGGAAAATCCCTTGCCCATATTTCGCTCGTTGACGAGAACCCGTAAATCCGCTTTGTTGTGTGCCTGCCAATCCTGGATGAGGGTAACGGTTTTGTCCTGGCTGCCGTCATCTACGACGATGAGCTCGTATGATTCCTCCCGCCCAGAGAGGTAGGTTTGCAGTCCGGTCAGGGTATCCACGATCATGGCTTCTTCGTTGTATGCCGGCACAATAACGGAAAGGTCGGGGGTCATGGCTGGCATGGATTCTCGCACATTGAATTTTGCATGGTAATTAGGGGAACGGAAAATACAGGCATAGCCCGTGTATTTTATCAGATGATGGGGGACGGCTAATTTTGCGGGCTATTCAAAAGGGTTCATTACGGAGACTGTCGAGAGTACAGAGACTCTTCAAATTTACTCTGTGACAAAAGGTTTTCCCATTTTTACCTTTGATACCGCGCTTCCCGTTGTTTCAGTATCTTTTCTCTTAACTTCCCAAACCCGAGCAAAATCAAAATCGCTGAAACAAAAAGGTTCATCCGCGCCAGAGCTGTGGGCGGGTGGATGGTCAACGCGCGCATCCACGCTGATAATGCTGCCGCAGATTGTCCGCCATCGAGCAGGTAACGCGCGTCCATACGGTGAGCGGATGCGCGCGCGCGGCGATCAATTCCTGCAAGGATTGGCGCAAGATTTTCATCCTGTTTTATTTTTTCCAAAATACGAAAAGCCTCGCGCCCGAACTCGGCAGCTTTGGCGCGGTTCTTTGCTGCGGCATGATAACGCGCTGCCGCCCAAGTTTGATTTATGTGCAAAATATTTCCGCGCCGGGCAATTTGAATCCAAAGATCATGGTCGAGTAGAAAGTGGAACTTGGAATCAAGCTTGAGATTCCCCAGCACAGAGCGGCGCATGAAAACGGCAGGCTGCCCGATGATTTGAAAGCACAGCAGGTCTTCCAAAGTCAATTGTTTGTAATTCAACGTGTTGAATGTTTTGCCGTGTTCATCCACGGCGAGCATGTTCCCGTAAACGAGGGCGACATGCGGGCGCTCGTCAAATATCTTCACCGCCGCTGAAACTGCTCCGGGCAGATAATAATCATCCGAGTTCAGCCACGCGATGACATCCCCTGTGACGCGCGCAAAGCCCTTGTTGATCGCATCTGCCTGACCATTATCCTTTTCCGAGACCCAATAAGCCAGTTGGTTTGCATAATTTTTGATGATGTCAACGCTGTTGTCGGTTGACCCGCCGTCAATGACGATGTATTCAATGCGCGGATAATCCTGACTCAAAACAGACAACATCGTCTGCTCCAGATAAGCAGCCTGATTGTAGGAGGGGGTAATGACGGAAACAAGGGTCATGGATTCAGATCATACAACACAAACCCCTCGCCTTCAATTGCAATGGGAAATCCATCAAGCAGTTTTTTCAGCGAAGGTTGTTTATCCAATTGACCGAAGGCTGTCACCAAAAAATAATCCCTGCCGACGGTCAACTCATCGAAACGATCTGCAAAATCCACCGTGCCGCTGCGCACCTCGGCCAATTCTGTGCTGTACGGCCAGAGCGTCATCTTGCGCCAGCCGTAAAACATCAGGCGGAAACCATAATCCTGAGTCAGGCCGATCACTTTTGCGTCAGCGGGAATCGCTTCGCCAACCTGCTGCCAGAACGCGGGTTCATGACGGAAACTTTCAGCGACCAGATTGGAACGCGACACCCAGGATTGGAATCCGATCACAGCCACGATCACTGCGATGAAACCCGCGCGTCCGACTCCGCCGCGGCCTGCCGCGCTTTCAATAAGTGGATTCAACGCTGATGCCAGCCCCAGCGCAACGATGGGAATCAGTTGAATATGGTAATAACTGTGCGTGTACATCTGGAACGGCAGTGTCAGCCCATACAGCAAATATCCGATCCACAAACTAACCAGCAGCCAGCGCAGGCGCGGAGTTGCAAGGAACGTCCCTGCGATGCTGAGAAAGATCATCGTCAACCCAAACAGTTGACCGAGAAAGGCCAGCCACTTGGTATAAAAATCTGTGCTGGAAATCAGTTTTATGAGCGCCACAGTCCAGCTGAAAAAATATTCGGTGGAACGTCCCTGGTTGAGCAGGACATAAAATAGAAGCGCAGGCGTAATCGTCAACGCCGCCATTGCCCAGACCTGTTTCGACTTCCAAAAATCCTTTTTGAGCGTGAACAATACCAGCGCGATTGCGGCCGCGCCTGCGAAGAATGCAATCACGATCTTTACAAATGCGGCAAGTCCAAGAAAGACGCCCGCCAGAATTGCCCATTTCCATTTTTGTTCTTCGCTCCAGCGATATAAAAAGTAGACGCCAATGACAAATGCCGAAGTCATCAATGGGTCAGGCTGGAAGGAGCGGCTGGCCTGCACCGAAAACGGCAGGACGAGGTAATATGCCAGCCCGATCAATGCCGCCCACGGCGAAATTGCGCGGCGCATCAGGTCAAACAGAGCGGCGCCGGCCAACAGCCAAAAGAGAGTCTCCCAGACGCGGGCGGAAGCAATGTTCTCGCTGCCGCTGACAAAATAAGTAACCGCCACAATTGATTCAACTACGGGTGGTTCATATTTCCCAACCGAGTTGGCAAATGTTTTGGCGAGGTCACGTTCTTCGGCTGATGCTGAGGGAAGAAGGGAATAATAAATATCGCGCGCCACAAGCGAGTTGCGTAACTGGCGCGAGGAATGAAAGTCCAGGGGCGGGTCGGTGATGTCGAACAGGCGCAGCGCTCCGCCCAAAGTGAGGAGGACGAGGAAGAGGATGAACCAGTTTGCGGGTCGGGTTTGATTCGTCATGTCAATCGTAAATCCAAAATCGTAAATCAGAATAGCGAGTTGTAGTCGGCTTTCGGGAAAATGGTCAGTTTGCCGCCGATGGTCGCGTCCAAAACTTCGCGGCCTGCTTTTTTGTAGGCATCCCGCGCCATGGCGTACCCGATCTCGGAGGTGTCGAGGTCGGGCAATTGCCAGCGGACTCCCTTGCCGAAATAATTGGGTGAAACATGATTCGGGTCATCGCCCTGCGAAACGACGGTTTTGTTCGCCTCGCCCTTCGACGTGAAGTTGTGATCGACGCCGATGAGAATGACCTGCTCGAAGCCCATGTGAAATGCGAGTTGCAGCGTGACGTTGGTGACGGTGGCGCTTTCCCAAACACGTCCGCGCACATCGGGCGAAAAGCGCGGGCCGGTGTAGGAGGTGTATAAAAAGGTTGGAAGGTTTGAAGGTTGCAGGCTGGGCGAAAAATGACGATGCGAGCGCCACGCTAAAAACTTGGGCATGGGCAGCGCGAGAATGTCGTCGTGAAATTGTTCGATGACAAGATCGTTGGTGGCTGAATAATAAGTTGTGTGAAAACCGAGTTCGGGGAAGATGACGTAGATGCGGTTCATCCCGAAGGTGATCTCGTTCTTGAGTTTGGATAAATCGGTCTGCTTGAGGCTGGGCCCGTTGCCGATGATGAATCCGCGTTTGCCTTTGTGGAGGTCTTTGAGTTCGGCGAGCCGTCGAATGCTCTCGCGCCGCCAGGGATGAAGGTAGGCTGAAGGGAGTTGCGGAATGCGGCGGATGGAATCGTAGGTGTTGCGCGCGAATTGAAGCGCGGGCGTTGGCAGAAATTTTTTTAGCGCTTGTTTCATTGAGAGAGAAATTCCCTGCGCTGGATGATCAACGATGCAAGTGTTCCAATGTTCAACAGCACGAAGAGCAGGTCGGCCAGGCCGAATTGATCAAAGACCGTCAGCACGATGTTGAGGCTGAGGACGATCACCGCGAGCCAAAATAGCAGCCTGCTTTTTCTGGCGAGAAAGAATCCGCAGATAAACATGCACGCCGCATCTCCCGCCATCAAAACAGAATAGAGAATATAAATCCGCAGGTCTGAACCCATGAAAGATCGGAGGAAGGATAAAACGCTTAGAACCGCCAAAACCACGGCGGTCAAATGAAACAATGCGCGGGTGAGTTTCATCAACTACTCCGTACTTAACCTTGCAGTCGCGCCGCCGTCCACCACCAGCGCCTGGCCGGTCATAAAGGATGACTGCTCACTGTCGGCGAGGAAGTAAATGGCATGGGCGATCTCTTCGGGTGTGCCCACGCGTCCGTTGACTGTTTTGCCCGCGAGGTTATCGAGCCGTTCCTGCATGTTGCCGTGGCCGGCATGTCCGCGGCTGAGGCCGGCGCGCAGCATGGGCGTATCCACTGCGCCGGGCAAAATGGCGTTCACGCGGATGTTGTACGGCGCGAACTCGATCGCCATGGCGCGGGTCAGCGCCAGCAACCCGCCTTTCGATGCGGCATACGCGGCAATGTTGGCTGAGGTCTGAATCGCATGGACGGAGGAGACATTCACGATCGCGCCGCCGTTTTTCTTCAACAGCGGATACGCGAGTTTGACAAATAAAAAAACCGAGCGCAGGTTGGACGCCATGACAGAGTCCCACTCTTCGACTGTGGTTTCCACCAGCGGCTTTGCCACCTGCACGGCGGCGTTATTGACAAGCGCATCGAGCGTGGGGTGAAAGTCACGCGCCTCCTGAAAAATTTGCTCAACTGACTCAGGGTGCGAAATGTCTGCCTTGATGAAATGCCCGTTTTGAGGAAAACCATCGCCGAAATCGGAACGGTCAACGCCGATGACGCGCCAGCCTTTTTCTGAAAAATAATGGACACAGCCGCGGCCAATACCGCCGCCCGCGCCGGTGATGAGGATTGTTTTTGTCATAAGTTGCAGGTTCCAGGTTGAAAGTTGAAGGTCAACTGATTACTGATTACTATTCACTGAATACTCGATTCCCAATCCCTCCACCAGATTTTTGATCGTGTTCCAGTGGATTCTTTCCCAAGCCGTCGGGCTGGAATTGGAATTATGCGGAGCCAGCATGACGTTGTCCATTTTCAACAGCGGACTGTTCAATGGCAGCGGTTCGAACTCGAAGACATCCAAAGCCGCGCCTCCAATTTGACCTGAACTGAGTGCGGCGACAAGGGCATTTTCGTCCACGATGGGGCCGCGCGCGGTGTTAATCAGCACGGCGGAAGGCTTCATCTTCGCGAGTGTCTTCGCATTGATGAGGTGGCGGGATGCGGGGTTGAGGTCGCAATTGACAGAGACAAAATCAGAGTCGGTAAGCAGTGATTCAAGATCGGTCATGTGAATGCCGGATTCAGAGATGAAGACATGGTCAATCTCAACAATATCTGTGCCGAGGACTTTCATGCCGAAGGCACGTGCGCGGCGGGTGACCGCCCTGCCGATATTTCCAATGCCGATGATGCCCAGGGTACATTCGCTTAACGTCTTGCCGGGAATCTTCTTCCATTCACCGCGCTTCATTGCGGCATCCATCCACGGACCTTTTCTTGCAAAGGCAAGCATGTAACTCAGGACAGAGTCCGAGACGGGAGTGGTGAAGGCGTTTGGCGTTCGGCAGAGTCTGACCCCGAAACGGGAGCAGGCCTCAGCGTCGATCGAATCGACTCCCGTCCCCCATTTGGAGATGACTTTCAAACGCGGGGAACAGGCTTCCAGCACGCGCGCTGTGTAGCGGTCATCCCCGCAGGCTGCGCCGTCGAATTGACCGGCGTACTTGAGCAGGTCGTCCTCTTCCATGCGCTCCTGCACGTCGGGCACGATCAGTTCGAGATCATATTTTTCAAAAACCGGCTTGAAGCGTTCGAGGAAGGGAATCAAATAGGGGGCGGTGAGCAGAATCGTTTTTCTCATTTAGTTATCCGGGGCGTTGCAGGGATATGGGACTTCGCTGAAATCATACAGGTTGGGCACAGGCGAGAAATAACTGACGTCGTCGAGAATATCATACTTCCCGCCGAAGTAGGTGTTGAACACCAGCCGGAAAATATTAACCGGCGAAATGGTTGAATACAATTTGTCTTTGTGCTCCGGGAAATAGATTGCGGTGAGATTCCAAAAGCGCTTGTTGACCGGCTGAAGCCATGGGCCGTGGTCGCCCTGAATGATGATGATCGGCGGCGTTTCGGAATTGGCAGTGATGGTGTCGATCGCTTCGAGCATGTTCTTGTTCAAATACTGCAATTGATTGACGTAGCCCTTCTGATACAGGTCGGGCGGATACTGGCGCTGTTCGTTCCAAAAGTCCGGCGGGTAGGTCGGGTTGCCTTCGGGGTCAAAGACAAACGGCGGGTGCGGCGAAATGACATGGATGTATGAAAACGTGGGCTGTTGAATTTTTGCCACATCATCCATGTTGTTGAAGATGAATTTAAAGCGGTCACGGAAGCCAACACCCAAAAGATAGTCCGGGTCAACCAATCCCCAATCCTGTGCGTAGCGCGCGGCGGTCGTGCGCAGGAACAAGCCTTCAAAATCTGTCATCCCGCCGGAAGAAATCGGCGGCGGGCGCATGAAGTGATCGGTGTCGTTCAGGTCGAGCCAGGCAAACCCCGTATCAAAGGTCACGGTTTCGTAGCCGAGGCTCTCGAAGTTATATCGCACCGCGCTGTGTTTCAGCGAATCCCACAGCACTGCGCGCCGCGTGCTGTCCGGCGAAAATGTTTCGTTCAAACCCTGCAAATAATCCATGTTGAGTGACGAAGCCAGCGAGATCTCGGTCCGCACATAATTGCTCTGGCTGCACTTGGCCACAAAAAAACCGCGCTGTTCCAGCCCGTCCACAAAATCGCTGTTGTCGAAACCGTACGCCTGCGAAAGTAGATCGGCGCGCCCGTAGGAATCCAGGATGAAGAAATACACATCCGGCGGATTCTGCGGCCGAACCAGGTCCGACTCAACCGGGGCATTATCCAGCCCGAGGGCATGCGCGCCTCGCGGACCTGTCTCGAAGCTGAGTTGTGCCAATGACATGACCAGCAGTGCGAGCGCGACCGTATTAAGCGACGACGCCGACGAGACGAAGGTCAACTTTGGGCGGGTCGCCCATAAAACAGAGAGCAGCGCCAGAACGATCCATGCCAACGGCAGCCAAATCCTGAAATTCGACTGCGGGAATGTATCGTCAATGAAGATGTAAAGATGCCCGAACGAAAAGAACAGTCCAAGCAAAAGGGTTGTAAGAAATGCAGCCTTATGCGCCTTGCGTACAAATAACCAGACGATAAAAAACAATACGCCGCCGAACGCAACTGACGCCAGTAATGGACGAATCCCTGCGCCCGGCTGAACCTGTCCAGCATTGGCAGAAAGCAATGCCAGCGCAGGGTAGGCGCTGATCAAAAACGGATACCAGGGCCGGCTAAAAACGCGCGAAAATACCTTATTCATAAATAATATCTTTTCCTCATTAAATTTACAGGATCACTTGCAAATATTCTTCTCGATCACAAGTATCATATCAGTACTTAATGTTTCGTTATTTCTGAATTCTGTCATGATTATGCAGGCTTGCTTTAAAAGGAACTTATCGGTTGCAATTAGTTTTGCCATCTTGCGAACCTGATCCTCGTCACCGAGCACGGCTGAGGCTTGTAGGAAAGGCATCCATTCAAGAGGATCCTCGGGGTAATACCCATTATCCAGTGCTTTATTCAACAAGTCTGGAATCTGTTCCCATTCAGCCCGCTGCCGGGCAAGGTCAGCTTTTTGGTAAAAATAACACCAGCCATGAACAGGTTCTTCCCCGAAAATTATTGCGGGAGGTATTTTTGACTCTCCTTCGGTGACTACATTATCCAAATTCGAAAATGGCGCAACCAAAAACAGCCTTTGCTGGTCGGCTGGGGATAGTTCGGGCGCATCGCCATCTATAAATCGCACACACCTATTTGAAGAAGACTGGGCCATGACCAGCACATTTCCAAAATTGCGTTCGAGGAAATTTCCGCGGCGCAATGGCGTTTCGCTTCCGCCATTCGTGATGGTTTTTATCACAACGTTATTATCTGCCAGGACGGCGGCAGGTAATTTGACCCTCACTTGGGGCCCATTTTGAGGTTCGGGATAATAGATCAAGTTCGCAGGTCCCCAGACAAAATAATCCTCACTCAATGGGCTGCCGACGTATGAAGCAAGCAGGGTTGTACCTTCCTTGATTTGTGGCGCGCGCCATGCCGCCTGCCACCAAAAATTGCGCGTGGCATGTGTCTCATCAGCGGCTTTTACTGCATTACCGTAATGAGCCAAAATAGCCACTGCCACCAAAAAAACAAAAACTGCAGACCGTCCGGCGCGCGAGGAAATACTCTCGATGACCGCAGCCAAAAGCAAAACTGCGCCCACCGAGGCGATCAATGAGTAACGCGAATATTCTGGGAACATGATATGGCGGTTGACCAGAATTATCGGCAGCAATCCTCCCGCGATGCTGGTCAGACTCAACCAGAGCGCTTCTTGACTTAGCCTTAAGCCTGTTTCAGGTTCTGTCCTGCCTTTTTCTACCCGTCGCATTCCAAGAAGGGTTATCAGAATTGCGAAGCCTGCCCACCCAAAGGCAGCCATGCTTTCACGCAGACGAAGGGAAAATGCCAGGATGTACAATGGCAGCCCCCATGACGTCAGGACAACGTTTAGAATATCCTGTATTAAATAATTTAACCACCATAATAGAGTCAAAGGGGATGACGCCTGTGAAATTTGCAAACCAATATCCGTAGCCTTGCGTTCCGACACGAAGAAGAATAATCGCCACGTTAAAAATCCGCCTGCAATCAGGAGGAACGGTAAGCTTACAAGGATCGCTTTTGTAAATTTTTGTTTGGCGGATTCGTTCTTGGTTCTCCAAAAAAGCAAAAAGATGGCGGCAAAGCGGAAAACTTCCATGCCTATGAAATATTCCATCTGGCTTAAATACCCCCAACCTGCCAAAATCGAGGCGAAAATCAACAACAAACGCGGTGTCTTTCCAAGAGTTAAAATAGATTTAATGGTTAATGCGACAGAAAGAAGTGCGAGAAATAGCCCAAGGATGTGGGATTGATAATCAATGGCGTTGGTTTGCGAGAGGAAACCAGGATAAATAGTGAATAAAATCGCAGCTGACAATGTGAAAAAATACCTGCGAGGCCAAAGCATTTGCAGAGACCAATACAGGCAGACCCCGCCCAGAAAACGGAACAGATAAGCGCTCAGGTGATAATACAATGGCTCAAAGCCAAATATGGAAAAAAGAGGAATCATTGATAGCGCGCGGCCTGGGCGGTCTCCACTAAATATGACATGGAAGAAGTCGGCGCCCTTGACTTGCATATCGTACATTAGATACCAATCGTCATTAAGGTAGCCAATTTTATGCGCCAGAGGCAGATATGCGATTGCAGAGATGGCGGAAAGAATAAGCACACCCCACGAAAATGTTCCGTCAAACAACTTCTTATTTTGCATTGGCTTTTCTCTTCATCAGAAAATCAGTGATCTCAAAATCGAGTTCCTCGTCAATATCCCAGGCTTCATCTTTGTTGATCTCGAACATGAGCGGTCTGTCACCGATGCGATGGTGTTTGCGGATGAGATTTTCGCGTGTGAAAAGATACAGGCAGGAATTTTCTTCGTACACGGGCGGCAAATCCTGGGTTTGAATGAGAACCGCAGGGTCATGGTTGATGGCTTGACCATCCTTGAAATACAAACGTGTTTGCATGCGGGTTACCGAAAAGAGCGAATCGTATTTTGGGGATTCGGCGAAGAAGGTTTTAATTCCCTGCAAAATAGTCTCTGCCTTTAACAGCGGATTCGTCGAATGAGTTTGTAAATAAAAGTCCGCATTCACCTGCGCGGTGTCATGCAGGAGGATGTCGTTCATGGGAACATCGTCGGCGCGGAGATGCTCGGGTCGCTGAATCAGCTTCACGGTCGGAAAGAAGCGCCGCACTCCGTCCATGACAGGTTCTGAGTCAGTGTCCACCATCACGGTTTCAATTTCAGGAACTGCGAGCAGAGTTTCGAGGATGTGATGAAAAAGGGGCTTGCCCGCAAGCGGGCGGTAATTTTTGCCAGGCACACGCTGGCTGTGGTGACGCATTGGGACAAGGGCGGCAAGTTTCATGCCCACTATTTTATACCCTTAATGGGGACTATGCTTATAACGTCAAAAACATTTGCAGTTGCGAAAGTTCTTCACGCTTCATGCCAATCTTTTCAAAGAACGCGGATATTTCCTCGGGCAGGATGGCGGAGACATGCCAGATTTTATTTGGGAAGCGGGAGAACACCGCGCGCATCAACGCCGACCCCTGACCTGCTCTGCGGGAATTGGCTTTGACCAACACTGACGATATGACCACGTGCTCCGCTTCGGGGTTGCTGATGAGGCAAAAGGCATCGTTCAAGCGAAACGCGCGCGAAGGAGGTGCGTGCTGTGAAATTGTCTCGCCTGAAAGCTGCCAGGGCAGGTCTTGCAGACCGTCAGAGGTGACCAGTTGTGCAAGATGGCGAATATCCACCTCTTCGATTCTTTCCTGTGATTCGATTTGCGGATTCTCCAGTTTGAATCCCACCAGCCTGCGCAAGGTTTTGAATCCGATTTTTTGATACAGATTCACGCCTGCCGTGTTTTGCTCGATCACTTCGAGAACCATTTCCTTTTCACCGCGGGCGCGGGCTTCGTCTGCCAAATGATTCATCACCCATGTGCCAACTCCGCTGTGCCTTGCTTCTGGGACGATTCCCATCGCTGCGAGGCGGCTGGTCCAACCGCGGCGCGCAATGAGTGCCAAGCCAATTGTAACGTCATCCTTTAATAAAATTCGACTCTCTGATAAATCTACGCCGTCGCGGCGGAGAATGGTAAGCAGGGTGGTTTCATTGATATTAACGGGAACAAAATATCCCTCGAAACTGCGGGTGAACATATCTGCAATTTGCGAGGTGGAATATGCGCTGGCTGGCTTGAGTCCAAATGATGGCATGCCCTGATTATATCGAAAAAAAGGTGACAACTATCTAGCTGTCACCTTTTTTTCGGATTTATTTTTATTCTATCTGGTCAGGGTCACATTGCCTGCGCCGATATTGACTACAAACGTAAGCGTTGGACCTTCGCCTTCTTGTGTGTAAATTTTCCCGTTCTGTCCCCAGCCTGAGCCTGCGCTGATGTTCGATGCGCCACTGTCTATTGTGACGACTGCGTTGACTCCTTCCGGCACGATGATGATCAGGTTGCTTAATCCGCTGGAGATGGTGATGGATGCGTCACGCTTGAGGTCGCCGCTGAAGTCGAGGGTGTAATCGCCAGCGCCGGAGGAGAAGTCCATCAGGTCGAAGTTTGCATTGGCGAGGCCGCTCATCTTTACGTCAGATGCGCCTGTTTCGTAATGCAGGACAGACATCTCCGCCGGGTTTGGTTCCGAAAAGGCAAGCTCCACTTCTGCGGCGCCGTCTTTGATGGTCAGGTTATTGAGCGGTAGGCCGCCGAATTCAAAAAGTCCCTTGTAGGCGCCGGCCTCAATCGTCAGGTTCATGGGGGTGTCGCCCAACTTCAGGTCCCAGATGTTTTTAAGGCCTTTGAAGGTCGGGAACACATTGAAATCCACTTCGCCCATGCTTATTTCGACATTCGAGCCGTTGGTTTTGGTGACGGGCTTGAAGGCGGAATAATTGTAGGTGGCTGTGCCTTCGACAAGTTTTTCCGCGCCGGGCGCGAGGGTGATTTCGCCGGCGCCAAAGGCAAGTTTTAGGTTGACGTTATCGCTGTCTGGCGCGGAAGCCGTGATTTTTTCTGTGACTTCCGGCCCGGGTTCGGGAGCTTTGGGTAGTTCAAATCCGCAAGCCAGACTGGCTAGTGCGAGTACGAGAAATGCTGAAATAATTTTGGTATTCATATTAAAAATCTCCTTCTGGCAA
>Ga0172368_10006489_pt1 | contig 12552 bp, 13 predicted proteins | sample Lak11m_FD_114540 | JGI IMG/M metagenome (GOLD analysis project Ga0172368, IMG submission 114540) | Freshwater microbial communities from Kabuno Bay, South-Kivu, Congo - kab_022012_11m | ecosystem: Environmental > Aquatic > Freshwater > Lake | place: Democratic Republic of the Congo: South-Kivu...
CTCCACCGGGCCGCAACCACGCAGGATCGAGCGCTGCGCCCCGCGGCCCGTGTGGAGAGGGGGTCGGGGGGTGAGGGCCGCGGGCGCCCTCGGGCAGTCGGATCTGGCAAGAGTTGCACCCTTGTCAATTTCGGCTTTCGGCGCTCGGTTTCCGGCTTTCGGCAAAGCGCTACAACTGTGCACCCACGGCGGTCTCCGGGCCCGGTGCCTGCGCCGGCTCGCCCGGAAGCTGGCGCAGCAGGCCCGCCAGGCCGTGCGCCGCGTCCAGCGGCCCGCCGTCGCGAATCACCCGCAGGTCGATGCCGTCGCGCACGCACCGGCGCACCAGTTCCTCGCGCAGCGAGGCGGGGTGCAGCACCCCGCCGCAGTACGGACAGGCCCCCGCCGACTCCCGCGCCAGCGCCTCGCACTTGCGGCACACCCAGCCGCGCGGCCGGAACCGCGGCGTCAGCGCCAGCATCCGCACGCGCCGCTCGTTCACCGCCTCCAGCACGTCCTGCGGCCCCAGCACCGCCGCCCGGGCCGCCTGCGCCTGGTGCAGCAGACGGTGTACCAGCGCGAACTCGCGCTCCACGTAGTCCTCCTCCATCGCCTCGCGCGCCGCGTGGAGCATCCGCGTGCGGTCGTGCGGATCGGGCAGCATCGCCACCACCCGCGCGGCCAGCCATCCGGGCAGGACGCGACGGAAGGCCCTCGCGTTCGGCTCCTGCCCGAAGAACACCAGCGCCCCCCCGGGCTCCCTCCCGGCCAGCGCTTCCAGGCGGCGCGCCGCCTCGTGCCAGACCAGCGCCGTGTGCTCGCGGATGTGTCGCGAGTAGCGCAGTTGGCTCCACCCTCCCCGCTTGTGATGGCCCGGCACGTCGCCCGACACGGCGACTTCGCCGCTCGTCGTCCCCAGCCGCCACTCCGCCAGCAGCGCGCTGCGCGAGTCCACGCACACGAGGATCGCCGGACGCAGCATCCCCAGGGGTTCCACGATCGGCGCCAGGACGGGCCGATCCGCGACGTGCAGCGCCGGCTCGTACGGAACCGGCGCCGCAAGCTCCGTGAACAGGTCGCGCGGCGCCGACGCCACCGCCACGGCCCCCCGGGCGTCCTCCCAGGCGTCGCGGTTCACCAGACGCCCGACCCACTCGTCCAGCACGTCCAGCGTCGCCGCCATCGCGCGCTCGTCCGGCGTGCCGGCGAACTTCCCCCGGACCTGCCGCGCCCGGTCCTCGAAGAAGAGCCGCACCCGATCGCGCTGGTGCTGGTCGCGCCAGTGGATGTCGAGAAGCAGCGTCACCACCGGAGGACCCGGCTCCAGCTTCGCCAGGTCCGAAACGAGCGCCCGCAACTCCTGCATGAAGGGCCTCCGCATCGGGATTCGTTTCTCAATGTACGGAGCGGAGAGCACTCGCGCCGCAGCACGTGCGGCCACAGGCCGCCGCTCCGACGGGCCGCCCGCCGAAAAGGCCGCAGCACGTGCGGCCACAGGCCGCCGCTCCGCGTTCGGCCGCAGGCCGACGATCCGACGTGCGGCCATGGTTCGGCAGGCTCACCATGAGCGAGCCGCCGCTCCGACGGGCCGGCCTGCGGAGTTCCCCGTCATCACCGGGCGCGCAACTGCTCCAGCGCCAGCACGTGGCCCGCGTCGTCGCGCAGCTCCACGTCCGCCGAAAAGAGGCTGAAGTAGAAGAGCCAGCGCTCCGCCGCCGTCAGCAGTCCCGGCGGCAGCACGCGGTCGACCTCGTCCACGCTGATCCACCCGCGCCGGATGCCCCGGATGAAGAGATCCTTGCGGATCCGGTGCCCTCCGCCCGGCCTCAGAGGTGCCATGCCGCCCCCGGCGACGCTCCGTCGACTCCGCTCGGCACGAGCGCGACGAGCGTCCCGCAGCGAACATAGGCACGCGCGGAGGCCGGCGCCCTTCAGCCGCGCGGTGCGTCGGAGGCGCGCTCGCCGTGCAAAGGCACCGGCGCCGGCACGAGCTCCGGCGGCACGTGCGCGCCGCGCAGAAGCTCGCGCACCTCGTCGCCGTCCAGCGTCTCGATGGTCAGCAGCCGCGCCGCCAGCTTGTCCAGGTACGCGCGGTTCGTGCGCACGACGGCACGCGCCCGGCTCAGGCCCTCGCCGACCAGCCGCGCCACCTCGTCGTCCATGGCGCGCAGCGTCTGCTCGCTCAGCGTGGTGTCGGCGCTCGCCGTGCCGCCGGTCAGGAACGCGGTGCGCCGCCCGTCCAGCAGCGACAGCGGCCCGACCGCCTCGCTCATGCCGTACTCGCCCACCATCAGACGCGCGATCTCCGTCGCCTGCTTCAGGTCGTTGCTCGCGCCCGTCGAGATGGACCCCACCATCGCCTCTTCGGCCGCGCGCCCCCCCAGCAGCGCCGCGATCTTGTCGCGCAGCTCCTCGGTGCTCATGAGGTAGCGGTCCTCCAGCGGCGTCTGGCGCGTGTAGCCCAGCGCGCTCAGCCCGCGCGGGATGATGCTGACCTTGTGGACCGAGTCCGCGTGCGCCAGCAGCGTCGACACCAGCGCGTGGCCGCTCTCGTGGTAGGCGACGATCTCCTTCTCCTTCTCGTTGATGCGCCGCGTCTTCTTCTCCAGACCCGCCACCACGCGCTCGATGGCCTCGTTGAAGTCCGCCATCGTCACGAGATCGCGCCCCGCCCTCCCCGCGAGCAGCGCCGCCTCGTTCACCACGTTCGCCAGATCCGCGCCCGCGAAGCCCGGCGTGCGCGCCGCCACGTCGCGCAGGTTCACGTCCGGCCCCAGCTTCACGTCCTTCGCGTGGATTTCGAGGATCTTCTCGCGTCCGCGCCGATCCGGCCGATCCACCAGCACGTGCCGGTCGAAACGGCCGGGCCGCATGAGCGCCGGGTCGAGGATTTCCGGACGGTTCGTGGCCGCCAGGATGATGAGCCCCACGCGCGGGTCGAAGCCGTCCATTTCCGCCAGGAGCTGGTTGAGCGTCTGCTCGCGCTCGTCGTGGCCGCTCACGACGTTGGCGTTGCGGCTCTTCCCGATGGCGTCCAGCTCGTCGATGAAGATGATGGCCGGAGCCTTGGCGCTCGCCTGCGCGAAGAGATCCCGCACGCGCGCGGCGCCCACGCCCACGAACATCTCGACGAACTCCGAGCCGGACAGCGAGAAGAAGGGCACGTTCGCCTCGCCCGCGACCGCGCGCGCCAGCAGCGTCTTGCCCGTGCCCGGCGGGCCCACGAGCAGCACGCCCTTGGGGATGCGCGCGCCCAGACGGCGGAAACGCTCGGGGGTCTTCAGGAAGCCCACGATTTCCTTCAGCTCGTCGGCGGCCTCCTCCACGCCCGCCACGTTCGCGAACGTGATGCCCGTGTGCTGCTCGACGTAGACGCGCGCCCGGCTCTTGCCGAAGCTCATGACGCCCGGCGGCCCGCGCGTGATGTCCCCCGCCGTGCGTTTCATCATCCAGCTCCAGAAGGCGAACACCAGCAGCAGCGGAACCACCCACGCCACCAGCAGGTTCGTGAAGCCGCTGTCGGCCGTCTGCTCGTAGACGATCTTCTTCTCGTCGAGGGTCTTCAGCAGCTCCGGGTCGTCGGCCACGCGCGTGGCGACCCAGGTGCGCGAGGTCGCCGGCTCCGCGTCCGGCTCGCCCGGCGCATGCGCGAACACGACGCGCACGCTTCCCGACGCGAGGACGACGCGGTCGACCGGCTTCGTGCGCAGCGCCTCCTTCAGCTCGCTGTAGGGCACGCGGCGGGCGCCGACGTCCTCGAAAAGGCCCCGGAAAAAGAGGAATCCGATCGCGGCGAGCAGCAGCCACACGAGCGGCGAGCCGAAACGCGGCGCACCCGGCACTGCGCCGGGCCGCTCGGGCCTGCGCGAGCCCTGGCCGGGCCCGCTGGACGTGGACATGCACGGCCTCCCCCCCCGGACACGACGCACCCGGCCGCGCCGGGGCCGTTGCCGCAACGTAGGCACCGCAAGGGGCGCCCGCACGCCAGTACGCGCGCCGGCTGCGCCTCCCGAACCGGGCGCATGTGCAACGGTGCGCGACCAAGGGGAAACTGCGGACAGCCTGTGCGGCGCGGGCACGCCCGGGATGGCTCGCTACGCCGCCGGCAGCAGGTACGCGAGCGCCGCGGGGTCGAACGTCTCGCCGTCCTCGTTGCGCACCGCCACGAGCATCGGCTCGGGCGCACGCGAGCCGTTGAAGAACACGAACGTGCGCGTGCAGTGCTCCCAGAACCACGTCATGTTCGCCAGCGTCCGCGGCCAGCGCGCCCGGATCTTCGCCTCGGGCACGTCGTGGCCGCCGCGCGACACGCGGTGCTTCACCCGCTCGATCGCCTCCTCCGCCGAGCCCAGCAGCACGTACACGAACAGCACGCCGTAGCCCGCCGCCAGCGCGTCCAGCACCGGCTGCTTGTACTTGTCCGTGCTCAGCACCGTCTCGATGGCGAAGGAGCGCTTCGCCTCGCGGATGTAGCCCGCCACCATCGCCTCGCACTCGCGCGCGGCCTGGCGGTTCGCCTCGTCGAGCGACAGCGACGGCTGTTCGGCCAGGATTCGCAGCGTGGCGACGTCGGGATTGATGGCCTCGACCTCATCGTCGGTGCCTGCCGCCGCGGCAATCTGCGGGCCCTGCAGGAACGTGGACTTGCCGGCGCCGTTGATGCCGCCGGCCAGGATGAACCAGGGCCGGCTCACGACTGTTTTGCGTCGCGAACGGCGAGGCGAAAGATCTCGTGCGCCAGGCGGCCGGTCTTCTCGTCGTACAGACTCATGTTCTTCAGCGGGTGGTTCGCGGGCAGCACCGAGCCGGTGCGCCGATCGAACACGACCTCCCGGCCGTCGTCGTAGACCTGCACGTATTCGAGCACCCGGCCCTTCGCCCGCAGGACGATGCGCCAGCCGAGCCCCGACTTGCGCACCGCGGGGCGCTTTGCGGGCGCCCGCTTCGCCGTCTTCTTCGCCACCTTGCGCCGTGCCGTCGTCGGAGTCCGCATCGCCCGCCTCCTGCGGCCATCATAACACCCGCGCGAGCCGCCGCGCCCTCAGCGCCACGACTCGGGAGTGATGCGCGCCAGCGCCCGGACCCAGCGCGCGTCCTCGTCGGAGATGAGAAAGCGCCGGTGCGCCCGACCGCGCCCCGAGGCCCGCAGCGTCAGCACGACCCCGGCCGCGCGCGCCCGATGGCTCAGCACCAGGTGCCTGCTCCGCAACGACCCGCGCCCCAGCCCGCTCAGCGCCCGCTCGATCTCCCCGACGCGGCGCGGCTTCTCCGCCAGCAGCGCGAGCTCGCGCCGCCCCGCCGGGTCGAGGCCGCGCCAGAACCGATCCCACGCCTCGGGCACGTCGGGCCGCGCCGGCGCCGCAGGCTCGGGCGCGGGCGCCGGGGCCGGCTCCGGCACCGGCGTGAACACCAGCCGCTCGATGATCCCAACGCGGAGATCGGCGTCCGGAATCTCGACTGTCACGCCCCGATGTTCGATGCGCATGGTCACCTCCGAGCCCCGGGGACGACATAGCATACAAGCATCGGCTCCGTATGTGCCTTCCGGGGCGCACCTCACGGTGAACTCGGTCTGCTGCGCGCTCTTCACGATGTATGGCACGCCAGGTACCGACTGGTGCGCGATTGGGGAATCGCCGATCACGATCCGTACCGACGCTCCCCGGACTGGCTGGGACGGCATCACGCACAGGACCTTCGGCTACCCGCTTGGGGAGAATGGCGACACTCAGAAACCCCGGTCCTGCGCGAGGTCGCAGCATCCCCACCCTCCTCGTCCGGGTTGCTTCCCGTCCACCGCACGGGCAGGATGCCCGCGCTTCGTGCGGAGGCCTCATGCCCGACATCCCCGTCGTCCGTGCCCCTCGCGGCACCGCGCTCACGTGCAGGGGCTGGGTGCAGGAAGCCGCGCTGCGCATGCTCATGAACAACCTGGACCCCGACGTCGCGGAGCGGCCCGGCGACCTCGTCGTCTACGGCGGGCGCGGCAAGGCCGCGCGCGACTGGCCCAGCTTCCACCGCATCGTCGCGTCGCTGCGCGCGCTCGCGGACGACGAGACGCTGCTCGTGCAGTCGGGCAAGCCCGTCGGCGTCGCGCGCACGCACCCGGACGCGCCGCGCGTGCTCATCGCCAACTCGAACCTCGTCGGCCGCTGGGCCACGTGGGAGCACTTCTGGGAGCTGGAGCGCGCCGGCCTCATGATGTACGGCCAGATGACCGCCGGCTCGTGGATCTACATCGGCACGCAGGGCATCCTGCAGGGCACGTACGAGACGTTCGCGCAGGCGGGACGCACGCATTTCGGGGGCGAGCTCGCGGGCCGGCTGATCCTCTCCGGGGGTCTGGGCGGCATGGGCGGCGCGCAGCCGCTCGCCGCGACCATGGCCGGCGCCGTTTTCCTGGGCGTCGACGTCGATCCCTCGCGCGTGCAGCGCCGCCTGGAGACCCGGTATCTGGACACCGTCGCCGACTCGCTGGACCACGCGCTCGCCATGGCGGACGAGGCCCGGTGCTCGAAGAAGGCGGTGTCCATCGGGCTCGTCGGCAATGCCGCGGACGTGTACGACGAGCTCGCCCGCAGGCGGATCTTCCCGGACCTCGTGACGGACCAGACCTCCGCGCACGACCCGCTCCACGGCTACGTGCCGCAGGGGCTGTCGCTCGCACAGGCCGCGGAGCTGCGCGCGAAAGACCCCGCCGCATACGTGCGCCGCGCCAAGGAGAGCATGGCGGTGCAGGTGCGCGCGATGCTCGCGATGCAGGCCGGCGGCAGCCACGTGTTCGACTACGGCAACAATCTGCGGGCCGGAGCGCGCGAGGCGGGCGTCGGCAACGCCTTCGACTTCCCGGGGTTCGTACCGGCGTACATCCGCCCGCTGTTCTGCCGCGGCGAAGGGCCGTTCCGCTGGGTGGCGCTGAGCGGGGATCCCTCCGACATCCGCGAGACCGACGAGGCGCTCTGCCGGCTGTTCCCGCACAAGGAGGGCATGGTGCGCTGGATCCGCCGGGCGCAGGAGCGCGTGCAGTTCCAGGGACTGCCGGCGCGCATCTGCTGGCTCGGCATGGGCGAGCGCGACAAGGCGGGGCTGATGTTCAACGACCTCGTCGCGAGCGGACGGGTGAAGGCGCCCATCGTCATCGGGCGCGACCATCTGGACTGCGGGTCGGTCGCCTCGCCCAACCGCGAGACCGAGGCGATGAAGGACGGCACGGACGCGGTCGCGGACTGGCCCGTGCTCAACGCGATGCTCAACGCGGCCAACGGCGCCTCGTGGGTGAGCTTCCACCACGGCGGTGGCGTCGGCATCGGCTACAGTCTGCACGCGGGCCAGGTGATCGTCGCCGACGGCACGCCCGAGGCCGCGCGCCGGCTCTCGCGCGTGCTCGAGGGAGACCCCGCCATGGGCGTGTTCCGCCACGCGGACGCGGGGTACGAGGACGCGGTCGAGACGGCGAGGCGGTGCGGGGTGAAGGTGCCCGGAGTCACGGTGTAGGCCGGGGAGAAGGGTGCGCGAGTGCAGATTGCGCCAGAGCAGATCCGCGCGGCGACCGCGCGGCCCTCACCCCCCGGCCCCCTCTCCACACGGGCCAAGACGGCATGCGCTCGTCTCTTGGTGGTTGCGGCCCGGTGGAGAGGGGGAGAAGTGCCCGCAGCAGCCGACGCCAGAGGTCGAATCCAGGCGCGGCAGCCCTCCCCTCTCCACCGGGCCGCTGTGCGGTGTGATGAGCAATGCCTCCGCGGCCCGTGTGGAGAGGGGTCGGGGGTGAGGGCCGCGCGCGCGTCCCGGGGAAACGGAGCACACGGATGACCCAGCCGAAGGAACGCACCGTCGCGGCGATCCGCCTCGCCGCCGTGCTCGCCGCCGTCGCGCTCGCGTACGCCGGCAGCCTCGCCAACGGCTTCACCAACTGGGACGACCCGCTCGTCCTGGAACTGCCCGCGGTGGCCGGCTTCAACCTGCGCGCGATGGTGCTGGAACCCGCCATCGGGCACTACTACCCGCTCACGCTGCTGAGCCTCGCGCTGGATCGCGCCCTGGGCGGCGGCGGCCCGTTCTGGTTCCACTTCACGAGCCTGCTGCTGCACCTGGCGGCCACGGCGCTCGTCTATTCGATCGCGCTGCGTCTTCCGAACGGCCGTCCCGGGCCCGCCCTCGCGGTCGCCGCGCTGTTCGGCCTGCACCCGCTGGGCGTCGAGGCGGTGGCCTGGACGAGCGCGCGCAACTACCCGCTCGCGGCGGTGTTCGGACTGGGCGCGGTCGTCTGCTACCTGCGCCATCTGGAGCATCCGGACGGGTCGCGGCGGTGGTTCCTCGCGGGCTTCGGCCTCTTCTGCGCGGCGATGCTGTGCCGCGCAGCGATGCTGACCCTGCCGCTGCTGCTGCTGGGACTGGACTGGATCGCGCGCAGAAGGGACTGGAAGCGGCTCGTGCTGGAGAAGGCGCTTTTCCTCGTGCCGATCGTGCCGATGTCGTGGGCGACGCTGCATGCACGCGCCGTCATGGAAGGGCCGGTGCCGGAGATCTTCACGATGGACCTGCCGCACCGGCTGCTCTGGGGCATCAAGGGCGCGGCGTTCTACGCGAGCCGGACGCTGTTCCCTCGCGACCTCAGCGCCTACTACGACATCCGCCTCGTGTCGCCCGACGCGGTGGACTGGGCGCTGGCCGCGGCCGCGGTCATCGTGTGCCTGCTGCCCATCGCGCGCGGACAGACCCGCTCGACGCGCGTGCTCGGGGGGCTGCTGTTCCTGGCCGCGCTGGCGCCCGTGCTCAAGGCCGTGCCGTTCGGCGAGTATTCCGTCTTCAACGACCGCTACGCCTACTTCACGATGATCGGACTGCTGGTGGCCGTCGTCACGCTCGCGGCGGATCACCCGCTGCTGGAACGGCCGGCGGCGCGATGGCCGGTGCTTGCCGTGACGGTGGCGGCGTGCCTGGCGCTGGGTCTCGCGGCGCGCCAGCGCGTGCGGGTCTGGCACGACTCCGAGGCGCTCTGGTCCGACGTGATCGCGAAGTACCCGCGCACGTCCATGGCGCACAACAACCTCGGACGCTTCTACCTGGAGCGCGGCAGTGCCGGCGACATGGACAAGGCCCGCACGCATTTTCTGGCCGCGCTGGAGGACCGGCCCAATCTCGCCATGGCGCACTACAACCTCGGGCTCGTGGCGCAGCGCACGAACGATCCGGCCGCGGCGTCGGCGTTCTTCCGCAAGGCGATCGAGGCGCGGCCGGCGTATCCCGAGGCGTGGAACAACCTCGGCACCGTGTTCCGCGCACGGAACGGCGATCCCGCGACCGCCGCGCAGATGTTCCGCAACGCCATCGCCGCGGGCGGCGCGTTCCCCGAGGCCTGGTACAACATGGGCGTCGCGCTCGTGGACGCGGGAAAGAAGGACGAGGGGGTGCAGGCGATGCGCGCGCTGCTGGAGCAGTGGCCCGGATTCCATCGGGCGGATCTGTATCTGGCCATGCTCGACCTGAAGCAGGGCGATTCCGAAAAGGCCGCAGCGCGACTGGAACGCGCGACGCGCGATCCGAGCGAGGTGGGGCGGGCCGCGGCGGCGATGCTGCAGGAACTGCGCAGGAAGTAGCGCGGAACACGGGCATCGTGGGCCGCAGTGCCTCGCGCCGGGGCACTTGCGGCGACGGCGCTCGTGCGCATACGCTCGAGGCATGGACCCGCGGACCACGGCGCGTTGGATGGACGGGCGGCGGCGCGACGCGCAACGTGCGGACGAGCTCCTGCTGTCGCGCATCCGGGCGGCGCTGCCCGGAGTTGCCCGCGTGCTGAGAGGTTTCGGCGCACGCCGCGCATGGGTGTTCGGCTCGGTCGCGCGCGGGCGTGTCCACGAGCGATCGGATCTGGACCTCGCGGTCGAAGGGCTGGGCGCCGGGCGCCACTTCGAGGCGTGCGCGCGCATGGCGGCTCTGGTGCCCGTGCCTCTGGACGTGCTCGTGATGGAGACCGCGGATGCCGCGTTCGCGGCTCGGATCCGGCGCGAGGGAGTAGAGCTGCATGTCGCCGGGTAGCGTCGAACTGCAGCGGCTCGCCGAGGAGATCGTCGCGGATCGCGCGGCGCTCGACCGCTGGGCGGCGGTTGCGGCCGGTGCGCCGGCGACGCGGCCCGCCGAGGCCGAGGCGTGGTACCTCGCGCTGGCGATCCACCACTGGTACAACGCCGTCGAGCACGTCTTCGAGCGGAGCTGCCTCACCGTCGAGGGTTCGCTTCCGCGCGGCGGCGACTGGCACAAGGCGCTGCTGCGGGACATGGCGCTGGCGCTGACGGACGTCCGCCCCGCCGTGATTTCGGAGTCGACCGCCGGCGCGCTGGGCGAGTTCCTCGAATTCCGGCACTTCTTCCGCCACGCCTACGTCGCGACGCTCGACTGGGAGCGGCTCGGGATCCTCCTGGGCCGGCTCGGGCGGCTGCACGCCATCCTGTCGGCGGAACTGGACCGTTGGGTCGGGTTCCTGCGCTCGGCTGCGGCAGCGGGCGACCGGGAATAGCGCTTCTTCGGCGGACGCAGCCAGGGGCGGGATGACCGTTTCTCATGGCCCAGCCGATCCACAGCAGGCGGACGCCAGCCGCCGGAAACGGGTATCCTCGCTGGCGCCTTCAGGGGCGAAAGGCGAGGCTGGCGATGGCGAGCAGGGCTGAGCAATCGCGGCTTGTGATCGAAAAGCGTGGCGACCTGCCAAAGCGTGCGAACGCGGCATCCGGGTGGTTCGCGGTTTTCCCCGCGAAGTGGAAGCGGTTGCAGGTGCGCGCAGCTCGCGAGGGGCGCGACGGGCCGTGTCTCGTCCTGTATCGGACGAACACCGGCGACGACCAGGACCACTACGTCGTCCCGGCTTCTGCGCTGGCCCCCCTTCTCACCAAGGCTACGGCCCCACCGCGGCCGAATGGGAAGAAGCCGCGCTGGGAACTGCAACTGCTTGAAGGAGACGTGCTTCGTGTCACCCACGGCGATGCCCGTGTGAATGTCGCTGCGTTCCGCGGGCTGCCCCTGGACGGAGCGCAGGATGGCAATCTTCGCAAACCCACGGCTGACATGGCGGAACTCGAGCGCCGAACCCACGCCCTGCTCGCGGGGCCGTTGCCGGTCCCCCGTGGAAGCGAGCATCCACGCCGGGTTGTCGTCGGCGGACAGCCGGCCTACGAGCGGCTACCGGAGGTCAGAGCCTGGGTTCTCAAGCATGCCGACCGCCGCTGCGAGCTTTGCGGGCTCGATGCCCCCTTCGTCGACGAGGCGGGAAGGCCGTTTCTCGAAGTCCATCATGTGCGGCGCCTTGCGGACGGCGGCCCTGACCGCATCGACAACGCGGTCGCGCTCTGCCCGAACTGCCACAGGCGCCTTCACCATGCCGCGGACGCAGCGGCCAGGACGGCGAAGCTCGTCGAGACCGTGTCGCGGCTTGCCTCGGCACGTGGAAGGCGCCAAACGGTGCGGCGATAGGGCCGAGCCACAATTCCCCCGCACCACCCGCGCGACCCGGGTGCGGTCATGGTTCGGCATGAGCGTGGCCGCCGCCCGCGGGCGACCGCGCCGGCCGCTCGCGCGCCGGACCGGCGACGCAGTTGACCGCGGTCGACGAGATGGCTATGACGACGGCCATGAAGTTCGCGAGCACCGCCGAGCTCAAGAGCGGGGCCAACCGGCTGCTGCGGGAGGTCGAGAAGGGACAGGTGCTGGTGGTCACGCGCCGCGGCAAGCCGGTCGCGGCGGTGCAGGCGTGCAGCGAGGACGAAATCGAGGATCTCGTGCTGGAGACGGACCCGCGCATCCGCGCGTCGGTCGAGCGGGCTCAGCAGGACTTCCGGCGCGGACGCGGGATCCCGCTCGGCAGATACGCCCGGAGGCGCTGAGGGCGAATGCCGCTCGCCGTCGTCCTGTCGCCCGCCGCCGCACGGGACCTCGACGCCCTCGACGTGCAGCGCCGCTCGCAGGTCGTGCGCGATCTGGAAGCGTTCGCGCAGGCACCCCAGTGGGAGCCGCCGGCGGTCAAGAGGCTCAAGGGCTACCTGCCGCCGCTCCACCGGTTGCGCAGCGGCGACTTCCGCGTCCTGTTCCGCCTGGAACGAAGCGAGATGCGGGTCTACCGGGTCATCGATCGCAAGAATCTGGAACGCGCGCTCAAGCGAATCCGCTAGCGGCCCGGCGTGAGCCCGGCGCTTGCTGCCCTGGCGCCGCCCCGTTCGCGCCCTGCTCCTGCGCCCGCAGGGGCGCCATGACGCTGTGCTGCGTCCGTGGCCGAAGCAGATGACCAGGCCGCCCAAGAGCCACGCGCCCGGTCGGACTTGGCATGCTCAACCGGGGCAGGCGGACGCCAGCCGCCCGAAACAGGCCCGCGCCAGGATCCCCGCCCGCGATCGCACGACCCACGCCCCACCGTGCGGTCACAGGCCGCCACCCCGGCGCGGCCGCGCTCAGCCGCGCGCCTCGGGACCGGCGCCTGCGGCGGGCGCGCCGGCCGGCGGCGTCTCGTCGGCCCGGTGCGGCGGCGCGGAGAGCACGCGCCAGAAGCACCAGAAGGCGAGCCCCACCACGAACGACACCGAGCACAGC
>Ga0172368_10006490_pt1 | contig 12552 bp, 11 predicted proteins | sample Lak11m_FD_114540 | JGI IMG/M metagenome (GOLD analysis project Ga0172368, IMG submission 114540) | Freshwater microbial communities from Kabuno Bay, South-Kivu, Congo - kab_022012_11m | ecosystem: Environmental > Aquatic > Freshwater > Lake | place: Democratic Republic of the Congo: South-Kivu...
ACGGTCAACCCTGAGAAAAGCTCTATGTTCTGGAAAGTTCTTGCGATGCCCAGGTCGGCGATTTGATGGGTCCGATATCCCGTGATATCTTTGCCTTGGAAAATCACCCGACCTGAGTGAGGCTTGTAAAACATCGTCACGCAATTGAGAATACAGGTTTTGCCCGCGCCATTTGGCCCTATGAGGCCGAGGATTTCTCCCTCGGAAACACGGCACGTTACCCCGGAGAGAGCCTGAGTGCCTCCGAACTTAAGAGAGATTTCCTGTACTTCCAGCAGTTTCGTGCGTTCCATGCCAAGCTCTTGTCGAGGACACAAGTCCTCCGTGGGTGCGATGGAAGGTAAGAATTCCGTTATTGAGTTTTCATCGTTTTCAGTCGGGAGAGACGCTAGGGCTCATTACCCCATATCGTTATGCCGATCACGCAGTTGGCCGGGAACCCTCCGAGATTGTGGGTAAGGCCCAGTTTTGGATTCCTTATTTGGCGGTCGCCGGCTTTTCCTTGCAGTTGTTTATAAACCTCGTAGGTCATCCGGATCCCCGAAGCTCCGATGGGATGACCGAAGCTCTTGAGTCCGCCATCGGTCTGACACGGAAGATCTCCATCCAGGTTGAAGAACCCAGCGTCCACGTCTTCCTTTGCGCGGCCCCGCGGAGATATCATGAGATCTTCGTATATGACCAATTCAGTTATTGAGAAGCAGTCATGGACCTCAAACATGCTCAATTCAGTACGGGGATTCCTTATGCCTGCTTCTTCGTATGCGCGAGCAGCGCACCGACAGGTCGTCTCGACATGGGTGCCGTCCCATTGTTGATACCGGTATTCTTCCTCGGGGCTCACCGCAATCTGGAGGGATTTGACGTACAACGGGTCAGGCCGAAAACTTTTCGCAATCTCGGCACGTACAATTATCGCGGCGGCGGCACCTCCGGTGACCCCGCAGCAGTCGAACAAGCCGAGAGGCCACGCAATAATAGGGGCTTTCATAATGGTTTCCACATCAACAGCTTTGCGCAGATGCGCCTTGGGGGTTTTGGCGCCGTTGGCATGGCTCTTGGCCGATATTTTGGCCAGGGTCCTCTTGCCTTCCTCTGCACTCAGTCCGTAACGGTCGAAATATCGAGTTGCCAGCATTGCAAACATGCCCGGCGCAGTCATATTGGGAAAAATCTGCCTATTGTAAATGCCCCTGAGCTGACTGAAATCGGGCAGGCCCCCGTATCCGATATCTTTGAGTTTCTCGACGCCCACGGCGAGGGCTATATCGCAGGCTCCGGACGCAACGGCAAAACTCGCCGCTCTTAAGGCTTCAGTACCGCTCGCACAGAAATTTTCGACACGTGTGACAGGGATGAACGGCAGTTTGAGTGCCCCAGCCAAGGGGATGGCGCTCTTTCCAACGTTTACTTCATCGAAGCATGTGGAGAGCCATGCTGCATCTATGTCCTTTTTCTCAATCCCCGCATCTTCCAAGGCTTCCTGGAAGGCCTCGACCATGAGGGATTCCGCGCTGCGGTTGAAGTGTTCTCCAAACTTGGTACACCCCATGCCAATGATGGCAACCTTATTCTTGATGCCTTCAGCCATAGTACTTTCTCCTGGGAGTTGTCTAATATTTGAAAGGCATCGCCTTCCAGAAATAACCGAAGAGACTGCGCTGCTTGTCTTTGTATTTTCTGCGGAACGTCATTTGCACGGACTGATTCACCGACAACGATTCGAGGGTGCAGTCCGCAATGTCAAACCAGTATCGACCTCCTCCGTCGAAATCCACAATGCCATACAATGATGGGGGATCTTCTGAATAGGTCAGATGGTCGGCGGTATACGTGAACAAACGACCTGTTTTGTCAGAGAAACAGTAGTCTTCCATCTGGCCCACGGAACCGCACGCGGGGTTGATACAGATGGTCTCCCGGGGAAACTGCGGAGTACCGCACTCCCTGCACTTGCCACCGGCCAGGCGAACCACCGCGTCCCTCTCCCTCCATGTCAGGGACAGGCTCGTAGCGGCCATCTCCTCGCCCCGTATTCCAGCCTCTTTTGCCAACATGCCTTTGAATGACAGATACTTGGTATAATCAACCATTTCTCGTCTGAAATCGAGGCTCTTGGCTATCTTTTCCCGCTCTTTCAGGTCTCTGATTGCATCGGTAACAAGGAAAAGGAGTGCATCGCAGCCGCTGCCGTACCCGACCACCAGGATATTATCGCCGGGCCTTGCCCGCTCGAGAGCATTTGCAAACATGAGCAGAGGGTGGGCAACGCCGCAAAGTCCTACAGATGCAATCAATGGGTCCTGGACTTGGTCTTTGGTCAACCCCATCATTTTGGCCACTGCAGCGTGATCCCGGGCATTGATTGGTGGAAACACAACTCTTGCCACGTCCTCTGTCTTCATGCCGCATTTCTGCAACAGCCCACTCACCGCCTTTGGAATGAATTTGGTGTATCCTTCTTCACGTATCCAGCGCTCTTCCCATGTTCGGACAAACTGGTCTTCATCAACCCGGCGCGTGTCTGCGAAATCAAAGGAGAGGGAGTAGTGCCCCTCACAAGATGCCAACACGTCGCCGTCACCGATGACAAATGCCGCGGCAGCATCCCCGAACAGTGCTTCCTGGCTGCCGCCTGCCTTGCCCAGTCGACAGTCGGCAGCGGCAACGAGCTTGAGCCCCGAGTCGGCCTCGGAAACTGCGGAAATCAACGCAGCAGTCCCGGCCTTCAGCGCTCCACTGAACTCCGCCGTGCGGGTTTCGGAATCGAGATTGAGGGCAGCTGCTGCTATCGATGCGTTGGCCCTCTCCTTGTAGGGAAACGTAGTGGACGCAAGAAACAAAGAGGTTATTTCCGTGCGGTTCACCGTGGACAGGCAGTCCATGGCGGCAGCGACGGCCAGTGTCGTCGAGTCCTCGTCGTGGTTTGCAACCGCCTTCTCTCCGGCTGCCAGCGTCCCCAAGGCGGGATTAAACCACCCCATGGACCGGGAGATCGTTTCCCTCTTGATGTAGTAACACGGCAGGTATATTCCGAATGCCTTCACTCCAATCACTTTTCAGATTCCTCCTCTCCGTAGCGGCAATAAAGTCATGTTCATTTTCCGGCCGTTGAATGAGGTGTAATCGAGTCAGTTTTTGCACTTTTGCGCATCGTGGACGGTGCGAATGAAGCTGACTATCTCATGCAAAGAAGACCCAGGGCCAAATACTGCGGCGATGCCGGAGTCTTTCAAAGTCGGCCAATCGTCTCTGGGAATGGTCCCTCCTAGGATAACGGGCACGTATTTTGTTCCTCGTTCTCTCAGCATTCTGACTACCTCCGGTGCCAATACGATATGGTTTCCCGACAGGCTGCTCAGACCAACGACATCTGCGTCCTCATCCAAAGCGGCGGCAACGATGGAAGGAGGCATCTGGTTGCCGACATACACAACTTCCATGCCGGCGTCCCGCAGGGCCCGCGCTACCACCATGGATCCTCTCCAGTGGGCATCCAAACCCAGCCTAGCAATGAGTATGCGAATATTCTCATTCATAAAGCTTCACCGCAGTTGCTCAAAAAAGAGGAGGGTCCCAGGTCCCGGCACATTTCTTCAGGGTCTCCGCAATTTCTCCTTCACTCACCAGGGCGCCCACTGACTGAACAATCACGTCCATCATGTTGCCGTTTGTCTCAAAAGACTTGCCAACTTCTGCGAGGGCCTTCTCGGCCACCCGGGAATTTCTCGTTTCCTTGATCCTTTTGAGCTTGGCATCCTGAATTGCGAAGGTTTCGGGGATTCGAAAGATTTCACACGGCAGAGTTTCTTCATGCATCTTGTAACAGTTGAGGCCCACGATCGGAGTGTCACCAGAATCAATGGACAACTGGTATCTGTATGCCGAATCCGAGATCTCACGATGGACGAACCCGCTGTTTACTGCCTCCACAATCCCACCTTGAGAATCAATCTCATTGATGAACCGGCTGATCTCTCGTTCAAGCTTATCGGTCAAGTTCTCCACGAAATAGGAGCCGCCCAATGGGTCCACAGTGTTGGTAACACGCGTCTCCAGATCGAGAATCTGCTGGGTTCTCAGTGCTGTGACGGACGAGAGTTCGGTAGGTGTGCACAAGGCTTCATCGTAGCCGTCAACGTGGATTGACTGAGCCCCTCCCAGCACTGCAGACAATGCATGGAAAGCCGATCTCGAAATGTTGTTGAGCGGCTGTTGCGCAGTGAGCGCTACCCCCGCGGTTTGGACGTGAAAGCGAAACTTGAGGGACCTCTCGTCTTCAGGGCTAAATCGTTCTTTGAGCAAACGGGGCCATAGACGTCTGGCAGCACGGTACTTGGCGATCTCTTCGAAGAAATCGCTCTGTGCCGATAGAAAGAAACTCAGCCTTGGAGCAAAATCGTCTATCTTGAGACCGCGGCGCAACATTTCTTCGCTACAGGCCAACGCATTAGATAACACAAGACCAACTTCCTGAATTGCGTTGCAGCCAGCCTCCCGGTAATTGTATCCGGCGAAACTGATGGGATTCCAATGCCGGACGTTACGGGTACAGAACTCAATGGCATCGCAACTGAGTTTAAATGAGAACCATGGCGGAAAAACTTCGGGTGAGATTGTTACTGCGGTTTCCATGAGGAAATCGTTCTGACTGGTGCCCTTGAGGTCGGCAAGGCAAACGCCCCGTCTGAGGGCATTGGCAAAGAACATGGATTGAACGCTTATGTTGCAGATCGGCTGGCACGTAACCAAGGAGCAGCTTATCGTGTCTATGGGAATGCCGTCGAAGAGTGCTGCCATGTCCTCTATGGTATCGATGGCAACCCCTCCCCGACCGGCGTCGGCATATGCTCTGGGATCGTTTGAATCGTACCCCCTTAATGTGGGGTAATCGAAAACTCCATTTATTCCTCCTGCACCTTCGTTGAGTAGAAACTTGTATCTCTTGTTCGTTTCTTCCGGCGGGCCGTATCCGGCGAGCTGACGATGTGTCCAGGGCCTTCCCCTGTACATAGTTGCATGGACACCGCGTAAATACGGTTCCTGACCAGGGAATCCCAAGTCCCTTAAATAGTCAAGTTCAGCCACATGCCGCGGTGTGTAAAGAGGTTCAACCAGCAATCCTGAAAGTGTTGAAAACTCCTGTCGCCTTTCTTTCTCTTTGCCGTATGTCGTCGCAATCCATTCCTGCTCAACTTGCGCGATTTCAGCCATGTTTTCCGAGCTCTCTTGACTCTTGCGTTCCATTTTTACTTTCGCATTGCAGCTAATTATCTATTTTCCCTAGATAAGATATTATGCTTCTACCGCTGTTATCAGATACTCCACAATTTCTTCTGTGTTAGTTCCCGGAAGGAAAATTCGTCCCACCCCGATCTCGGAGAGATATGGCCAGTCTCTGGTTGGGATGGACCCTCCGCCGAAGACAATCAAGTCTGCAGCAGACTTTTCCCTGAGGAGTGCCATAACATCCGCAAAGATTGTCTTATGAGCTCCTGAGTGAATGCTGAGTCCAATAGCGTTGACATCTTCGTCCAATGCCGTTTGAACGATTTGTTCAGGGGTCTGGTGGAGACCGGAATAGATGACTTCCATTCCGGCGTTGGTCAGGGCTCGTGCTACAACTTTGGCTCCTCGATCATGGCCATCCAGGCCCGGTTTTGCTACCAACACTCTGATGTTACCGCCCTTCTTAGCCATCGGATGTCCTCGCCACCTCGTGTGTTAACTGCCTGTTGTTTCCTGTTTTTTTCTGAGCGTCCTGCCCGTCATGCATCGAGGCTGATGTTGGTCGCTGCAGTCGCCCAGCCGGCCGGGTTCAGAAAATCACCTGTTCGGAGTACGTTCCGAATTCTTTACGCATGGCGCCAATGCACTCTCCAAGGGTAGCCCCTGACTTGACCGCCTCTATGATCGTCGGCATGATGTTTTCCTGACTGGCGCAAACTCGTCGTATCTCTTCGAGCTGACCATCTGTCCTTTGCTGGTCACGATTGTTCTTGAACTCCCTCAGAGCAGCTATCTTTTGGCTCTCAAACTCTGGATCATTCACCCTCAGTTCGATTTCTGTTTCCTCGTCTTCAACAAATTCGCTGAGCCCTACGATGATCCGTTCTCTGGTTTCGATGGATCGCTGATACTTGAACGCTGCATCCGATATTTCTCGTTGGAAGAAGCCTTTCTCGATTGCGGCAACCGTCCCGCCGAGATCTTCAATCATTTTGAAGTACCGATAACATTCTGACTCCATTTGGTCGGTGAGGGCCTCTATGTAATAGGATCCTCCGAGAGGATCAGCGGTGAGGGTGGCCCCACTCTCAAAGGCAATGATCTGTTGGGTTCTGAGGGCAATTTTTTCCGATCGAGGGGTCGGCACTGAGAAGGCTTCGTCGTAGCTATTGGTGTGCAATGACTGGGTGCCAGCGAGCACGGCGGCCAAGGCCTGCAATGTAGTGCGAACAATGTTATTCAGGACTTGCTGCGCAGTCAGTGCGGAACCAGAGGTCTGTGTATGGACACGGAAAAGGCATGAACGCGGATTCTTGGCCCCGAACTGTTCTTTCATTTTCCGAGCCCAAATCCTTCTCGCGGCTCTGTATTTTGCAACGTTTTCAAACAGATCGTTGTGGGTCTTGAAAAAGAATGACAGTCTTGGAGCAAATTCATCCACGGACAGTCCTGCCTTGATGCCTTCTTCCACGTATGTCAGACCGTTGGCCAGGGTGAATGCGAGCTCCTGCACAGGATTGGCTCCAGCCGAAGCGATGTGGTATCCGCTGATGCTTATGGGATTGAATTTTGGAAGGCGAGTTGCGCAAAATGTAACGGTATCCATGGTAAGCCGAAGGGACGGTCGAGGTGGAAAATAATAAGATTTCTGGGCTTGGTACTCCTTCAGGACGTCGTTCTGCATGGTACCGGTAAGAATCTCCAGCGGGATTCCACGCTCTTCGGCCACCGCGCAGAACATTCCTAGGATCACAGAAGATTGGGAGTTCGAAACGAAGTTGACGCTGATCGTTTCCAACGGAATTCCATAGAGGAGATCCCGCATGTCCTGAATGGTATCTATGGCGACTCCGCAGCAGCTTCCCACTTCGCCCCTGCAGAGAGGATCATCGGAATCCCGTCCCATGATGGTGGGCATGTCAAAGCAAATGCTGATTCCTGTTGCCCCCATTTGTATGAGCTGACGGATGCGCTCGTTGGCTTGAATCGGGGATCCGAGAGAGCCGAGCTGCCGTATGGTCCACAGTCGGCCCCTGTACATGTCGGGGTGAATTCCCCTGACATACGGGTATTGCCCCGGGTCTCCCAAGTCCCTTTCATAGCTGAGTTGTGAGATGTCTTCGGGTCCGTACGAGGTCTTGATATCGAAGCCGGAAAGGTTTTGAAAGGGTACCGATCCGGTGGTTTTCGGTACAGTTGAAATAGAATTTTGTTTGAGTCCTTCTTTGCTCATTCTGTAGTACTCCCCGCTCACACTCTCAAGAAAGTGCTGAGGACCTCTTCAACAACCGAATAGGGATCGGTTCGGCCTTCCAGAATTCCTTTGATATACTGGCGTTTTTTCCCTGTCCCGCTGAGCCCTTTAAATATGAACTTCTCCACTTCGTCCCGAAAAACGAGGCTCAGTTCCTGCTCGATGCGTTTCGCCTGAATTCTGTCTATGACGAGGCTTTCATGGAGATACGTCTGGTGAGCGCGAATGGCTTCGATGAGTTCATCGATACCCTGAAGATCCTCGGTCTTGGGGGCAGATGCCACCGTAGGGATAACTCGTGCCACCGCCCATCCGCAATCCTTGTGGGTCATTGCCATATGCATGGTGGCTTCAAGGTTGCGCAAGCAATTCACTGCTCCATCAAGGTCGGCTTTGTTCAGCACCACTATGTCTGCGATCTCCATTATCCCGGCCTTCATGGCCTGGATGTCGTCTCCCATGTTGGGAGTGAGCACCAGGATACACGTCTGGACGACGTGAATGATGTCCACCTCGTCCTGTCCAGCTCCGAGGGTTTCGACGATGACCACGTCATTGCCCATGGCCTCCATGATCCTGACGACATCGCTGGTTGAGCGTGCCAGCCCGCCCAGGTAGCCGCGCGAACTCATGGACCGGATGTATACCCCTTCATCCAAAGCATGGGCCTGGAAACGAATGCGGTCCCCAAGAAAAGCGCCGCCGGAAAACGGGCTGCTCGGATCCACCGCCACAACACCGACCCGCTTCCCCTTTTCTCGAAACTTGCGAATCAGGTGAGTGATCAAACTTGATTTCCCGCTGCCCGCCGCTCCTGTCACACCAACCACCATGGATTTCCCTGTGTGGGGATAGACAAGCTTCATCAGCTCATTGGTGTAGGTCGACTGATTCTCCACGAGAGTGATCATCCGAGCTGCCGCCCGACGGCTGCCGCTCAGGAGGCTCTGAACCAACGTCTCATGGTTTCCTGGGAGCTTCCCGGTCATATCTCAGCCTTTGCCCCTCACGTTCTTCTTGATGAAATCCACAATGGATTCAGTCAGGGACCCGCCTCTGAACACCTCATGAACGCCCATTTCTTTCATCACCGGCACGTCTTCAGGAGGAAAGGAGCCACCTACAACAAAGAGCACATCATCCAAACCGTTTTTTCGTATCTCGTTTACTACTTTGGGAGTGTATACAAGATGCTCACCTGACAGATAGCTCAGTCCGATGACATCGGCGTCCTCATCGATGGCTGCCTTTACGATCCCCTCGGGTGTTTGGTACATTCCGAGGTACACGACCTCCATCCCAGCCTCTTTGAGCAGCGTAGCCACAACCTTGGCCCCGCGATCGTGGCCATCCAAGCCTACTTTGCTGATGATGACCTTTATCTCCTCCGTGTTCATGCGGCACTACTCCTAAGGGATCCTTAGTTAAATGGAGACTCAATTATCTCCATGGGATCGTACGAATAGCCCATGACTTGACGAACCGTGCCAAGAAGTTCGGCGGTGGTGGCCATGGCCTTCGTGGCTTCTATCATGGCGGGTATGGAGTTTCTCCCGCATGCTGCGTCCTCGCGCAAACGCTCGATAGTTTCGCGAAGCTTTGCGACGTTTCGCGTACGTTTCAACTCCTGAACATCAGATATCTGCTTCAAGGCTGACTGTTCCGAGATCCGCTGGACACCCAATGGGGTCTTTGTCTCGGCATCAGAATTGAAGATGTTGACACCCACAATGAGCTTGTCGCCGGCATCAACCTCTTTCTGCCTCAAAACCGCCTCGGACTCGAACTTGCGATCCAGCCATTCGGTGCGGATGGCCTCGGCCATGCCTCCTACTTCTTCCACCTCTTTCATGCATTTCAAGGCTTCTTCCTCGATCTTGTCTGTGAGACTCTCGACAAAGTACGAACCGCCCAGCGGATCAGCTACATTGGTTACCCCCGTCTCGTAGGCCAGGATCTGTTGAGTCCTCAGAGCCTGCAGGTGTCCCTTTTCGGTCGGAAGACACATGGGCTCGTCATACGAACAGCAATGGAGGGACTGCACGCCGCCGAGCACCGCAGCGAGGGCTTCGTAGGCGATTCGGACTATGTTGTTTAGGGGCTGTTGAGGCACGAGAGAACAGCCGGCGGTATGCACGGCAAACCGGAACTGCATGGACCGCGGATTCTTGGCACCGTACTTTTCCTTCAGCAGCTTTGCCCACATGCGCCTTGCGGCTCTGATTTTGGCGATCTCCTCGAAGAAGTCCACGTGGCAGGACACATAAAAGGTAAAGCGAGGCGCAAAGTCATCTATATGAAGTCCGCGCCGCAGCAACTCTTCAATGTAGCACATGGCGATACCGAGACCGTATGCCACTTCCTGATGAGCGGTGATGCCCTGTTCCCTCAGGTCATACATGTTCAAGGTGGTGTAATAGAATTTCGGCATGCTCCGGGTGCAGTATTCCATGACATCTGCACCGAGTTTTATGGACAGATCCAATGGACATGCGGGCCGAAATCCGCAGTAACGAAAGTGAACCGGGTCATTCTGAATGGATCCCCGCAAACAACTGATGTCGTAATTTTTTTGCTGGGCCACTGCTACGTACTGAGCCATGGTTGCTGCAGCGGCCGTGGAGGCGGTGATGAGAGACCAACTCACCTTGTCCAAGGGAATGTCTCCCACAAGAGTCTCCATGTCCTTGATGGACGTGACATTGACTCCTGTGAGCCCCACCTCGCTCTGGGCCCATGGATGGTCCGCATCCAACCCCATCTCATAGGTGACGTCAGCTATGGTATTCAGCCCGGTCCCGCCTTGTTCGAAACAAAAGGCGGCACGTTCGTGGGTGTCGGCCGGGGAGCCTATTCCCACGACTTCTCGTCTGGTCCAGTATCGTCCCCGGAACATATTACGGTGGATGCCCCGTGTAAAAGGGAAGTCTCCTGCGTCACCAATTTCAGTCTTATAATCTTTGTTTGCCAGATCATCAGGTGTGTAGAGTTCCTTCATCTCATGGCCGGACCATGTCTTGGCGCTCTCAGGCTTTTCGTAATACGACTTGAGATAATCATCCCAGTTGACATCGCAGGTTCCGTCGATATCTTTCTTTAGTGATTGGCCTTGACTCATGTGCTGGTCTCCTTACCGGGCATATGCAGGTAGAAGCGATCTGCGATGGTATGTCCTCTTTTTCTTAGCTGCACACCGACTCTCGTTAAAGATGATTCCTGTCTTTGACTGTATGCAGACAGGATCCCGGTTGAGAGAGTCTTGCTGTTTGATGCTCTTACAGGTCGAATTAGCGCTTGACTTACTGCTTGGTTAATTTTACCTACTGATTAGTTATCTAACAAGAGGTTTTCGCCAAGTCAAGTTTTTTTTGACGTTCAAATCTCTTAAAGAGACGCGGGATGAGATATAATCTCCATCGTCATTGTCAGGGCGATGAGAGCAAGGTAGGGGAAGATATGGAGCCGGTACCGGATTTCAAGGGATTGGAAAAGAGCGTACGCAAGCAGAAGGTTGTCGATATGGCCATAAGGGTTTTTCATGAAAAAGGATTCAAAGCCGCCACCTTGGACGATGTGGCGAGAGAGCTTGGACTTACAAAGGCTGCTCTGTATCATTATGTCGTATCCAAGGAGGATCTCCTCTCCACGATTTACATCCAGGCTCTTGAAAGTTTCTTCCTCAATGCCGACGACATAGGTGTGCGGGACCTGCCCCCGACGGAAAAGTTACGGCTCCTGATTCGCCATCACATCACCCATATCATCATAGAGAATCTACCGATGTTCGCAGTGTTTTTCAGTGAAGAGAATCAATTGCCGGAAGACGATTTTCAGAAGCTTCGAGAGGAAAAGAGGAAATATACAAGGGTTGTGCAGGGAATCATCGAGGAGGGCATTCGAGTGGGGCAGTTTAGGCCCACGGACGCCCGGCTACAGGCATACGCGATTATAGGAATGTGCAACTGGCTTTATAAGTGGTACAAACCTGAGGAAACCCCCTATGCACCGGATGAGATTGCGGACCATTTTATTGCCTTACTGGAAAATGGGTACATTGAGGAAGCAGGAGGAAAGTCTCAATGCACCGCTGTAGAATCCATGTCCCGCAAGAGGGAGCTCATCGAAAACCTTAAGAGGGAATCCACGCATCTCACCAGCCTGATTGAAGAAATGGAGCAGTTTGTTTAGTCCAACACGATTCACGAACGCAGGGACGAATTTAGGTGAGTCGTCTGAATCTTGCCGTATGCAACTCCGGACTACCTCCTAACTCGTGGGTACTGCAACATTTGCTTACGTAATCGTGCGAGTATGGCATGCTGCAATCGAACCTCACAATCAAAAATTGCGGCAGCCCCACTGAACCGTCCAACAGCCTGAAAGGGTACCATGAAACGTTTCCTGGAAAAGACTCTGAAAATCTATGAGCACGAGGTCTCTCGTTTCATCTGGCTGGCCGTGATTTTCTTTTCGGTCTTCTTCGTCACGGCGATTTTTCGAAATTATGTGGATACGGCTTTCCTGAAGCGGTACGGACCGGACTATATCCCTTGGATGCTCGTTATCAGTGCGCTACTGACCATCATCGTCCTTGGGTATGCCGATCGTGTTGCCAAACGCTTTTCCGACACGTACCTCATGATACTCGTGTTTGGGGGATATGCTGCGGCAGCAGTGCTCTGCTGGCTGATGGTGAAGTCCAAGTTCACCATCGTGTACCCCGTTCTGTATCAGCTCATGGGACTGCTCGATGCTATCCAGTTGGTATATTTGTGGAACATAGCGGGAGACCTTTTCGACGCGAGACCGGGTAAAAGGATCTTTCCACTGGTAACAGCTGCGCAGGTACTGGGGACCACTGTGGGGAGCTTCCTCACTCGTCCGATCACGTGGCGCATTGGTGAGGACGCCGCTCTCCTGGTTTTTGCGATGGTTTTTGTCTTTACCTTACATTCCGCGCCCCATGGTAGCTTATAGAGGCGAATTTTACGATAGCTTACCGGCTGGGCGGTGGTAGGCAGTCATATGTTAGGTCATTGCTCTCTCCTCCGTGGAGGTGAACTGGGAAT
>Ga0172368_10006491_pt1 | contig 12550 bp, 11 predicted proteins | sample Lak11m_FD_114540 | JGI IMG/M metagenome (GOLD analysis project Ga0172368, IMG submission 114540) | Freshwater microbial communities from Kabuno Bay, South-Kivu, Congo - kab_022012_11m | ecosystem: Environmental > Aquatic > Freshwater > Lake | place: Democratic Republic of the Congo: South-Kivu...
AACTCCCTTCTTTCTTAGATAAAATCTCCTTAACTGAACTAAATTTTTCTTCTTTCATAAACATTCTCCTTTTAACTTATTCAACACCTTCTTTTCTATTAATTTTTCATAGAAAAGATATTTTAATAAGATAGATTCTTAAAAAATATGAGGTAATATAGAATATAGATTTCGCTGAGTCGATCAGCGATTAAAGTTCTTGTAAGAAGTTACAAATATTAATATAGATTCTGTTTTTTGTAAAGTTGTAAAGTAAATCATAAATATATTAAGTTAAGTTAAGTTTATAAAATATAAAGAATAACAGCATTACGAGCTACAGAATAAATTACTGGTAATATACCTTTGTATTATCATAGATTGACTTTACTTCTCCAGCAGTTAATGCTCTACCAATAATTCTTACATCACCAATATTTCCACTAAAAAAGCTACTGGCATCCCATCTTTTTCCTATATTTATTGCTTGCCCTGTTAAAGAAAGAAGGTTATTGTTTAAATTTGCACCTGTGCTTATATAACTACCATCCAAATAACCATACACTACTGGCGACGCTATAGATCTTTTGTAAACATAAGTTATATTATGCCACTGATTAGTAAAACTATTATAATTAATCCATGCGCGCTGATTGGCCCAATTATCTAATGCAGCTGCATAATTTATTCCTCCAGAATTCACAAAACGAACACCTATATTACATTCGGTAGCAGATCCTGCACAAATGACAGTCCTGCCATTAAGTGTAGCTGTGCTTGTATAAACCCACATTGAAATAGTAATATCTTGACCAACTGCAAAATTCATATTAGCAGCTGATACCCGATTAACATAATTACTAGTTCCATTAAAACGCAATATTGGTTTTCCAAGTGGTGTAGTTGACCAAATCGCACCCATTATATTACTATTATTTCCATTGCCAGATCTATCTCCTAATGTTGCTCCAGAACCTTCACTAAAATCCCAATATGCTCTAAGCACATTTGAAGATTGAAGTTGCCAATTGAAATTAGAAGGTATTGACTCCACCACCTGATTGTCTTTGGCGGCTTCTATTTTTACCTTGAAGGTGTCTGAACAGTTATTACTACCTATTGCTAAATTTATTGTGTCTGAAAGAACAGATGTATTTAAGTTGCTTGTACCTGTTGACAAAGATATTACATTAAGATCACTGCCTAAAGAATCTTTTACTGAGATTGTGTAAACACCTGCTTGGGATTGCGGAAGCCAATTAAGAGTAAAGTTACCACCAACATTATTTAAACAACTGCTGTTGTCTGGTTCTATAGAAATAATTGTCGGAATGCTTGACAGGGTTGTTGAGGTTATTGTCTTAGATTGATTGGCGGTCTCGTTTGCTGTGCTTCGGCTTGTGGAACCCATGCTAACTATAACCATGATGACAATAACAGCAACTAAGATGGCACCACCAATTATCAAAAGATATTCCAAGGCACCTTGCCCTTTCTTATTTCTGCAAAGGGAATTAATTCCAAACATAATCATTTCCTCAATAGTACCTAAATATATATTAATAAAATATATAAATGTATCGAAAATAAATTGAGACTGCAAAACTAGAAAGAAAAGATGACTTCTCTTTCTACAAGCTTGCTTCTTGTGCCTTTAAGGTCATCCATAGAATGAAGAATCAGCTTGGTGTTGGTTGCAGATTCTATTCTATCCTTGTTTTTGTCCAAGAATTCTTTTGAATCACAAGCAATCTTGATTTCTTTAACTTGAGATGGATTGAAGTTAAGCTTCTTCCTTTCGGCTTGCAACATTCTTGTAAGCTCGCTTACCTCCCATTCTTCTTTAAGTTCAGAAGATATGTCTAAATCAAGATGAACAACTACATCTGAATTAACTTCTTTGGATGCAAAGTTTCCTTTTGCAGGAGATGATTGATAAACAACTGACTTTATATTTGCCATACCTGAGATTATTTCTTCCATTCCTTCAAGCTTATCCACTTCCTTAAGCTGAACAACAAGCTTAGGAAGAACCCATCTAAGACGCTTTGAAATTTCTTCTCTCAAAGCAAGAACTGTCTGCACAACAGTCATTGCCAAAGAAAACCTTTCATCAAGAGCCTTGTTAATCAATTCTTTACTTGCTGAAGGCATCTCCAAAAGATGTATTGACTCAGATGGTCTTTTCTTGAATCTAAGATGCATGTGTTCTGTGAAGTGTGGGGCGACTGGAGACAACAGCAAAAGAATGCTTGAAATAACATAACTTAAAACAGCATTGCTTTCTTTCTTTCTTGAAAGCTTGACATAAACCCTGCTCAAGTCCTCCAAGACAAACTTTTCCAAATCCTGCATGACTCTTGCAAACTCGCAGGCCTCATAGTTGGTGTGAGTGTCAAGGAGAAGAGTGGAAAATCTAGAAAGAAGCCATTTGTCTTCAGTGGAAAGATTATTTACATGTCCAAGATTTAATGTAAATTCTAAGTTGTCATCAGACAAGCTCAAGAAATTAAAAAGGTTCTCAAGAAGATTGAAAAATCTCTTGACATCCTTAAACCTCTTTTCATCCATCACTAAATCCATGCCCTGATAATCTCTTGCAAAATAATATCTTATGAAATCCCTTGAATAAAGAGAAAACCATTCTTCCAATGGCTTATCATTGCCAAGTGATTTTGAAAGCTTTTTTTTCTGAATATCCAAGACCATTCCATGCAATGCAACGAACTTGAATGGCGCTCTGTCAAAACAGATTGCTGAACAAATAAGTTGTGAGTTCCACCAACCTCTAATCTGATCACTACCCTCTATGTTAACATCAGGAGGCCAATATTTGTCAAACAATTTTTTATCTTGTGGATATTTCAGGCTAGCCCAACTTGCAACACCCGAATCAAACCAGACATCAAAGACATCTGAAATTCTTGAATATCTACCTCCACATTTGCAGGTAAAGTGAACATTGTCAATAAATGGCTTGTGATAATCATCAAGCTTTATCTCTGAAGACAACTCCTGAAGTTCTTTCATACTCCCAATAACTTTAATAGAATCACACTTATCGCACTTCCATATTGGTACTGGAGTGCCCCAATATCTTGACCTTGAGATTGGCCAATCAGAGATTGAATCTAACCAATTATCAAACCTCTCTTTTGCCCAAGATGGGTACCAGCTAACTTCATTATTATTAATTTCCTTTAATCTTTCCTTCATAGATTCTATCTTCAAGAACCACTGAGGAAGAGATACCTGAAGTAAAGGAGATAAACATCTCCAGCAGATTGGATATGAATGTGTCAATGACTTTTTTGCAAGAAGCACACCCTTGGAATCCAGATAATCTATTATTTCATGATCTAATTGCTTGACCTTTTTTCCTTTATGGACAAGAATAGAATCATCATAAGTGCCTTCAATTGTGACAGGACAAAAAATAGGCAAATTATTTTCTTTACCAACTTGATAGTCCTCCCTTCCATGTCCAGGCGCACAATGAACCAATCCTGTTCCATCTTCTAAGTTAACAAACCTTGCAGAAAGAACAATTTTATAACAACTATCAAGCAGACCTTTAGGAACATTCAGCCATTCAGAAAGCAATGGTTCATATTTTTTGCCTTCAAGATCCTTGCCTTTATAAGTCTTTCCAAAAGAACAATTGCTCCAGCCAAATTCTTCAATCAATTTTTGGGAAAGCTCTTTTGCAACAATGTATTTCTTTCCATCATTCAATAATTCAACATATTCATAATCAGGATGAACCATGATCGCCAAGTTTGAAGGTAATGTCCATGGTGTTGTTGTCCAGATAACAAAATATGTATCTTTATCTTCAATTAACCTCATTGTGACATATACAGAAGTATCCTTCAAGTCCTGATGCTCAATTTCATTGAAGGACACAGATGTTTCGCAGGTTGGACATACATGGACAGGATATTTTCCATGATAGAGTAGCCCTTTATCAACTGCCTTCTTAAATGTCCACCATGCAGATTCAATATAACTGTTATCCAAAGTCCTGTAAGGGTGCTTCCAATCCATCCATTGTCCAAGATCTTCAATATCTTTTGACATATCAGCAATATGTTCAGTTGCAAACTGCCTGCACTCTTTCAAGAAATTATTAATACCAAACTTTTCAATATCCTCTTTTGATCTAAGATTATGCTTTTTCTGAACTTTTATTTCAATAGGGACACCATGAGTGTCAAATCCAGGAATGTCCAAGACATTATAACCATTCATTCTTCTATATCTTATGATTATATCTTTAAGGACCCTATTCATTGCAGTTCCTAAATGAATATGTCCAGAGGCATAAGGAGGTCCATCAATAAAATAATAATATTTGTCTGCGTTCTTTGTTCTTACCTTTTCAGGAACGCCATTCTCTGTCCAATATTTTTTCACAGCTTCTTCTGTCTTGCAGGAATACACACCTGCAGTCTGGTTTTCTTCTGTCATTTTCAATCTACCCCTATAAATATAAATTCAAAAATCCTTTTCAGTAGCTGGGTGCAATCAAAATTGATTACAGCTACTATTGTATAATAATAGAAATTGATATATAGTTAATCTTGTAAGTAAAAACAGCTTTTGCAGATTTAATATCATTAGCATTGCTCATAATTAATCAAAGATTTTTTTAATAAGTATTCTATGATTGATTAAGTTTAAAAAAGGGTATTTTATGTTATTTCAAGAAATAGTTTTCTTCTTTTGATTAATCAAGTTTTTCTTTGAAGATAAACTTTCTTTTGGCTTAATCCTTTTCTTCCTAAGAAAAGGCTATTGCACGCTAGCCAATGCGCGTTAGCGGAAGCGCTCGTTAACCTTATTCGCCCGCTAGCCTGGCGAGAGGCTAATGGGAATGACAGGATTCGAACCTGCGACCCTTGGTGTATAAGACCAATGCTCTAACCAGCTGAGCTACACTCCCTTCTATTGATTCATTTGAAATTATCAAATTGGTCCTATATTTTCAAAAAAAATCATTTACTATGAAATTCTCTAAATTCTCCAAACCTGCCTAGGTTAACTCTAAGCTCATTCTTAAACTCTGATGAAAAAAGATTACTAAAGATATATGTTTTTCCAATTTCTAATTTCTCAATGGAATCATCCCACAATGTAAGGTATATCTTTCCAGTATCATCCTGAATTACAGCTTCACAAACCTTGTGTTCAATATTGTCCAGCCTAGAAACTACACTTCTTAGAGGTGTCTTTTCAACAACATTGCCAACAATATCTATCTTCTTCTGATAACTTTTAATTTCATTTATTTTCATATACCTTCAGATTACCTACTTTGTGTCCTCAAAGTATCTCCATTTTTCTTTTACACCAAAAGTGTATATATCTATACAACAAATATATATTTATAACTAACTTTTAGACAATCAAATGAAAAGAATGAAGATTTACTCCATTCCATCCATTCCTGACATACCTGGTGGCATTCCTCTTCCTCTGCCTTTAGAATTTCCTGCAATTATATCATCAATCCTCAAAATCATTTCAACAACCTCAACTGATGAAACAATCGCCTGTGTCTTAACAGCAAGTGGCTCAATAACCTTCTTAAGCTTCATGTCTGCTAAGCCAGCATTCAAGACATCAACTCCAACAAATTTGTTTTTTGGATCCTGATGCTTGCTTCTCAAAGAAACAATTGTGTCAATCGCATCCAATCCTGCGCTTTCAGCCAAGGTCTTTGGAATTACATCCAAAACATCTGAAAATGCCTCTATTGCAAGTTGCTCTCTCCCGCCAATTGTCTTAGCAAACTCCTTAAGCTTCAGTGAAACTTCAACCTCAGAAGATCCGCCTGCTGCAACATATTTTCCTGCTCGTAATGTTGAAAGAACAGATCCAATTGCATCATTAAGAGTCCTCTCTGTTTCTGCCAAGATCTGATCAGAGGTTCCTCTTAAAAGAATTGTAACTGCACCTGGATTCTTACAGCCTTCTATAAACAGCATCTGATCTCCAGCAATCTTCTTTTCAGCAACGCTTTTTGCAGTGCCCAAATCCTTTGCTGAAATATCCCTTATTCTTGTAACCAATCTTGCACCAGTTGATTTTGACAATTTTTCCATGTCTGACTGTTTGACCCTTCTTATTGCCATGATTCCGGCTTTTGCAAGATAATGCTGTGCCAAATCATCAATGCCTTTTTGGCAAACAACAAAATTAGCACCTGTAGAAATAATTGCATCTACCATTTCCTTAAGAAGCTCTTCCTCTTGATCAATAAATGCATGCAATTGCTCAGGAGAAGATATCTGAATCTTTGCATCATTTTCTGGCTCTTTAATCTCCAATGCAGTATTTATTAATGTAATTTTTGCATCTTTAACATCTTTTGGCATTTCAGGATGAACAACTTCTTTGTCAAGAACAATTCCATCTATCAGCTTTGTGTTTGACATGTTTGAACCAAGCTTTCTTTCAATCTTGATCTGATCTTTGTCAAGCTCGCCCTTGCTTTCTTTAGATATCTTTGTAACTGCATCAACAACAATATCAGCTAATGTTGAACTGTATTCATGGGCTTTGCCTGTCATAGATGTCTTCGCAATATCTAAAAGAAGAGCTGAATCCTTCACAGTCACTGGTTCTGATATCCCTTCAAAATATTTGACTGCCTTTTCCGCAGCCATCTTATAACCTCTTATGATTATTGATGGATGGATATTTTCATCAAGAAGCATTTCTGCCTTTGAAACAAGTTCGCCTGCAATGATTACTGCTGTTGTTGTTCCATCTCCAACTTCATCATCCTGTGTCTTTGCAAGCTCAACAAGCATCTTTCCTATTGGATGCTCAATTGCCATCTCTTTAAGGATTGTTGCCCCATCATTACTGATAGTTACATCACCCATTTCATCAACAAGCATCTTATCCATTCCTCTTGGACCTAATGTTGACTTAACCGAGTTTGCAACTGCCTTTGCAACTAAAATATTTAATTTTTGTGCATCTCTGCCTCTGTCTCTTTTTGTACCTTCTGGCAGAAACACTGTCTTCTGACTTGCTCTATCATCAGTCATATCAATTCCTCCAATTATATAAAATTTTAAAAATAATTATTTATGGAATTTAATTTCAACATCATTTACCAAGACATCACAATCTGCCTTTATTCTTTCTAATGCCTTAATAATTCTTATCTTTTCAAGCTCAATTGTCTTAATGTTTTCAAATGTTTCTATTGCCTGCTTGAACATTCCATAATCTACATAGCTATATTCAAAGGAGTTCATCTTCTTGCAGACATGTTCTATCAATTTTCCAAGCCAAATATTCATTTCTTTCTTGACAACGCCTTTTATCTGTTTATGAGGATCAAGATTCTGCCTCATTAATCTAACAACAGTTGCTGTTGGAAATGGAAGCTTTTCATCATCCAATACTGTGCCATCTTCTTCGGCTGGCTTTTCTACGATGTCATCTATCTCTTCCTGCTCTATATCAACGCTGTTATTTTCCATTTCATCACTCATGTCATTTCCCCCTCTCTTTTATGTCAGATACTGCACTCTATATAAATAAAATAACAATATATAAAATCGCACAAATAAACTATATATTATATAGTCACAAATTGTTTAAATAACTATCTAACATGACCAACTTTACTTACCTGAAAAAGTAAAAAATAGAAAAAGGATAATCTATAATTATCCCTTTTTAATATTCTGAATCACTGTCTTCTGACTCCCAATCATCCTCAAGATCCTCTTCAGAATCATCTAACTCCCCTTCATCTTCCTTTTTCTTATTTTTTGGATCTTCATCATAGTTGTAATCATCTGGATTGTAGTTGTCATCATCTTCTGCTATTCTGTAGCCGTCTAAAACTATGTTATTCATAAACATATACCTCCATGGTATTTTAAGTTATTAAATTATTATGATTTTATGGTGGAGTTAGGTTTTTAAACACAACTCTTTTTAATAAAAGCTTATACATATCTATTAACACTTAACAAAAATAGAATTGTGACTATAAAATGGAAAAAGCATATCTTCCAGAAGGCTTCAAAAAAAAATATCAAGCAATTCTTGGAAAAGAAGCAGATGACTTCTTCAAAAGCTGTAATAATAGGTTGACTAAAGCCATTAGAATTAATCAATTAAAGAAAGGATCTTCTGCAATAGACATACTTAAAAAAGAAATTATAATTAAGGAGATTGATTGGCTTAAAGGAAGCTATCTTGTTGAGTCAGAGGTTTCTGCATTTGGAAACTCAATTGAACAACTTTCTGGATTATTTCAGATGCAGGAAGTTTCTTCTGTATTGCCAGCTGTTGTTCTGTCACCTTCTTCTACAGATGTTGTTTTAGATCTTTGTTCTGCTCCTGGAAACAAGACAGCTTGCTTGGCAGAGATTATGAATAACAAAGGATTGATTGTGGCAAATGATGCTGATGCAAAAAGAATAAAGACACTTGTATATACACTTAAAAAACTTGGCATCATAAACACAATTGTCACTTGCAGAAATGGAATTGATTATAATTTAAATAATATAAAGTTTGACAAGATTTTGATTGACGCGCCGTGCAGTGGAGAGGGACTTGTAAGAAAGAAAGCAGATGCACTTAGGGACTGGTCAGAAAGATTAGTATCTGCAAAAGCTGAACTGCAAAAGAAACTTATTGTTTCTGGGTTTGATTTGCTTAAAGAAAACGGAGAACTTGTATATTCTACTTGCACATTGTCTCCTGAAGAAAATGAAGAAGTTATTGATTATATTCTTAAGATAAGGACAGATGCCAAGATTGTTGATATTCCAATAAAGCAAATGATTCCAGGGGTCTCTGATGGATTTACAAACTATAAAGAAAAGAAATTAAATAAAGATATTTGCAAAGCAATAAGGATTTGGCCTCACAAGACAAATTTAGAAGGTTTCTTTATTTGCAGAATTAGGAAGTGTAGAATATGAAGATAATGACCGAAAGTGAACAAAACAGATTGCTGAAGCATTTAGAGTCAAGGTTTGGGATTTCAGAAAAAATATTTTCCAAATTTATTTTTTTATCACAAGGCAATTCATCATTCTTAATTTCAAATGATAAGAAAGCTGAAATAAAAAAAATAATATCTCAAAATGCAGAAACCATTAAAAGTGCTGGCATCGAGCTGTTTTCTGACAACAAGAGGTTCATTCCTTGCTCTCTTGGATTTTGCACTTTTGATTTCAAAGATATTATGCATAATTTTGTTGTAATTGAAAGACAACAAGCAAAGGATTATTTTGAAGGAACTACAATTGATGTTAAAAAAATTATTGATAACCACAAAAATTTGCTTTCTGATGGATATATAATTGCAATCTACAATGAAACAATTATTGGAACATTGCTCTTTGAAAAAAAACAAGGTAAATTAATACCAAACATTGTTTATAAAAACAAGAATGTAAAATAATATCAGCTTTCTTCAATAAACTGCCTTATCTTTTTATAAACACTCTTGTGCTCAATGTCCAAGATAATATTGTGATGAGATTTTGAAACAATATATTTTTCTGCAGTGCTTGACTTCGCAGAAGACAAGATTATATTGGCATTGTCTATTGAAAGGAAAGTGTCATTTTCACTATGTATTACTAAGATATCTGCAGCGGTCTTGGAAAGAAATTTATGAACATAATGTATTAAAGAAAGTAATTGTCTAAGTGATTTTCTTGATAGTTCTGTATATGTGTCAAAATATTTTTTAAGAAGAATGCTTTTGGAGTGACATAGATTGTATTCTATGAATCTTTTGTAAAGATCATTTACAACATAGCTTACTTTCCGAGATTTTGATTTCTTGGCTTTGTCAGTTTCATTCAAGGTAATTTTAATGTCTTGTATTATCTTGTGCCAGGTAAGATGGCTTTTACGCCAGTTTTCTTTTATCCTGTGTGCAATAAATTTAATATCAAATACGCTTACAGGTGCTGAAATTGTAATAAGCTTATGAGGTCTGTATTTTGTTGAAAGATAAAGGGCTATTGTTCCTCCCATTGAAAATCCAATCAAGACAACCTTCTTGTATTGTGATCTTAGATGTTTGTAGATCCTTGCAGAGAAAGAAAGCCATTCAGTGTATTTTCTTTTTTCAAGATCTTTGATTGATGTCCCATGACCTGGCAGTCTTGGCGCATAAATATCATAGTTATCTGATAGAAATTCAGCCAATGGATACAATTCTTTTGGAGAACTTGCAAAACCGTGAAAAAGAAGGATTGCAATATCTTTTTTCTTAGCTGATTTACAGGGCAGACAATATCCACCATTTAACAATTTATCAATAAGTTTATTTTCTTGCATGTCAAAGAATAATTAGAAAAAAAGATTTAAAAAACATTCTTTTGGGCTTTTCACAAGAAAAATATTTTGGTTTTTATACGTCCTAAAAAATAGATTCTTTGTGGACCTTCAAAGAAAAGCTTCAATGCATAAGAATCAATATACTGGAAATGTTACTTCCAGATTAAATTGCTTTCTAAAAATTGCGTCAACTATTGCGCGTTAGCAGGCGCTCGTTAACCTTATTCGCCCGCTAGCCTGGCGAGAGGCTAATGGGAATGGCAGGATTCGAACCTGCGACCGCTCGATTATCAGTCGAGTGCTCAAACCAGGCTAAGCTACACTCCCATTTTAAGTTAAGTTGCTAACAGAAAATAGCTTAATCTAAGATAATATATATCAGAAAACAAATAAAAATACTTTCTTTTGAGAAAATGAGTAAAAAGAAGGTTAGTTACTTGATAAACAATATAAATATATAAAATTATAAAATATTTATAAACATATCACTAAGCAGAGGTTTTTATAAACTTCTTTAAATATAATATATTATACAAAGCATATGAAAAGAAAGAAATAGCCCGATGGTGTAGAGGCCAAGCATACAAGGCTTTGAACCTTGTGACAGGAGTTCGAATCTCTTTCGGGCTATACCATTTTCTTAAAAAGAAAAGGATTAAACTTAAAAAAATGATTTAATCAACAAAAAAAAGGATAGATTGTTATGGTATTTGGATTGTTCAAGAAAAAAACTGCTGAAGAAAAAACCGAAGAAAATAAATCTGCAATAAATCTTGCAGATGCAAAATATCCTGAAGAAACCTGTGCTTTGTGCAACCAAAAAGGCTGTGATAAGAAATGGGGTGGCCAATATTGGCATAAGAAGTGTCTAAGAAACACAAAAAGCATAGCAAAAGGAATGGTATAAAGAAAGCTTACTTATAGACTTCATTTCTTATATCTGTCTTTATTGATTTTATCTTGTTTGAATATATGTTAAGATTGTTTTCTAAAGCCCTTGCTTCATTATCCAATTCCTTTACCTTCCCAGCAACTAAATATTCTTCTTGACCTAATCTGCGAAGCTTATCAAGCTCTCCTCTTACTTCAATATATCTTTCTAAATCATCATAATATGACTTATAGTTATCAAACATCTCATTAAGCAATCTTTTAGTAACATCATTCTTGAAAAACTTCTTGCCATCAATTGAAAAACCAGTACCATGCTTAATACCCATGGAATCTTGATAGATTATATCTCTAATAACTTGCAAATGACCTGTTAGCCAATCAACTTGCTTTTTTCTGTAATCTGTCCTTTCAATATACTCAGGCTCCTTCTTTGAAAGCTTAGCATTGTACATTATGTCATCATCAACAGCAACCTGAGATCTGCTTGAGAACATTCCTGAAAAAAACTTTCCAAACATCTTTTACCAACTCCACCATTCCAAAAAGTTATTTTTTATTTGATAATAATATGTATAATTAGATTTTTAAATGAATTGTCTGACGCATCTTGTCTAACCCCAGCAAAATCAATACAAAAGAACTCTGAACACCTGAAAGACAAGATATGAAAAGCTTGCAACAAACATAAAGATCACTCCCTTAATGATTGTCCAAACAATCAAATAAAGAAGATAAGAAAACTTGACTGCAGAGCCAGCAAACAAGAATGCTAAATATGGCTGAAGAAAGGTAAAATAACCAACAAGTATTAAAATAATATTCAAAGCCACAAATAAGATTGTTATGTTAAATACTGCTGAAAATGTCTTATCAAACCTAAAATTATTTACAACACCTTTATATCCTAAATAAGCATATGCCAAAAGATTAGAAAATATCAAAAATAAAGTGAACACAAGATATGCCAAACTTTTCTTTGAATAATAAACCACGTATGGCGCAAAGTTTGTATGAACTAACAACTGACAAATAAAGTCTAATAACAATGTAAACAAAAGTATTGAAACAGTTGCCCAAGCATATTTATAGATGCCTTCTGAAGCAAATAATTTCCTGAAAAAGCCCTTGCTTTCTGTTTGTTTATACATTGATTCTTTAAGCAGAAACTCCTTAACAGCAGTTGGGTTGTTTCTGTCAGGCAATGATGACTTTGAAATTGATAACAAATTAGATTTAGAAGTTATACGGGATCTGGAAGGAGACCTTGCTCTTGAATTCTTTCCTGCTCTTGAAAGCTTGTTTTTTCTTGATTTCATTGCCATTAAACAACACCATTTAG
>Ga0172368_10006493_pt1 | contig 12548 bp, 10 predicted proteins | sample Lak11m_FD_114540 | JGI IMG/M metagenome (GOLD analysis project Ga0172368, IMG submission 114540) | Freshwater microbial communities from Kabuno Bay, South-Kivu, Congo - kab_022012_11m | ecosystem: Environmental > Aquatic > Freshwater > Lake | place: Democratic Republic of the Congo: South-Kivu...
GAGAACCGGGTGATCCGGAGGTAGCCCACGTTGCCGGCCATCTGGTGGAACTCAACCGGCGCCGTCGTCGTGGGCCGGGGAGTGACCTTCACCTTGATGGGCTCCGCGGCGCCGGGGCGCTCGACCGTGAGCGTGAGCGCGTCCTTGCCCGGCTGGAGGAGCTTCTCCAGCGCCCGAGGCCACGACATGCCGTCGGTGATCTTCTTCGTCGCGTCCTTCATAATGCGACGGTACTCCGCGTCCGGCATGGCTCGAAGGGCAAGACGGTTCAGATCAAGCCTTGGATCGTAGGCGATCACCCACCGGCCGTCAATCTCGGTGATGAAGTCGCCGGCCCGGATGCCGGCCTCGGCTGCGGGCCCGCCCGGAGCCGGGGCCAGGACGGACACGCGGCGCTGCTCCACATCGCCGTGCTTCCGCTTGACGATGGTGAGGGCTGCGCCGATGCCGGTGAAACGCCCAGCCATCTGCCCCTTGATCATCTCGAACTGCTCGGGCGACCAGTACCGGGTCTTCGGATCGTCAAGGGCGTACAGCATGGTGCGCACGGCCCCTGCCGATAGCTTGGAGTCATCCTCGATCTTGTCCACATACTCCGCGCGCATCATATCCATGACGTCCTGGAACGTGTCGGTCGCGCTCATCGCCTGCGCGCTTGGGCGGCTGTCGGCGTTGGCCGCGCCGCCACCGCCACGGGCGTCGGCCAGCTTCGACAGGTTCAGGATCGTGGGCCTGCGGCCGTCCACCCACCCGCGCAACGCCATACCGACGGCGAACGACGCGCCGACAATGCCCACCATGACGATGAGCCCCACCGCACCCCGCACGATTGCCTTCAAGTGCTACCTCCAGGCGCCCGCGCACCCAACGGAACGCGGGCGACACGCCTTACCATGACGATTATACACCTGCCAATACGCGCCCACGCGCCGCGCGGTTCATCCGCGGCGCGCCGATCGCGGTCGCCGCCGGCAGGATGTCAGTTCGCCGCGTCGAATGACGGGCGCATGGAAGTGCGCGCGTGATCACTCGACGCGAGTTCGTGGGCGGCGCGTCGGCCCTGATCCTGTCCGCGGGATCGGTGCGTGAGGCTGCCGCCGTCGAGAGGGGCATTCGGATCGGCCTATGCGCCGACCCGCACTATGCCGACGCCGACCCGCGCGGGGCGCGCCATTACCGGCTCTCGCTGGGCAGGATGCGCGAGGCGGTCGAGGCATGGAACGCGGCGCGGGTGGACCTGGCCGTCGAGCTTGGCGACTTCGTGGACTGGGCAGCGGGTCCGAATCTGGACCAGGAGACCGCATTCCTGCGTGTGATCGAGGCGGAGTTCCGCAGGGTGAAGGCGCCGCGCTGCCATGTGCTTGGGAACCACTGCGTCGCTACAGTCCCAAAGACACGATTCCTTCGCGCTGTCGGTCAGCGCAAGGCCCACTACTCCATCAACCGGGCAGGCGTGCACTGCGTCGTACTCGATGCGTGTTTCCGCAGCGATGGCGTAGCTTACGGAGAGGCGCCGTTTGACTGGACCGATTGCGAGATACCGCAGACGCAGCGTGAATGGCTTGCGGCTGACCTTGCCAGAACGCGTCTCCCGACGGTCGTCTTCGTCCACCAGCGCCTGGACCTGCCTGTCGGTAACCACTATGCGGTCCACAGCTCTCCCGAGGTCCGCGCGGTCCTCGAGAGATCGGACAAGGTGGCTGCAGTCGTAATGGGCCACAGCCACGAGAACGATCTGCGGCGCATCGGCGGCATTCCCTACATCGCACTGGACGCCATGGTGGACGGGGGCCCCGAGGCCGGCAATGCGTTCTCGATCCTGCATGTCGCCTCGGACGGGGGGCTGCGGCTGGAAGGCTTCGGACGGCATGCCGCGCACCCGCTGACGTGAGTGAGACGCCCCGGACGTCGGCAGAACAGGCCGAGAACCGGCGAAACCTCGCGCGTCGTTGGCCAGTATCACTTCGTCGGGTGCGCTCGGCGCGCCCACGCGTCATCCTGCGAGGAAAAGGGAGTCCCTTCGATGCCTAACCGTCTCCGTTCGCTGTTGCTCGCGTGCGCGATCGCGGTCCTCGCCGCGCAGACGATCGCGCAGCAAGGACAGGTGAAGCCCCACGCCGGCATGCTCCGCTACCCGGACGTGAGCGCAACCCACATCGCATTCTGCTACGCCAACCGGCTCTGGCTGGTCCCTCGCGAGGGGGGTCTGGCATCGCCGCTGGCCGCGCCGGCGGGTTCGCTGGCGTTCCCGCGCTTCAGCGCCGACGGCAAGACGGTCGCCTTCGTCGCCAACTATGAAGGCGGCCGCGACATCTACACGCTGCCCGTCGAAGGCGGGATCCCGTTCCGCGTCACGCACCATCCTTCAGGGGAGCTTCTCAGCGGCTGGGCAGCCGATGGCAAGCTGCTGTTCGCGGCGAGCATGGCGGGACTCAGCCGCCAGTCACAGCTCTACACGGTGTCCGCGAAGGGGGGCCTTCCGGAGAAGCTCCCGATCCCGTACGGGGCGCTCGCGGCAGTGAGCGCCGACGGGCGCTGGGTCGCCTACACGCCCCATACCCAGGACTTCGCCACCTGGAAGCGCTACCGCGGCGGCATGCAGACCGACATCTGGCTCTTCGACCTGAAGGAGCTGAAGTCGAAGCGGATGACCGACTGGGAAGGCAACGATACGGCGCCCATGTGGCAGGGCAAGAAGGTCTACTACGTGACCGACGCCGGTCCTGAGCACCGCGGCAACATATGGGTCTACGACACCGCCAACGGCAGCCGCAAGCAGATCACGAAGTACGCCGACTTCGACGTGAAGTGGCCGTCGCACGGCCCCGGTCCCAAGGGCGAAGGCGAGATCGTTTTCCAGCACGGTTCAGAGCTTTGTCTGCTCGACATCCCCACCGGCAAGATCGCCTCGGTGGATGTGCGCATCCCCGGCGAGCGACCCAACCTGGCTGCCCGCAGCGTGGACGTGAGTCGCTTCATCTATGGATGGAGCGTCTCCGCGACCGGCAAGCGTGCCGCCATCGAGGCGCGAGGCGACATCTGGACCGCGCCGGCCAAGAACGGCGTGCCCCGGAATCTGACGCGTAGCAGCGGATCCAATGAGCGGGACCCGGCCTGGAGCCCTGACGGCAAGTGGATCGCCTACCTCTCGGACGCTACGGGCGAGTATGAGCTCTACGTTACGCAGTCCGACGGCCGTGGCGAAACAAAGCAACTGACCAGGGACGGCAAGCTCTTCCGATACGGCCCCACGTGGTCGCCGGACTCGAAGCGGATCACGTTCAGCGACAACAGCGGCCGGCTGGTGATGCACACGATCGAGCCGGGTGAGACAAAGGTCGTGGACACCGATCCGTGGGGTGACACGGTTGCCTCGGCATGGTCGCCCGACAGCCGATGGATCGCCTATGCGCTGCAGGACAAGGAGCCAAGCCAGCAGTCCATCCGCATCTACGACGTCGAGAAGGGCGAGAAGCACAAGGTCACGAGCGGCGTGTTCGCGGACTACCGTCCGGTCTTCGACCGCAAGGGCGAGTACCTATACTGGATCAGCAGGCGCAGCTTCGCGCCCACGTACGAGGACTTCGGCACGACCTGGGTCTACAACGACAGCGAGGTCCTGATGGCTTGCCCTCTAAAGGCCGACACCGCGTCGCCCTACCTACCGAAGGTGGATGAGGAGACGTGGGCGGACGACAAGAAGCCGGACGAGAAGAAGGCCGACGAAAAGAAGACGGGCGCGCCGACGGCTCTGCCTATCGCCGACGACCCGGTCTCCGGCAAGTGGAGCGGCACCGCGACGGGCGATGCCATCCCCGGCGGGAGCCTCTCCTTCACGGCCGAGCTCAAACTGGGCGCGAACAACGCCGTTACCGGAACGCTGGACACCCCGATGGGGAGCGCAGGCGTTCAGGGCACATATGACCCGGCGACCTCCGAGCTGCGGTTGAACGCCGCCCTTCCTACGGGGGAGGACGTTAACATTCAGGCACGCATCTCGGGCGATACGGCCAGCGGCACCGCAACCGTACAGGGTCAGACCATACGGATCAGCATGCGCCGCGAGGGCGGCAAGCCCCAGACCGGACAGGGAGCGGCCAAGGAACCGGAGAAGGGCAAGGACGGAGCGGCGGCCAAAGAGCTACTCAAGGTCACCATGGACTTCGAAGGCTTCGAGGCGCGCGCGATGCAGCTTGCGCCCAAGCCGGGCTCGATCGGCGGGCTTGCCGTCAACGACAAGAACCAGCTCATCTTCGCTCGCCTCAGAACCCGAGGCGGCGGCGATCCGCCGGCCGTCAAGCTCTTTGACATCAAGGACGAGAAGAAGGAGGAGAAGACCGTAGCGGCGGGCGCCTCTTCGTTCGACCTCTCGGGGGACGGCAAGAAGCTGCTCGTGATCCGCGGCAACTCCGCCACCATCCAGGACGCGTCGCCTGGCGCTTCGGGCGAGACTGTCGTGACTTCGGGCATGACGGCGACCATTGATCCCCGCACCGAGTGGAAGGAGATCTACAACGACGCCTGGCGCAACATGCGCGAGTTCTTCTACGCTCCCAATATGCATGGCGTAGACTGGGAAGCCATGCGCAAGCACTATGCCGGCATGCTCGACGACTGCGCGAGCCGCGAGGACCTGGGCTACGTCATCGGAGAGCTGATCGGCGAGCTCAACGTGGGTCACGCCTACTACGGCGGCGGCGACACCGGGTCGGCGCCCTCGGTTCCCGTCGGCATGCTGGGGGCGGATTTCGAGCTCAAGGACGGCGCATATCGGATAGCAGCGATCTATCGCGGAGCGCCCTGGGACACCGACGCCCGAGGTCCGCTCGGCGAACCGGGCATGAAGATCAAGGTGGGCGACTTCGTCCTCGCAGTGAACGGTGTTCCGCTCGACACCGCCAAGGACCCGTGGGCCTCGTTCGTCGGCCTGGCGGACAAGACCGTAACGCTGACCATCAGCGACAAGCCCAAGCTCGACGACACGGCCAAGCAGGTCGCCGTCCAGCTCGCCTCCGGCGAGGGCGACGTGCGCTACCGCGCCTGGATCGAGCGGAACCGCGCCCACGTGGAGAAGCAGTCAGGCGGGCGTGTGGGCTACGTGTACGTACCGGACACCGGCACAGGCGGGCAGACCGACCTCGTCCGCCAGTTGGTCGGGCAGCGGGGCAAGGATGCGCTCATTGTGGACGAGCGCTGGAACGGCGGCGGTCAGGTGCCGCACCGCTTCGTCGAGTTCATCGAGCGGCCCCTTTACAACTACTGGACCGGGCGCTATGGGCAGGCGACGGCATGGCCGCCCGACGCACAGCGGGGTCCCAAGTGCATGCTCATCAATGGCCTCGCCGGCTCCGGCGGCGACCTCTTCCCCTGGTACTTCCGTGCCGCGAAGGTCGGCAAGCTGATCGGCACCCGGACATGGGGAGGCGTAGTGGGCATCGGCGGCTTCCCCAGGCTCATTGACGGGGCCGTGGTCACGACGCCCAACTTCGCGTTCTTCGAGAGCGACAAGAAGTGGGGAGTCGAAGGCCACGGCGTGGATCCGGACATAGAAGTGCTCGACGACCCGGCGCTGATGCAGAATGACGCCGACCCGCAACTCGACGCCGCCATCAAGCTGATGCTGGACGAGCTCAAGGCCCACCCGCCCAAGCCGATCACCGTCCCGCCCTATCCGGACCGCAGCGGGATGGGGGTGCCGGCGAAGGACAGGTAGGGCCGGCCGGGCAAGGCTCACAGACAGCAACGCGGGGCTGCCCATCACGGCGGCCCCGCGATACGTTCAGGCGGCGAAGCGGCGTGATCGACCGGACCGGCAGGTGCCCGAGACCTGAGTCAGAGCTTCTCCTGCAGTACCCGTCGGCACCTGACGAAGCTCGGACAGTGTCCGCCGACCTCATCCGGGCTGATGGCAGCCAGCAGCGCAAAGGACCGCTTGCCCTTCCGGTACGGGTTGGTGCAGTCTACTGTAGCCTTCTCCAGAGCGTCCTGTGCGGCGTGACGGTCGCGCGTCTCGAGGTCGTGCAGCGACGGGAGCGCCTTTGCGTGCAGCTTCGGCCCGTAGTGCTTCGCCAGAGCGTCCCGATCGGCGACAAGCCACGTCTCCATGCAGGTGACCATCAGCAGCACGTCGTCGTCGGACGCGCCTGCAGGTCGGTCCCAGCGGTCTTGGTTCCCGAGATGCTCCCATGCCGCCTCGAGGTCCGCCATGGGCTCCTCACTGTCCACCCAGAGCCCGACCCATGCGCTTGGCGCCCGGCCCTGCATGGCCGTGCGGAAGTCATCGTATGCCGCTCCTCGGCCTCCGCAGGCCACCAACCGGGGCATCCTCCCGGTGAAGCCCATGCGCGTTAGCAGCTTGGCAAAGCCCTCACGGCAACGAGTGTGGAGCTCCTTGGAGTCGCCACCACCCTCAAGATAGATCCTGGTCACCAGCGGGTGCCTCCCAGCTCCCCACGCGTCCAGAGCTGGCCGAGACGGTACTTCTCGAGCCACACAGCGAGTTCGCTCTTGTCGAGGCGATGCATGCTGGTTGTACCGCCGCACTTCTCGAACACCACGACAGCCTCGGGATGATCCGTCAGCGCGTCTACCAGTATGTCGCTGTGCGTCGTGACGATCAACTGCGTGCGTGCTGAGGCCTCCACGAGCAGGTCGGCGATCCGCGGCAGCATATCCGGGTGCAGTCCCAGCTCCGGTTCCTCGATGCAGATCAGGGGGGGCGGCTCCGGGTCGCACAGGATCGAGAGGAGACAAAGGTAGCGGAGAGTGCCGTCGGACAGACGGCCTGCCGGGATCGTGTAGTCCTGCTCTGTCAGGAACATCTCGACGGTTCCCCCACGAATGCGCACATCGAAGTCGTCGAGCCCCTCGTAGAGGTCGCGCATGCGCTGAACGACGGCGCTCTTGGCCCTCGGTCGACTGCGGAGGTAGTTCAGAAAAAGGCCAAGGTTCGAGAAGTCCTCCTCGAGGCGGTCGCCGGGCATGTCGGCCTGCTGCGGACGCCTGAAGGCCCACGCGCGCCCGAACTGCCAGTCCCGGTAGATGCGGACCTTCGCGTAGGAGCCCGACAGATGAGCCAGCACTGGGTACTGATCCGGCTCCTTCCGTTGGCTGAGGATGGACTCGTCGCCCATCACGTCCTGTCGCTGGAGCGTCTTGCTCTCGCCGGTACCGACCTGTATGACAGGGCGTCCATCCTGGTACTTGTAATAGAAGTACGGTTCGTCGCTGCCGTCGTATGCGTGTTCGTTCTCGATCCGCTCATCGGTCAGTTGGAAGCGGCTGTGATCAGAGGTAAACGAGATCGCATGGCGTACGGGCTGCCTGCCGTGGGGATTGTCGAGCACCGCTGAGACCGACGCGCTTCCGCTCGGTGCGCCTTTCCACACCCACTCATCAACGCCGCCAGGCGTCGCGCGGATGGGTGCCGTGAGCTTCGTCGGCGCACATCGAAGCAGGTCAATGGCCTCGAGGACATTCGACTTACCGGAGCCGTTCGGGCCGATCAACACGTTCAACGCCTGCATCCTCAGTTCAGGCGTGTCGGGTCCGAAGGACAGGACTCCTCGCAACCCCAGCTCGTGCAACAGCATAGCTCCACCTCCGTCGCCATGCGCTGCGTCGCCCAGGGACGCCGCGCCGAAGTCCATCATACCGTCAAGAGCTCGCCCGCAGCATCCCCGTCAACTCCTCTACCGTCACGTGGGTCAGATCGGGCACCACGCGGTCGGCTTCGGCGAGCTTCTCGGCTGCGTGGGTAGTGGCCACGGCGAGGCACCGCATGCCCGCGGCCTTCGCGGCCTGAACGCCGACGACGGCGTCCTCGATGACGACGCAGCGCTCCGGTTGGCGCGCCCGTTGGCTACGCCCGGAATCCCCCGCGCGCGAGCACTGTGCCAACTGAAACAGACATAAGTCTGCTGTTGACAGTTGCATAGTCGGTAGCGTATACTCCCACGGGTAGTGAGAAGTCCCGGGGACAGACAGAGCCGACCCACTGCCTGGCCCTAGTATCCCTGTGCGGAGCTTACCACGTGGCGAACGGCTCTGACGTATCGCAGGCAGTCGGGAGCGGCATCGTGCCGCGCTGGTTGTGGTTCGGCGCGGCCTTGCTGTTGTGCCTCGATATCTGGCTCGTCGCGCACGACGCGCTCTTCCATGCTGCTGTCTTGGAGCGCATGAGTGCAGCGCGCACATTCGGGTTGCCGTTCGACGTTGCGGAGCGCTCCGTTAACGATCCCACGCTCGGATCGGCCCTTCCGTCGGTCGGCGCAGGGCGCGACATCCGGAAGGCGGAACCGCGCAGCGATGCGGGCTACGTTCTCATCATGCTCTCCAGTTGCACGAGTTGCACGAAACTCGACGTCCGGCGATGGGTCGCCGACACCCGAGCAGCAGGTGCTCGCTTGCTCCTGGCCTCAGCCAGTCCCACCGCCGATATCGCCGTTTTCCGCAAGGGGATCGGCGTCGCGATGCCCCTGTACCATGACCCACAGGGCGCCCTCCACGACAGCCTGAACGCCTGGTGGAACGGGCGTATCTACTACTTCGACAGAGGTTGGCGGCTACGGTGGCTCGCCTCGTTCACAGAATCCGATCGGCGCATGGAGTCGCTTGATGGGCTGCGCGCGGCATTGAGGTCGCCGAGCACTTCGTGGCGCGCCAAGCCCGGTCTGGTGACACGGACGCACCGGTGAATGCTCGCGGCTATACCATCATCGAGGTCCTGGTGGTCGTCGGCATAATCGTGGTCATAGTCGCGCTCGTGTTTCCCGTCTTCGCCACGCTCCGCGAGAACGGCCGCATGGCCAAATGCACGTCCAACCTCCACCAGTGGGGAACGGCCATCCAGATGTACCGCGACGACTGGGGAGGCATAGACCCGGAGCCTGGGAAGACCATCAGCTCCATGTACGAACTGGGGTTCCCCCCTATCACGGAGTACCCCGGCTTTCTCTCGGCGTTCGGCTTGAGCGCACAGGAGGTCAGATTCTGCCCGAGCGCTCGTGAGCTCGCGCCCGGTCGGCTCGACCCGTACTACACCTTCTTCCAGGCCATCCCTGACCCTGACCCTGTGGAACTCGAGGCGTTCGCCAAGCGTGGCGGCGACGTCCCGCTCATGGCGTGCCTCTCGCATAACGCGGAGCCGGATCCCGCCAGGAACCCGACATGGGGGATACTCCGCGTGCTCGTACTCAGAGTCAACCAGAGGGTCCATGTGCGTCGGATGTCGTCGCAGACCGGGTCTTCTTGGACATGGTGACGAAAGTGCGCGGTTTGCCGCGCGGAGGAACCGGAATGAGGAGGCTTGCATGCCTCGGGATGTTGGCTCTTGTGGCGGCATGGCTTGCCACGATCGTAGTAGCGCAGACCGGCCAGGGAGCCTGCCCGGATTGCGGAGGGTATGGCACCGATGCCAACTGCTGCACGTGTGAGTACTGCATGGGCAACTACTCAAAGTGCACCCGGTGCGGCACCGGCAGCGTGACGTACCACTGCAAGTGGGTGGGCAGCACGTGCTGCCACTACGTCATCAAGAGGTACAAGTACGAACGGAAGAGCGGCCAGGGCGACACGTGCCCATGCGAGGGGTACAACGGTGCATGCAGCTCGACATGGACGCTCGACGTGACTGAGGCCTACCTGTACAGTGGGAAGAAGTGCTACAACATCGTCACGGGCAGCGACCCGAGCCCCGAGTACGAACAAATGGACCGTGACCCCTGGCGGTGTCTCGATTCTGCGCCGGTGCAGCCTCCGGGCGGGTAGCTTCCGCTGTGGCGGAGGTGCGGTAGCGGACGCAACTGATGAGATGCTGCGGTTAGGCGTGAAGGGTACCGAATGCGAGCATATGTGTGGGCTTGCGCCCTCCTATTGCTGCTGGCGTTTCCTCTGGTCCTGAGGCTGATCCGTCGAGCGGCGCCCGAGGAGGTCGCACATCTCGCGATCAGTGCGCTGGAGCGGCACGATGCGCGCGCCCTGTACCACTTGGGAAGTCCGCGCGAGTTCCGGCGGGCCGGCATCACCCCCGGCGGCGTGGCGGCCTACCTGGACCGAACGCTCTACCGCGAAGGCGACCCGCGGCCGTTCCGCGTGAGGCGGATCAACACGTATCGCCCCAACTGCGTCCAGTACGTTGTCGGGACGGGACGCGTTGATTCGCGAGGCCACCCGCGTCCCTTCATCATGACCGTTCAGCAGTTCGAGGGCGACCGGTTCCGAGTTGCCCTGGGCGAGCTGCTCTGGAACCTGATCGCCGCGTCGTATCCCGACGCCGACCCCGACTTCACCGCCGCTGTGTACCTCGATCTCTCACAGGGAACCGGCATCCGCGGATGGCTGACGGTCAAGGACGGCTGGAACCTGTTTCGCCGGCCCGACGCCTTGCCACGTTGAGCGCGGTCCGCGTGCGTAGGCTGCCCGGATCGTCGCGACATTCCGGTAGGCTGGCGCGGCCGCTTCGTCGGCCTGAGATCAGGACTTCGCGCGGCCAGCCACCTGTTCCGCCATCCCCCTCAGCCCCGCCGCCGTAACGTGGGTCAGATCGGGCACCACGCGGTCGGCTTCGGCGAGCTTCTCGGCTGCGTGGGTAGTGGCCACGGCAAGGCAATGCATGCCGGCTGCCTTCGCCGCCTGGACGCCGACGACGGCGTCCTCGATCACGACGCAGCGCTCCGGAGGCAGCTCGAGCTTAGCCGCGGCCTTCAAGAACACTTCGGGATACGGCTTGCCGTGCGTTACGTCGTCGGAGCACACGATCTGCTTGAAGAAACGGCGAATACCGAGCGCATCCAGGATCACGCGGATGTTGGACCAGGGCGTCGAGGACCCGAGCGCGATGCTCATGCCGTCGGCGGCAACGGCTCGCACCAACTCAACGGCGCCTGGGAGAGGCCGGATACGCCCGGCGCACACCTCGCGGTAGACCTCCTCCTTCCGTTCGGACAGCTCTGTCATTGCGGCCTCCGATACGTCGGGACCGATCAGCAGTGGCAGGATCTGACGGTTCGGCATCCCGAACGTCCGCCAGAAGAGCTCGTCGGTCATCTCGAAGCCCCGCTCGAGGCCAACCAGCCGCCAGCTCTCGCGGTGGAAGCTCGACGAATCAACCAGAACGCCGTCCAGATCGAAGATCACGCCGCAGTCCAATGCGCCTGCCCTCCCTCGCGGACTTCATTGTGGCACGCGGGACGGCCGAGGGGGCGGGGGAATCCGGGCACCTGCGTGGAATACGTGAGCGTTGCGCTTGCCGGAGAAGGAGGGCTTCAGTGCTCGGATACACAGCGTGCCTTCTGGCAGTCCTGATGCTGCTTGGCCTTGCTGTCGTTGAGGCCGATGCCGCCGATGTGTTCACTCCCACCCAGGCCGATCTCGATCGGGTGGCGGCCATGCTCCCTGAGACGCCAGGCCGTCTGGGACCCCGTATCACGGACCGGAAGGTGTGGGGATCGGTCTCCCGGCGACCGGAACTGCGCGCGGCGTTTCAGCGCGCGGAGGCAGTTCTGGAGGCCCCTCTGCCTGAACTGACGGACGAGCTCTACCTCGATTACTCACGCACAGGCAACCGTCGCCGCTGCGAGGCTGTGATCGGTGAGCGACGCGGTCGCGTCCCTGCGCTCGTCCTTGCCGAGTGCGCTGAGGGCAAGGGACGGTTCCTGCATACGCTGGAGGAGACGCTCAGGGCCATCTGCCGCGAGAAGTCGTGGGTCCTGCCGGCCCACGACGGTAACCTCCAGGTCTTCGAAGGACGGCTCATCACCATAGATCTTGCATCCTCGGCGCTGGGCTGGACGCTCGGTATGACCGACTACCTCCTGGGTGATCAGCTCACACCCGAAGTACGCACACTGGTCGCAAACGAACTGAAGAAGCGCATCTTCGATCCCTACCGCCGGATGTGCTCCGGCGAGCAGAGCCAGTACTGGCTCCTGTACAAGATGAACTGGAACTCGGTCTGCCTGGCGAACGTGACCGGCGCCGCATTGACCGCGATCCCTGATCGGCGTGAGCGGGCATGGTATGTGCTGGCCGCGGATCACTACTCGCGGAATGCTCTCGAAGGGTTCACGCCCGACGGTTACTGCGACGAAGGCGTGAGCTATTGGAACTACGGCTTCGGCCACTATGCCGCTCTCGCCGAGACCGTCCGGCGCGCCACGGGCGGCGGTGTGGACCTTATGAGCCGCGAGGGTGCCATGATGCCCTCCGCCTATGGCTTCAGCATAGAGATCGTGCCGGGCATCTGTCCGGCGTTTGCCGACTGCCCCGTCGGCGCCGCACCGGGCCCGGGTCTGACCGACTACCTGAGCCGGCGCTTCACCGGCAGGGGAACGAGCCGAAGTCCGGCGCCCATCAGCGGGGGCCTCTGTGACCAGGTGTTGGCCCTCTTTCCCGAGAAGGCCCCTGTTATCAGGGGACCGAAGCCGTGGCCCAGGCCTGATCCGTTGCGAACCTGGTATCCCGACAACTCGGTCTACATCGGGCGTCCCGGACGAGCCGCCCCGCACGTCCTCAGCGTGGCAGTCCAGGGCGCTCACAACGCCCAGAAC
>Ga0172368_10006494_pt1 | contig 12548 bp, 10 predicted proteins | sample Lak11m_FD_114540 | JGI IMG/M metagenome (GOLD analysis project Ga0172368, IMG submission 114540) | Freshwater microbial communities from Kabuno Bay, South-Kivu, Congo - kab_022012_11m | ecosystem: Environmental > Aquatic > Freshwater > Lake | place: Democratic Republic of the Congo: South-Kivu...
AGTCGGAGATGTCGGCGGGGAGGGGGTTGCATGGAGAGGATGTTAATGCGGGCGTTGGCGGCACTCCGAACTGCGTCGCCGAATAAAAAACTGCTGTGTGACGCGGATCGAAATTTCGCAACGCATCCGTCCAATCAGTACGGCTCATTCCACATCCAACAGGTAAGGTGAAGGCGCGTGGAGATACGCCAAGATTTTCGTACACGCGCACTTCACTGTTGTAAACGAGTTTGTATTTGGGCGAGTTGATCTCGACGAGTGAGATGACGTATTTGACGTTGAGGAGATCGAGAAGAGGGGAATTTAAAGATTCGAGATTGGAGATTGGGGCGATGCGGTTGTATTGCAGTTCGCCTTGCGGTTCGATAAGCGCCATGTAGTCGGCGTATTGTTTGGGGATGATCGAGTCGTAACCGCGCACATCGTACAGATCGAAGAACCAACCGACGTTGGCGTTGAACGGTTTGCGCCCATCGGGATCAAACGTGGTGAAGCGCCACAACGTTTGATCTTGTTTGAGAAACTGCACGACGGGTGGCGTGTAGTTGAGAATTTTTGGATCGGCGGATGAGTTGAAGCCCATACCGTTGAGGATCAAGTCGCCAGCGATCACCACTGCGGCTGCCGCCCACCAGATTTTGTGTGAAGCGAATCGGCGCGCGGCAACTAACACCAAACCCGAAGCGATGGCGATGAGAGCGAACTGCGCCAGCCACATCGTTTCGTAGGAGAAAAACATTTTGGCGTCGGCGAAGGCGGTGTTGGCGAGGGCGAGGCGGTTAAGTAATTGAGTAATTGGTACTTGGTAATTGGTGAAGTTGAAGTGGATGAAGACAAGTGAAGCCAATGTGCCAATGCCTGTAAAGATAGTGAACAGTGAACAGTAATCAGTGAAGCGAGTCTTGTGATTACGAATGTAGTCGAAACCGAAGCCTGCGAGGACGGCGATGGCGAGCGAGAGGGGCCACACCCAACGGAAGGGAGAATGTAGTTGATTGAGAAATGGTAGGTAATAGATGAGCGCGTAGAGCGGCGAACCGAAGATGAAGTTGAGGGAGAAGAAGGCGAGGAGGGCAAAGAAGAGTTTGGTGGTTCGGTGGTTGGGTAGTTGGGTGGTTGAGACTACGCCAAGAAGTGCGAGCAACATCGGCAAGATGCCGACATACGCGCCGCCCTCGACATAATTTTTTATTCCCCAATCAATTCTGTTGATCGGATCGCCTAAAGCGTTTTTGGTAACAACTGTCCATTGCTGCGTGAAGAGATCGAAGTAGGTGTGATGACCCGGATTGCCGAAAATGTTGGGAACAAAAAAAGCAAGAATGTGACGAACAGGAAATGCCCAGCCGCGAACTTGATCGAGTGTGGCTGAACCAACGCGAAAGTTTTGACGCGTCACTTCAAATAATGGAAGTAATTGCACGGCGCCAAGCGCAATGCCGAGAGCGACCATGGAGAGAAGGTAGATAGAAGGACGTAAGAGATTAGGGATTAGGGATTGGAGGTTGCTGGTTGCTGATGGCTGACGGCTGACAGCAAACAACTTAAAAGCTGAATACGCTCCGGCGATAAGCAACGTGTAGTAAACAACTTCGGGATGTCCGGCAAGAATTTGAAAACCTAGAGCTACGCCACCTAACACAACCCAAGGCAGAGAAGAGGGTCTGCCGCCAAGGGCGGGGCGTTGACGCACGATCCATTCCACGCAGGCGAGGATGAGGGGCAGCCACACCGCGCCAGCAATGATCATCACAAAGACGACGCTGACGATCATGAACAAGCTGAATTCGTAGATCAGTCCGCCGATGAATGCGGAGAATTTACTTTGCCCGATGGATCGTAAAAAAATATACGCGAAGAGTCCTGCTAAAAAAAATTGCAAGACGATGAACCAGCCGTAAGCGTTGGCGATGGGGAGAATGTAGAAGAGGATCGAGAAAGGATAAAGCGCGGAATGTTGCCCCGCCGCCAGAAACGGCACGCCCGCGAACTGATGCGGATTCCAAAGAGGCAGTTCGCCGCTCTTGATCGAATCCACGACGAATCGTTTCCACGCATAATTTTCGAGCAGCAGATCAGAAACGAGATCGTTGTGCGGCGTGGTGATGTTGAATTGAGATTTTGCTGAAGCCCAGGGCTCGATGAAGAAGAGATTGTCTGCAGGAACGAGTGTCTTGCCGCCGACGGTGACTTGCCAAAAGAGGAAGAAGGGGAGAGCAAGATAGGCGAGGGCGGCGAGGAGATCGGCGCGGGAGGGGGCGAAGCGTTTCATCTGATGAAGAGATGACAAGGTGATAGGGGGCAGAAGAGAGAATCACCCCTGCACCCTTTCAAAAACTGCGACGATCTTTTGGCGTCAAGCGTCCGTGCCTCATCCTCACTTGCCACGTCCGCAGCGCCGCTTCGATCTTCACAGGGATGCTCATCTTCGATCTGCCAATGCGTCGATCCTCAAAATAGATTGGCATCTCTGACACGCGATAGCCCAGCTTCTCGGTGAGGTAAGCCATTTCCACTTGAAAGACGTAGCCGTTGGAGTGAATGCGATCTAATCCGATGCCGAGCAGGGTCTCACGTTTCCATGCTTTGAAGCCTGCGGTAGTGTCGTGGGTGCCAATGCCTAAGATGAGTCGGGTGTAGAGACTGTTGGCAAACCAACTCAAGAGATAACGACCATACTCCCAACGCTCATCTACTTTGCCGCCGCTCACATAGCGTGAACCGATAACCACGTCATAATTTTTGATCTGCTCGATCATCGGCGGGATGTAAGACGGTGAATGCGAGAAGTCGCAATCCATTTGCACGATCACGTCGGCGCCACCTTTGATCGCTTCAGTGAAACCTTCGATGTATGCCGTGCCGAGTCCGCTTTTGCCTTCGCGGTGAATCACGGTGACGCGGTCTCTGTTTCCTTGAGCGAGTTCGTCGGCGACCCGCCCGGTGCCATCTGGCGAGTTGTCATCTACGATCAAGAACGCAAGGTTGGATATGGGTAATGCGAGCAACGCCGACACCATTTTGGGGAGATTGTCGGCTTCATTGTAAGTAGGTAGAACCACGACAGTTTTCATCAGGCAGAAAAAAAGACCGCTTCGTCCGGGATGGTTCCCAAGCGACGAGCGGTCGCGACGGTATCATCTTTGAATATCAGTGTTGTACGCTCAGCACCATTTTCTTGAGGGCATCTAATTCTCCGGATGCCACTTCGTTGGCGTTGATCCTTCGCAAATCTAGCCCCAATTTTTCTCGGGCGTTGATCGCCGGGTTATTCCGATCCTTGACCGGATAGAAATAATCCATGCTTTGAATCAATCGGTTTTGAATCCGAGTTTCAATGTCGCGCGCCCGCGATTCGGTGGTGATGATGATCAATTCTTCAGGAGATATATGACCAATGAAATCACCCTCGTGCCGCGCCTCTTTGATGAAGTTGCTGACCATAAAACTTATAGCGCGCAATACATCATCGGCGGCAATAAATCCATATCGGTCACGGAAATGATTCAATCTTTTCACCCGTGCCACCAAGACCGCCCCTCCCGAAATGGCATGGAGCTTGGCGAGCTGCTCTTCCACCAATTTACCCTCCGGCAAACCGGTGACGGCATTAATGAGCACTTTCTGCTCGGCACGGTTGAGGGCGTTGCGAACGCGCAAACGAAGTTCTTGAATATCAAACGGCTTGGTAATGTAGTCAACGACGCCCAATTCCAGCCCGTGCAATTTATCCACACGGTCACGGCGTTCGGTTAGAAAAATAATGGGGATTGATTCGGTGCGGCGGTTGGTGCGGATACGACGGCACACTTCGTAGCCGTCTATATCAGGTAATCGAATATCTAAAACGACGATGTGAGGAGATTTTTCTTGGCAAAGACGGACACCGTCTTCACCCCACGCCGCCATCAAAACATCATAACCCTGAACGCGGAAGTAAGCATTCAGCATCTCGGCTAAATCGAGATCGTCTTCCACGATCAGGATAGATTGTTTTTCGGCCACTTAACGGCCTCCGCTATTAGTCGATAGGTTCTTTTTGGATGATGAAGCTGCAAACCGGATCGCCCATGGCAACGCACTTATCTTCGTTGACACGGAATTCGTGACCACCGGATACCCATTTGAAAGCTTCCTGTAAGAGACCCGTCGCCGTGTAGCACACTTGCTTATCGGATTTGCGCCCCCAACAGCATGGGCATTTATGAATGGTGTAAACGTAATCGTTATCGAGTTCTTCCACCGTGGAGTATTGGTCGGAAACTTGAGAGAAGACCTTTGCCATTGAAGGAAGGGCTACCTTGATCTTGACGGGCAACGGCAAGACTTTGAACGCCATATCACCTACTCCGGCGAGCGCGCCGAAGTTCTTTAAACCCTGAGCGAATGTTGCCCGTCCGGCGCGAAGCGCCAAACCACGGCCCCCACGCGGACCATACATTTCCTCTAACGCGGCATGAAGCGCGGAATAATCAGAAAAATCAAACTCTCGTTCCAAGTCTTCGGGCGGGTAGTTATCAATCAGACGTTGGAGGTTAGCCATGTTGAGGATGGCATTAAGACCATTCTTGCCCATCACTTCTTCCATCGCAAGGATCGTGATGCGGGCAAATCTATTGGGATAATTCAAACCACTCTTAGGAATAGTAACAGTCACAGTCGCCTCCGAAGAACCCTAAATCATCTTCGCCAAATCACTTGCGGCTCGACGCATATCGAGCAACAACAAGCCAAGTTTCGCATCTTTACGAGCAAGAACCGTTAACACAGCATCTCCCCCCACTGCCATGAGAAACACATAACCGTTCTCACCTTTGATATAAACTTGATCAAGAACACCGCGACCTAACTCTGTGGCGATGCGCTCGCCTAACGACAGCATCGCTGCCGACATTGCAGAAACTCTATCTTCTTCTACCTCACGTGGTAGAGCAGACGCCATTGTTAAACCATCAACACTTACGACAGCCGCAGCTTCAACATCGGGTGAGCTGACTTGTAATTCGCGTAAGCGGTCTACCATCGTCTCGGTGCGGGATTTGCTCAAAGCGCGTCTCCTTCCCTGATCTCAGATCATTCTTTTAATAGTTGAATTAACGTCGAGTAATTTAGCATAACGCTATAGGCTTGTCAAATAGCGCTGGCTAGTAAACGTGGTATGAAATGATGATTCTATAGTAAAGCCTCGCGCCGCATCTTCCAATTTTCGCAAGTTGAAACGATGGATGACTCTATACAGAACCTGAATGACGGCGATGATTAAACAGAAACGGCGCAAGTAAATTCTTGCGCCGTTTTATTTTTATACAGCCGTTATCGCTACGGGCTGCCCCATACGACAAATGAACCGTTGTCCGAGACGGTGATGCCATTTTGTGATGCGGTTGCTTTATAAAGAACGAAATCACCGGGCTTATACGATCGGACTGCCAGTGATACGGAAGCATAACCATACTTGTCGCTTGGATGAGTCAAATAACGTTCAGAGTTAACGACATATTGAACGAGAAAAGATACGACAACACCCGAGATCGGTTTTCCGGCGTTGTCCGTGATCCAGGCTTTTAGGGTTTGTTGTTGTGTTCTAACATCCAACACCGGATACTCTGGCAGAGTCTTTAACGCCAACTCCTTGGGCGATGCCGCAGGCAAAGTCAATGTGAAGGTAGGCAAAGCCGTTGTGATATTGGCAACGCGATCAGTCACGCATTTTTTGTTGAGGCTGCACCACTGACTGCCTAGATTCGCGAGCCCGAATTGATATTCGACTGGTTTGCTTTTGTTCCAAACAATGGAGGCGCGCTCAAAATGCTGGATTAATTGTGTTCCCGAGATGTACATTTCGGAGATGGGGTAACCAAAAAATTGCAGACCACCTTGTTGGTTGAAAAACCACAAGAATTCCTGGCGGACAGAATGGCAACCGAAATAATAGGCATTGGGCGCAACGACTTGGGGCTGGGTACACGGGGTTGAGTTGCTGCTGAAATTGACACCGATACTGCTGGGGATGACTTGCTTGCCTTCGGGGAGTCGGGGGTGGTATTCCAAGCGTACGTTTTGGAAGTATTGGACTCTGACTCCGTCTTCAATGAGTTCAGGTGTAATTGCAGTACCCAAGAGCAAAGCGCCGCCTTTCGTGTTGTAGTAATCACGAAACGGTTCCGCTACTTCGTACTCTCCGATGGGTTTGGGAGTGGAAGTGGCTGAACTGCAAGATGCCAGTATGAACGTAATGCAGATTAGAAGGGCGCGTATAGCTTTCATAGTCGATCATCCCAACCCGCCCCGTTAACGAGTTGTAAACTTATTATATTCGACGTTTTCGCAAACTCAAAGCTACAAATGTCTACAATTTGTGTACATCGCATATATGGGCTGTCTTTGTCTTTTTGCATTACTCGCGTTATACTGGCAGTGTGCCGACATTAGAACAACAGCGTACCGAAGCCCGCTACCTCTTGAATGATCGCTTCCCTGCCGACGCTTTTGCCGCCTATTACACCCTCTACCACGATCCAAAACGCACCGACATCTTCCTCAATTATGACCAATTTAACCGAGTAAATGGATTTCTGACTCGCGCTCAGACGGGTTTGGACCTGTTTCGTCCGGTGGTGGTAGTTCGTGCGGTGAATGATCAGGTGGCGGCGTCACTTTTTGAATTGGGTCTGCACGCGAATCGCCCGTATTATCTGATCGCGCCCCTGTCGTTAGGGACGGTGATCAATCGTAGGCTCACCGTGACCGATTCGGAAGTCTTGCGCGTTTATCGTCTCGATCCAAGCCGCTTCAATTCACAAATCAATGTGTTGGCGGTTTCTAACCGCGCGCCCGATGGCTCACCGCGTTTTGAGATCGGCTCGAACAACAGAGTTCATGCCCGAGCCGGGGTGAATTGGCGCTCTCCGCATTTTGCTGAAGTGTACGTTTACACCGAAGCCGAAGCGCGCGGGCGCGGCTGGGGGCGTTCTGTCCTTTCGTCGTTGTGCGTTGCTTTGCTTCAGGATGGGTTGATGCCGCTCTACGTCGTGAGTGAACAAAACTCCGCTTCGATCAATCTCGCCGAGAGCGTCGGTTTTGTGGATAGCGGGGCGCGCGAATTTGCCGCGCAGGTAGTGCGGGGAGAAAAGTAAACGATGATTCACGCGACACACACCTTTCCCAAAAATTTTAAATGGGGCACCGCCACTGCCGCGCATCAAGTGGAGGGTGGGGCAGCCGACAGCGACTGGGCAGCCTGGGAAAAACTTCCGAACAAGATCAAAGAAAATGGATCGGCGGCAGTGGCTTGCGAGTGGTGGAACGGGCAGCGCTGGCGCGAAGATTTTGATCGCGCCGTGAGCGACGGTCAAACGACTCATCGCTTAAGTGTGGATTGGAGCCGTATCGAGCCGCGTTTGGCGATCTGGGATGAAGGTGCGCTCGATCACTATCGAGAGATGATCAAGGGGCTGCGGGATCGTGGTCTGGAACCAATGGTGACCCTTCACCATTTTACGAACCCGTTATGGCTCGCCGAGCGCGGTGGCTGGGAAAATCCTGACACAGTGACTTACTTTGAACGTTTCGTCCGCAAAGTTGTGAACACTCTAAAAGACTATGTTGATCTGTGGTGTACCCTCAACGAGATCAATATTTTTGCCTATCAATCCTACATGGATGGCATTTGGCCTCCCGAAAAAAAAGATACTGCCACTTGTTTCAAAGTGATTCGCCAGATGTTGCTGGCACATGCCGCCGCTTATCATGCTATCCATGACATTCAACCGACGGCGCGTGTGGGCATCGCCCACCATATTCAACTGATCGATCCGCATCGCCCTGACTTCACCCCCGATAACTGGGTAGCAAATTTTCAGATGCGGGTTTTTAACGAATCGATCCCAAATGCTCTGCACACGGGACATCTATATTTCCCAATCGGCAAATGGAACGAGCATTTGCCCGAATTGGCGAACACGATGGACTACGTCGGCGTCAACTACTATTCGCGTCGTGTCGCCGCCTTTGATCTGTCTGCTGCGTCCACTCTGTTTGGGCGCACGTTCCACGAACCGGGAGCAGAGATGGATCACATGAATCTCAACGAGCTGTACCCCGCCGGTTTACACCGTGTCATCAAGTGGGCAGACCGTTTCAAGAAACCGATTTACATCACCGAGAATGGTTGGGGCGACGCCGATGAGAGTCGGCGCACGCGGGCGATGCTGCTGCACTTGAGAAATTTGTGGAGCGCGGTGAACAACAACTTCCCGGTGAGAGGTTATTATTATTGGTCGTTGGTAGATAATTTCGAGTGGGAACGCGGCTGGGCTCAACGCTTTGGACTCTATGAACTCGATCTGGCGACTCAGGCACGCACTCCGCGCCCTGTGGCAAAGTTATATGCGGAGGTGTGCAAGACGAACACGATAACGTCAGATATGGTGGGGCGTTATGCGCCAGAGCTAGTGCCGACGATGTTTCCGGGATAAAAAAATCCGAAGGGTTTGACCCTTCGGGTTTTTGTTTAACTCACCTTACGCGCTCAGACGAACCGTCATTGCGAGGAGTGTTCTTTACGACGAAGCAATCCCCGCCAAGTCGAACATGAGATTGCTTCGCAAAGAACGCTCGCAATGACGCTGCGTAAGGTGAGTGTTTAATTGGACTTTCGCTCAAACTTGAATTTCAACCTGTCGCCTTGAGCGAAGCGAAGGGTCTCTCGGCTAAAAAAGCGAGATTCTTCGCTCGTTTCACTCGCTACTCAGAAACTTGGAATGCGAAGTCTCCGATTTCGCGCAAAATCGGAGATTTTGCACTCCGCACAAGTTTCTCCCGTCTGCGGGTTGCGTTGCCTGCGATGGGTCACTCAGAATGACAAGCGAAAGCCCTGTTTAATTTTCACTCATACGATAGCCAAACCCTCGCACGGTCTGAATCAATTCGGGCTCGGTGGGATCGCGTTCCAGCTTTTGCCTTAAGAACCAAATATACCGCCTCACGTAACCCCGTTCTGCACCTTCTTCGAGTCCCCAGACTGTTTTCAGCAACTCTTCCTCGGAGATCGCTCGCCCTCTGTTCTCAACCAAGGAGCGCAACATTTTGAACTCGGTCGGCGAAAGCGAGACGGCTTCACCGTCGCGCACCACGCTCAACCGATCCAAATCCACGGTCACATTCCCAAAGGTAAGCACGTTGCGTTGAGGGGTGCTTGTGCCGCGCGCGCGATTGAGCACGGCAGAGATGCGCGCCGAGAGTTCGGCGAAGCTGAAGGGCTTGGTGATGTAATCGTCAACACCGAGTCGAAAGCCGCGCAGTTTGTCCGACTCCGAATTTTTAGCCGTGAGCAGGATCATCGGCACCGAGGAGAGTTCGCGAACGCGCGACGCCAAGACAAAACCGTCCATGCCCGGCATCATCACATCCATCACGATAATGTCGGGTCGCTCCTCGTAGAGCAAACGCAGAGCCGTTTCGCTTTTATCAGTAGTGAGCACCTTGAAGTCTGCGTTTTTCAAGAACTCGCCTAAAAATTTGAGAAGCGTATTGTCGTCGTCAACAAGTAGAACAGTGTTCATGGAGCAACTTTCAATTGAATACAAAATGTCGAGCCGCCGCCCGGCGTCTCTTCGAATGTGATCGCGCCGTCCATCGCTTCGATGAAGCGGCGTGTGGTGTGCAGCCCTAATCCGTAGCCATACACATTCTGCGAATCGCTGGGGTTGACTCGATGGAAACGTTCGAAAACTTTTTCGCGGTGTTCCGACGGGATGCCGGGCCCGTGATCTGCCACTCGCAGTTCGATATGATCTTCCTCGCATCTTGCCAAAATTTCAATAGAACTTTTGGGGGCATACTTCAGCGCATTGTCTACAAGTTGGGTCAGCGAACTACGCAAGCCGCGCTCGTCGGCTAGGGCGCGCGGCAGTGCGGGCGGTACGTCAATGCTCAAGCGTGAGAGGCTGCTGCCTGCCTGAAATTGTTCGACAACAGAAGTGATCAACGGGTGAAGGGAGAGACGGGAGATCGAGATAGGCAGCTGACCGGCATCAAAGGTAGATAAATCGAGTATCGCTTCGACTAAACGGGTGAGACGACGCGCTTCGTGGCTCATTAAAGTTAACGCCTCTCGCGAATCGAGGGACATGCCGCCATCTTTGCTCAACAACAGCTCCAATCCGCCGTTGATATTGGTGAGAGGTGCGCGCAGTTCGTGCGATACCAGCGAGACAAATTCTGATTTCAACTGATCGAGAGTTTGCAATTCAAGATTTTTTTGTTCGAGCTCGCGATTGGCATCTGTGAGATCAGTGGTGCGTTCGGCGACTCGTTTTTCGAGATCGGCGTTGAGCCGAAGCAGACGATCTTGCGCCTCAAGTAGTTGGACATTAAGACTGCGGAGTTTTGAATCCATGTGCTGACGTTCGGTAATGTCGCGGGCGATGCCGACCAAGCCGTTGACTGCGCCTGCTTCGTCGCGCAAAGCATTCAAGACGAGCGATAGCGTGATGGGGTTAGCGCGAAGGAATGCCAAGCCTTCGCCGTACCATCCACCTTCACTGGCGGCGATCAACAGTTGCCGGTTCTCCTCTAACGAGGCGGGTTGAAATGCGTCTGCCAAGAATTGATTTCTAAGTGAGACGCTATGCGATAGATTTAATAAATTGTATGCGGCGGGATTTGCCAATACCATCTGCCCATTCTTGCGGCAGATGAACGCCGCATCCGAGGCGCTGTTGACTAGCTGCGCGTAGCGTTGAAATTCGTTTTCGCCGAGCAACATGCCTTGACGCACGACCAGCAGAGAGCTAAACAAGATGGCGAGAAAGAGTCCAATCTCGTTAACCCGAGCAAGAGCAATCTGGGCGATGATGGTTTCGGCAAAGAGAGCCAGCACGGCCATCACAGGCAGTAGGCGTTGTGCCAATAGAGTCAAGCGCGCGCGCCTGCTTCCCGGCTGTGGAGAGTCGTGTTCGTTTAATGCTCCCGCGATCACGGCGGCGATACCGATGAGTAGTTGTCCGCCGATCATCGTTAGGCTCACCGCGCAGACTGATCCAATCGCCAATACGAACCACGAGGTGGATACCCCCAGCACAGGTGTACGCAAGATCACCACGGAAGCGACGACGATCACGAACAAGCCAAACAATGGATAGGCGCTCTCCCATATCCGTTCGCCAAGCGGCGCGGTTGTTTCGAGAACATCGCGGAATTTGAGATCGTAAAAAATGGCGGTGGCTGATCCGATGGTAAGAATGATGTCAATCAATACACGCAGGCTGCGCGATGGCGCGGTACGTACGCTCACTGGGTAGCGCCATATCCCAAACGCGATGAGCATGTAGCCAACCAGGCGAATGAAGTCGGCGATGGATCGCTCACTTGCTTGCGCCGGAAAAATGATCGCGATGAGAATAGCGGTGAGATCCGCCAGCCACCACGCACTCAAACCAATGGCCACTATGTCCCACGCGGCACGTAGATCGGTTCGAGGATGTGCGCGTAAACGAAAAGCGAGAATCAACGGTATTGCCGCCAGCCCCAGTGAAGCGATTGATGGAAACGGAAACGCCATCGGCTGCGCGGCGATGGCGACTATGCTGGAGACGGCAAGGACAGCGAGCCAGCGTCGGCTGGGATGTTCGAAGAAAGTCGGCGAGAAAAATTTACGAGAGGGTTCAATCATCAAGTGTTATTATACGCGGCTGTCTCCGAAATAAAACGCTCGGAAACCTGACCTCCCTCTGTCCCCCCATTTGCGCCCATCGGGACTGATGATTGACACATCGCTGACGGGCGCAAATGGGGGGATGAAAGGGGGTTCTAAAACGTAGAGAAAGAAAACATCCCGATGACAGAGTGTGGTCATCGGGATGTTTTCTCGTTTTGTTTGACGCTGCTTAGCCAGCGCCAAATGTCGGAGTATGGGTTGGTGTTCTGGTTGGGGATGCTGGTGCCGCCGTCGGCGTATTGGTGCGCGTTGGTGTGTTCGTCGGCGTGAACGTTGAGGTTCTCGTCGCGGTGTTCGTCGGCGTGTTCGATGGCGTGTATGTGTTTGTCCGCGTGAACGTTGCCGTACTTGTTGCGGTATTAGTGGGCGTGTTGGTCTTCGTCGGGGTGTTGGTGATTGTCGGCGTATTGGTTCTCGTGAAAGTATTTGTGCGCGTCGGCGTATTACTCGGTGTAAAGGTCTTGGTTGGCGTATTGGTGATCGTCGGTGTATTCGTCCGCGTGGGCGTGTTGGTAATTGTCGGCGTGTTAGTGATCGTCGGGGTGTTGGTGATCGTCGGTGTGCGCGTCGGTGTATTGGTGATTGTGCTAGTAGACGTAAATGTCGGTGTGCGCGTGGGCGTGGGCGTGGGCGCGCCGCTGATCGTGAAATCGAATCGTTGACGTGTGTATTGTGGGTGCGGGTCGTTGTCGCGTGCCTCGACCAACATGTAATAGGTGCCGTCGGTGATCACGTTGGTGCTTCCGGGCCACGTATTCGTCCCGTTGATGGCGATCCCGGCGCAGCCGCTGGTGAAGCAGTAAGGGCTGCTGCTGTCGGTGCGGCTGCC
>Ga0172368_10006500_pt1 | contig 12546 bp, 9 predicted proteins | sample Lak11m_FD_114540 | JGI IMG/M metagenome (GOLD analysis project Ga0172368, IMG submission 114540) | Freshwater microbial communities from Kabuno Bay, South-Kivu, Congo - kab_022012_11m | ecosystem: Environmental > Aquatic > Freshwater > Lake | place: Democratic Republic of the Congo: South-Kivu...
ACCATCGCGATGTCGCGGTCCTTGGGAGGAACATCGTTCACCACCTGGTTTCCAATCATGATGCGGCCGGCGCTGATCTCTTCGAGACCGGCGAGGCAGCGCAGCGCTGTCGTCTTACCGCAGCCAGAGGGCCCCACCAGCACCAGGAATTCTTTGTCCTCAATGCTGATGTTCAGGTCGTTTAGGGCGGTAAAGTCCCCAAACCTCTTCGATACATGGTCATACGTTACACTAGCCATTGTCGTTCCTCCTCTCAAACGAATATAGTGGTTTTATTATCCTCGCAATTCCCTCAAAGAGTCAAGTAAAAAAGAAGGTCAATTTGTGTTATTCGCGCCAGTCATGCGGCAGCAGGTCGCGCAGGCGAACGACGCGATCTTGCGCCACCAACACTTCACACTCACGGTTATCGTTGTGCAGCTGGCTGATGAACTCGCGGCAGCGGCCACAGGGTGGCATGATGTTGCCCTCGCTGCCCACAGCGACCATCTTGAGAACGCGGTTTTCGCCGGCGGTGATCATTCCTGCTGCAGCTGCGTGCTCGGCGCAAAAGCCCATCGAGCAGGCGGTGTCGATGCAGACCCCGGTGTAGATGGCGCCGCTCGCGCTGAGCAGGGCCGCGCCCACCCCGCCGGCGTCCGCAAAATCGGACAGTTTGCGCGGGTTGGTCACCTCGCGCGCCTTTTTGTACAGATCGTCGAATGTCATCCAGGTTTCCTTTTTGAGAGGGGATTGAACGCATTCATTTTATACCGGATATAATCAAATCAAGGACCGAAAGGACGCGCGATGATTACTTGCCCCTGGTGCGGCGTCAGCTACACCGCTTTCCAACCCTCCTGCGCCAAATGCGGCGGCCCGATGCCGGGCGGCTCCGTTCCGGTTTCCGCGGCCGAACTTCCGCTGCCTCCGGCCCCACCGCGCCAAATTTCAGGACGCTATCTCTGGAGCCTGTTATGGACGGACGGCTGGTGGATTACAGCCTTTGTGATTGGTCTGAATGGCCTGATCTTTGGCTGTGTAGGCGGCGGATTGGTGCTGAGCGTGGCCAGCGCTGTGGTCGGAGCGATTTTCCTGCTGCTTGGAATGGCCTTCAGCGCGGCTGGAGGTGGCCTGTGCGTCTGGCGAGCTCGAAGAGCTTACAAAGTGATCACCGTGCTGCGCGAAGGAATCCCAACCACGGGCAGCGTCACGGAACGGCGCCAGAATTTGTCGGTGCAGGTCAACGGACGCAGTCCCTGGTTGATTGAGTACGCTTATCATGTGCATGGACAGCCATTTGCCGGGCGGGTCTCCACGCTCAACGATCCAGGCGCACAGCTGCTTCCCGGTTCAGCTGTCAGCGTGCTCTACCTGCCCGCCGAACCGCAGCACAGCGCGATCTATCCGCACCCTTGAAACCCGAAATAGGCTGCGACCTAAAAAACGTTTGTTCGCAGGCCAAACAGGCGCCACGATCCGCTGTCTGGTTTCCGCTTAAAACCAGACAGCAGATGGCGGATACCGGATAAATAGCCTTTTAGCGGATTTCAGCTCACGCTCAGTTTAGTCGGGTTTGGTCTTTGCTGGGTTCGGAATGCCGTTTTTTAACATTTCTGAGACGGCGCTCATTAAGGGCAGGACCGAGGCAAACAGCTGGTTGTCGCTGCCCCACACGTTCAGGTTGGCATCCCTAAAGACATTTGACAGCGAATCGGCGATTTCCGGAATCTGCTCGACCGGCAAGATTTCTTTGCGCAGCTCCTGGCGTGCCTTTTCGAGGAGCATGTCGCGGCTGACTTCCAGCTCGCGCACCAGCATTTCGACTTTGCGCAGTTCCAGCTCGCGTTCGCTGATTTCTTTTTGCTTTTCGATCTGCAGCAGGCGCACCGGCGTCTCGGCTTCGACTTTTTCCCTGGCAGCCTGTTCGTTGAGCTTAAAGGCTTCCACGCCCAGCAGCACGGCTTCATTCTCGGCTTCTTGATTTTGTTTCTGCAGGCGGCGTTTCACCTGCAAATTTGCCAGCTCGATCTCCTCGCGCTGGCGGATGGCGTCTTTTTCAGCCTGCTGGCGCTGCTCTTGAATCTGGCGATTGGAGGCCAGCTGTGCCAGCTGGATCTCTTCCTTCTGCCGGATGGCATCTTTTTCGGTTTGCTGGCGCTGCTCCTGGACCTGGCGGTCGGAAGCGAGCTGAGTCAGCTTGATTTGCTCTTGCAAGTGGATGTCGGACTGGTCGCTCTTGGAGCGGATTTCGTTGCGCACTTCCGCCTCCAATTGCTTGCGCAGGCCGCTATCCATGATGTAGACCTGCGCCACCTGGGCCAGCTCCAGCTCGATGCCCCACCTGGAACCGCCCGTGCTCTCCTGGTTGAAAACCGAGGATTTGAGCGCGTTATCAACCGCGGCGGTCAGCACGGTTTTGCGCTGTTCGATGCACTCGTTCATGGTCATGCCCGAGACGGTGGCGCGCAGTTCGCCCAGGCAGATGTCGCGCAGCATCGAATTGATCGTGGTGACTCCTTCGTCGTCGTTGAAATCAAAACTCATCGCCGCCGAGACGGGGTCAGAAATGCGGTATATCACGATCCCCTTGAAATGGAGGGGGATGCCGTCTTTTGTTTCCTGGGTCATCTCAAACAGGGCTTCCTGTTTGGTGGAAGGGATCAAGACATAGGTCGAACCTGGCCACAAATAGACCTGAATTCCCGACCCCCTGTTGACGATTTTTCCACCCTGACCGGTCACCAGATACTCGTTGGGGCTGGCACTTACAAATCCCATATTTCCACTCCTTGATTGGGGTATTCGATTGATGCGATGATGTTATTCAACTGCTTATCAGGAAAAAAATTTTCCAGATGAAGCAGTCGCGATGCCGGTATCATTCTATAATAGAAAGGTGGGGTTTTGTCCGCGGCAAGCCATCCTAACGGATATCTTACAAATCTGTAAGGACAATTCGCAATTGGCGGCTGCCAACAAACGATATCGACGAAGAATTTTTAATTATCCAGGAACTCACCCAATGCTGACCGACCTGTTCCGACGTCTGTTTGTTGTGATTGTGTCCGTGGTTCTGATGACCGGCGCGCATGGCGCGGCGCGCACCCAGGCCGCGTTCCAGCCCGAACAGCAAGGCACGGGGCGCTTATTCCTGCCATTGGTCAGCGGGCAGCCTTCTTACAGCATCTCCGGCAAAATTGTTGATTATCTCGGCAATTCACTGCAAGATATCACGGTTACCCTCTCCAACGGCCAAACGACGCGCAGCGACAGCCAGGGCAATTACATTTTCCGCAACCTGCCAGCGGGCAGTTATACCTACTCAGCCTCCGGTTTTGGCATGACCTTCACTCCTACCCAGCGCAGCGCGACCCTGCCACCGGACCTGAGCGGAAAAAATTTTACCAGTGAGGCGACTTCGCCGGTTTATCTCAACATGGGGCCTTATTTTCACTCGCAGCGCAACGAAACCGACTTCGCCAACGCCTGCGGGCCGACCTCTTTGCTGATCGTTCTCGACTACTTCGGGATCACCTCCGGCCCGCTCGACAATGTGATTTTTGCCACAGCCAGTATTCCACCGGAAAACGGTGGCTTCGACCAGACCTGCTATGCCAACCCGGTTTGCCTGTCAGCCGGGGTGTTGAACTATGTCGCTCAGACCACCTATAAACTCAGCGCCAACTCCTACGAAGGTTGGACTTTCGAGCAGGTATATGCGACCCTCGCCCAGGGCAGGCCGGTGATCGCGCTGGTCACCTATTTCCTGACTCCCGGCGCGGCAGGGCACTTTGTGGTTGTGTACGGGGCTGACCCCGCAGCGCGGACGATCACGTACCATGATCCGTATTCAGGGCCGGCCAACACGGTATCCTGGAGCAGTTTTTACGCGGCCTGGAAGGGACCAGTGGATGTGTATGATCCGCTCAAGCCATCCGGGCACATCGCCTGGGGGATGAGTCTGATGAAATGAATAAAGGGTGAGTTGATACCTTGTGATGTATTTCTCTGGGTCGGCGTGTTCTTGTCAGTGACAGGGCCATTTGAAATGGTCCTGCTCAAATCGACCAATGGGGTTTTGTGACGGGTGGGGCAGTTTCACAAAAGGGCTACTGTTAGGACACTGTAAGGTTGAAATTCATGTCCATTATGTCTATAATGATTACGCGGTCATCTGTCTTTGCGCCAGGTAAAACCTATACCTGGGAGCAGATAATAAAATGCCGCTGCAAGGCTCTGCACCCAAATTGGGTCAGAGCGATGTTTTTTTTGTAGAATTTTTAAATGGGGCTTTGCCCGCTGCGGCGAAAATCTCCGCGAATCGGCCTGGCCGAGCAGCGGAGATGGAATTATCAATACATGTGGAGTTGTTTGACCGTTTAGAGGAACAAGCAAGCATGCCTACCAAACTCGACCCGGCGGTTGCACAGAATGTTCATGCCAAAAAAGAGGAAGTGGTTGTGCCAGGGCTGGAAGGCCAGCAGGTCCAAACCGGGGCGGCTTTGCAGCGGGCGATGGCAGACCCGCGCGCGCTGTCTCCGCGGGATGTGATCCGTCTGCAGAGGGCGGTGGGCAACCAGGCGGTCAGTCACCTGCTCAGGCGTCCAGGGACCGGCGCTGCTGTGCAGCCCAAATTGACTGTCGGACCTGCCCACGACCGCTATGAACAGGAAGCCGATCGCGTGGCGGCGCAGGTGATGAGTGCGCCGAGCATCAGCGCGCCCGTTGCGCAGCGCGCGGAAGAAGACGAGGAAGTGCAAATGATGCCGCTGGCTGGGCAGATCAGCTCGCTGGCGCAGCGCGCGGAGGAAGACGAGGAAGTGCAGATGATGCCGCTGGGCGAGGTGTTTAGCTCGCTGGCGCAGCGCGCGGAGGAAGACGAGGAAGTGCAGACAAAACCGCTGGTCCAGCGCTCGGGTAGCGGTTTTGAGGCTGGCGCGGCCTTTGAAAGCCGACTGGGGGCGGCGCGCGGGGGCGGATCTGCCTTACCAGACACCACGCGCAGCTTTATGGAAGAGCGTTTTGGCGCAGATTTTAGCGGCGTGCGCGTGCATACCGATGGCCAGGCACACGATCTCAACCACTCCATCCAGGCTAAAGCATTTACCACCGGTCAGGATGTATTTTTCCGCCAGGGGGCATACAACCCGGACAGCACGGACGGCAAGTCTTTGCTGGCCCACGAACTGACTCATGTGGTTCAGCAGTCCGGCAGGGGCATTCGCCGCAAGTCCAGTGTGAAACCCGCGCTTCTCAACGCGTCTGGACGCCTGCAGCGTCTTTGGACGGTGGAAGAATTTAAAGAGAAGACCTACAAAGGCAGACTCTCTGGCCGCAGCCAACCGTTGAAAGACATCGAAGCGCTGTTGAAGGAGTATTCTGAACTTGTTCCTTCCAGCCCGAATGATATCAAAACCGCCAAGGATATGCTGCTCGAAATCCTCGAGCATACCCTCAATTGGATTTCCGATCACACCGTTGACGACGGAAAAGAAGATACCAGCAACCGCATGCAGGGCATGCTGGCCTTTAAGAATTACATTGAAACCGTCGAGCAGGTCCATTTGAACCGGCTAGAAGACGAGCTAGGGAAAAATACCGAGACCAAGGATGTGCCGATCGCTGAAAGCCGCCGCGAAGGCAAGCTGCAGGCGATCCGGGATTCTTACCAGGGCTCAGCCAAATCGATGCTAAACCGGGTTGGTTTCCTGCTCGACACCGCTGTGCCCAATCCTGGCGATAAAAGCAAGCTGGATATCGAAGTAAAAATCCCTGTCGACCCACAAGCGGTCGGATTCCTGGGCGTCCACCTGGTCTGCCAGGCAGAGCGCAAGAAGACCACTGAATTGAACGCGCGCATGGAAATGACCGTCATTGGCGGCGCGAAAATTGCCAATATCCTCGAGCTCAAGGGCGAATTGGGAGGCTATTTTGAAGCCCAGGCTGCAAACAGCGACCAGGTGATGAAAATCATCTCCTATGCGCTGTATCGCCGCTTTGTCGAATCGAAGTTTCTGCCTGCCGAAATTGCCAATTACATGTGGGGCGGTTCGACAAGCGTCAAAGGTTATGCCAAAGCAGAGCGCTGGGCAGCCAATGTGGAAAAAGAAGTGTTTGACAAGAACAGCGGAGCGTATGTGGAAACAGGCGCGATTGCAGCTGGGTCTGCCGGGGTGGATGCCTCGGCTGGCGGCGTGGGCCTGAAAGGCAAAGCTGCGCTCAAAGGCACCATGGGCACGCGCTATACTGCTGAATCGATCAAGAAAGTGAAGGCATTAGGCACCACCCACACCTACAAAGGGCGCGGCGATACGCAAGCCAAGGCTGGCAAATCGATCTATGTGATCGAGCCCAGCCTGGAATTCGCTGTTGGCATGTTCAAAGTGTCCGGTAAGGCGAAACTCACCTTTGGAGACCATGCGACGAAGGGCCGCCCGACCTTAACGGAATGGGCCCTGGAGGCTGCCGCGCAAGGCTCCTTCCCCCTCGACAAGAACGTCCTCGGAGGGGCGCCGATGGTGATTGCCCAACAGATCAATGGGATGGTGCAGCACGCGCGCGCCGAAGGTTCGGCAAAATCATCAAACCCAGGGCAAACAGCGGGTTTGATGATGGGCATGGCAGAGGATACAACGATCGCCGCGACTCAATTGGCAGGATTGCCCCAAAAGGACTTTGTCGCCTTCCCCGACAAGAGCAAACCCCCTGATGGCAGCGTGAATGGTAAAGGCGAGATGGCTGTCAAAATCACCTTGAAATATAAGCGGAAAGTTGGTGATGCGAACGGCGTGTGGGAAATTAACATCGACTACATTAAGGGCAGTGAGATGGGATTGAAAGCCATTGCCGGGGCAGCCTCTAAAGCAACAGGTGTGCTCACCGTCAAGCAGGAACAATCCTCGCGCCTGCTCACCCTCAAATATGAGCATAAAGCTGACGAGAATGGGGGCAATAAGGGGATATGGACCGTCAATCCTGAATTAAATTAGGAACAGCATAAACACAGTAATGGCGTCAAAGGTGGTTCTCTGTCATGAGTGATACTACACAAACCCATGTCATCGACGTTGATATCGATTTACTGGATGCCGAACAGCACCCAATCCACGCGCGCGCCCTGGAGATGTCCGTGGATCTGCGCAATGGCATCATCATCCGCTGTTATCTCAGCCTGCGCGTCGGCCCGGCAGTGTACCAGCAGATCGACGCTAAGGCGATCTTTCACCTGCGGCCCGAGGTGCGCGGGCAGATATTTGGCGGAAAACTCGACAGCACCAACGATGTCGAGATTGACCTCAAGCTCGACCCGGCTTTCATTTTTATGCTTTCATTGAGCGCAAAGAGCGCGCAGGAAGTCGCTGAACAGCTGCTTCAGGCCAACCAGGCCCGTGTCCAGAGCGACCTGCTGCCAACGGAAAACTGGTACGCCTGTTATGTCAAACAACAAGTGGAACTGCCCCCCGAAATTGGCCCGGGCAGCTTGAAAATTGGATACAGCACCACCTGGGCTAATGTCTAAGACATATCCGAAAATTGCATTGCCTGTTCAAAATTTGCGGCTTAGCCGCAAATTTTGAACAGGCAAATAGCATTTTTCGGATAGATGACTCCTGTGCCAGAAACCCAGGTTAGCAAGCTGAAATTTGATGAAAATCAAAATAACGGTTGAGTGACGAGATCAGAAGGGTCGAAAACGACCGCCAAAAAACCGGAGCGGCGGGATCCGTTGAATTTTGCCGGCTTTCTTTCATAATTCCGGCTCTTTCACGAATGGTTACCTACATCTTTTGGCAAGGATGAGGAAGTTGTTTTCAGGAATTGCGGTATCACCGCAATTCCTGAACATATCGTTTTAAGACCGGTTCTTAACAGCCGGTCCAGCGGCAGAGGCGCTCGGCGGCTGCGCGCAGGGTGGCGGGGGTTTTGGCAAAGTTGAAGCGCACGCGCGTATCGCCCAGGCCGCTGCCGGTGTAAAAGCTGGAGCCGGGTACGACCGCCACCCCCACATCGCGCGCCATGAATTCGGCGAAGGTGCGGTCGAGGGTCCATTCGGGCCGGGCATATTTCTGGCGGTCCCACTCGATGCGCTTGAAATCGGCCATGATGTAATAGGCGCCTTCGGGCGGGCGGAATTCGAAGCCGGCCGCGCGCAAGGCGTCCAGAAGCACCGCGCGGCGGGCGGTGTACTCGGCGCGCATGGCGGTATAAAATTCTTCTCCCAGGGAAAGCGCGGTCACCCCGCCGGCCTGGAATGGGCCCGGCGCGCAGATGGTCATATAGTCGTGGACTTTGCGAATGCGAGCGGTCAGTTCCGGGGCGGCGACTGTCCAGCCAACGCGCCAGCCAGTCAGGGCGTAGGTCTTGCCAAGGCCGGTGATCGAAACAGACAGATCGCGCATCCCGGGCAGACTGCCGATGCTGATGTGCTCGCGCCCGTCATACAAGATGTGCTCGTAAATCTCATCGGTGACAGCGACGACGCCAAACTCCTGGCAAAGCGCGGCAATCGTCTCCAGCTCGGCGCGCGTGAAGACCCGGCCGGTGGGGTTGTGGGGGGTGTTGAAGAGGATCAGGCGGGTGCGGGCGTTGAATGCCTGGCGCAGTTCATCCGGGTCGAAGGTGTACTCCGGTTCGCGCAGCGGTACAAAGCGCGGCGTGACGCCGGCCATCCGGCAATCGGGCACATAATTTTCGTACCAGGGCTGCAGGATGACCGCTTCATCGCCGGGGTCGGTCAGGGCCAGCATGGTCGAGATGGAGGCCTCGCTGACCCCGCAGGTGACCGTAACCATGCTTTCGGGGTCGGTGGGGATGTGATTGTACGCGGTTGTTTTGCGCGCGATGGCCTCGCGAAAGGCGGGCACGCCGAAGGAAAAGGTATACTGGTTGTCCCCGGCCAGGATGGCGGCGCTGGCCGCCTGCAATACTTCGGGTGGAGAGTCAAATTCGGGCAGCCCCTGCGACAGGTTGATCGCTCCATGCTCTCCGCCGAGGCGGGTCATCTCGCGGATGACCGATTCCTGGAAGGGGTCGGTGCGCTGCGCGACGGCGCGGTTGAAGCGCGGGTTATTGGACATGCTGCCGATTGGCATCTCAGGATTCCGCCAGGACGACGATCTTGTCGCCAGGATGGAATTCGATCGGATCGGACTTGCGCGGGTTGAGGCTCACGCCGTAGGCCTGGCTGGCATCACCGGCATGGGCCTGCAGCCGGTAGCCGAAGGCGGTCTCTCCCTGAAGGCGCGCGGCTTCCACCACGGTGAAAAAGTTAGCCGGACCTTTACCAAGGGCGATGTAATTTTCAACCGGTTTGAGGTAAACTTCCGCGCCTTCGGGGTCGAACAGATCACCAAAGACGGCGTTGAGGGCCTTGTTCTCAGCCACCTGGGCCAGCATCAGGCTGATCAGGCGGCCGCTGACGATGAAGTCGTCCGCGCGGGTGACTTCGGCCAAATTGCGGTTGCGCACATCGATCATTTCGCTGGTAATCGAAAGGTCCAGGTTGTCGCGATCGGCAATATCGCGCAGGTGCAGCAGGGCGATCAGGGTGCGCGAGTCGGCCTGCTGCGGGCTGTAACCGGCCAATTCGCTAAGCAGGATAATGTGGTCATAGGTGGCAACGCCAATTTCTTCCAGAAGGGCGCGATCGGTGATGTCGCCCGACTGGATGCGGATGCGCATGTAGGCAGATTCAATTTGCGCATCTTCTTGGGCCTGCTCTGCCCCGGTCACGACCAGGGTCTCCGACCCGGCCGGGACGTAATGACCCAACTGGCGCAAGATGCCCGGGCCGCGCCAGTTCCAGCCCAGCACAAGCGTTTTTTCTGCCTTCACATCGGCGATTGCACGGCTGGAGATGAGGGCTGCCTGGACGGCGCTGGCGCCGCCCGCTTTGAAGTTGATCTGGTCGTCATCGGCTGCAATCACAATCAGCTGGTCAGTCTTGGTCAGCACCGTATTCATGGGAGGATTTAGTTGAACCTCACCGCTTGCGCGGCAGATCCCCATGACGGCGTTCTTCTCAAAGCAAAGCAGGGCTTCGCCGTACGACTTGCCGATCAATTCGGGCGGCTGGGTCAGGTAGATTTCATCGCCGCCAAAGTCGAGCAGCTCATTATAGATGGTCGATAATCCCGACTGGCGGCAGGTCTGTGAGATGATGCGCGCGACCAGATCGCCGATCAGAATCCATTCTACTTCTTGCTTGCCGACCACACGGGCAATCCCCAGGTTGCGCGGTTCGTGCAGCTCAGCGACGATGTGGTAGGGTTCTTTGCGCCGGTGGGGATAATTGGTAATCGCCAGGACCGTCTTGATCACTTCCGAATCGGGGCTGTCCGATTCGGGTGAAAGGACAATGATCGATTTCGAGCTGTTCATGTTGACGATGTGCAGGTCGTTTTGTTCGATCGGGCTGCCCGTGCGGCAGATGATATTGGTTTTGCCTGTATCGCCAAGCCGCTCGCGCAGCGTATCCTCCATCTCAATCTTGTCTTTTTCAGCCATGACGACGAGCGTGGATTTCTTCTGATTTTGGCTGGCGATGATCAATTCGGAAAGGACGGTGAAGATCTGTTCAGACCAGCCCAAGATGATCGTGTGATTGCTTTCTATGACCCGCGAGCGGCCTTTGCGCAGTTCGTCGAGCTTGCCTTCCACGCCGCTGGTCAGCACGCCGATCAGGGTGCTGATGACAAAGATGCCGCCGATGGTGACCAGGAGCATAATCAAGCGAAAGCCCCAACCGGTATCACCGCCCATCGTTCCGGCGTCAAAGGTGCGCATCAAAGCCTGCCATGCGGCCTCGGCGAAGGTCAATCTGTCGGTAGAGCCGTCCTGATTGATGCCAGTCAGGGTCAGCAGGATTGCCGCGACAAAGATGATCACAATGGAGAGCACACCTAACCATGCGATGAGGGCGATGGTGCCCTTGGAAAAGGTGTTGTCAACCCAGTAGCGCACGCGGTCTGTAAAGCGGATTTCGTTGTTCATAAACTCTCCAGGTGAAAATGGGGTTGTATCCTCGACGGAAGCAAGCAAGAAAAGTATAACGGTATTTGGATACCTATGGTGCAAATTCCGCGTAAATTTTTTCAAGCTGCAAACGAATTTACGGTTCGTTGGCTATTCGGCGTTAAAATCAAGACATGACAAACCATATTTTCGCGCTGACGGCGCGTGGCTTAGAGCAAATCAGCGCCGCGGAGATGGGGAGGATGGCGGGGGTGCAGGTGGAGCAGGTCGCCTACCGGCGTGTTTGCGCTTCAGCCAACAACCTGGACGGGCTGCTGGCGCTGCGCACGGTGGATGACGTGTTTCTCGAGCTCGCCGCCTGGGGGGAAATTGTCGCGCAGCGCAGCGCGCTGGCGCGGCTCAAGGATTTGAGCGCTCAATTGACCCTGGCTCCGGCGTTGGCGGCGGCCGGGCCGTACCTGCATCTCAGCAGCCGGCCTTCTTTTTCAGTAACGGCCAATTTTGTGGGCAAACGCAATTACAACGCCGACGAAATTAAGAGAGCAGTCTCCGATGGAGTTGTCTCTCGCTATCGCTGGGAATATGGCAGTGAGGATGTGTGCGCGATTAATCTGCGTGTTTTCATCGAACACGCTACCGCGTACGTCGGGCTGCGCCTGAGCCCGGCGCCGCTGCACAGCCGGCTTTACAAGCAGGCCCATTTATCCGGCTCGCTGAAGCCGAATGTGGCGGCGGCGATGCTGGAACTCGCGGGTGTTGAGGCTGGGATGAGCCTGCTGGACCCGTTCTGTGGGGCCGGGACGATCCCGATTGAGGCGGGGCTGGGTGGAGCGCAGGCGTGGGGCGGGGATGTGAGCGCGGCTGCGCTGGCCGCGGCGGCACAGAATGCGGCCGCGGCGGGTATAAGGATGTGGCTGGCGCATTGGGACGCGCGCCGGCTGCCGCTGGCCAGCGGCAGCCTGGAACGCATCGTTAGCAACCTGCCATGGGGCAGGCAGGTGGTGGTGGATGAGGAAATTTCGCGGTTGTATGCCAGGGCTTGCGCGGAGATGGAGCGCGTGCTGGCGCCGGGCGGGCGCATCGCACTGCTGACCAACCTGACCGGGCTGGTGGGCTTTGAGCGTCTTCGGCCGGCGGGGGAGACAGAGATCAGCCTGTTTGGACAGACGCCCACGATTATAATTTTCGCATAGCCACAGGATGCGTGCGGTTGTGGGAGGGTATAATAGGACAATCTTTGCCAGGAGCTGCCATTGATGACTGATATCCAACGCGCTAAACAGCCCAATTCGCGCCACTGTTTTGTCTGCGGCTTGCAGAACCCGGTTGGGTTAAAGTTGAAAATTTATCAGATCGAACCGGGGGTGATTGAGACGTTCTTCACCGCGCCAGAGCATTACCAGGGCTATCCCGGGGTGCTGCATGGCGGGATTGTCGCTACAATTTTGGATGAAATCAGCGGCCGGGCGCACATGGGGGATCCTTCCGAGCCGCGCTTTATGTACACGGGTAAACTCGAAGTGTTGTACCGCAAAAACGTGCCAACCGGGCGGCCGCTGCGGATTGTGGGCAAGGCGGGCAAGTCCAGGG
>Ga0172368_10006502_pt1 | contig 12544 bp, 12 predicted proteins | sample Lak11m_FD_114540 | JGI IMG/M metagenome (GOLD analysis project Ga0172368, IMG submission 114540) | Freshwater microbial communities from Kabuno Bay, South-Kivu, Congo - kab_022012_11m | ecosystem: Environmental > Aquatic > Freshwater > Lake | place: Democratic Republic of the Congo: South-Kivu...
TGCCGACAACACAAAGGGATTTGCACTCTCGGTTGATGAATCCGGGGCCGGGAAGATGATCAGATCGACTGATGGAGGATTAAGCTGGGCAGATGAAACCACACCAAAGCAGAATTTGCGGGGCATCTTTTTTCTGAATTCTAACCTGGGTTATGCTGTTGGCGACGATGGGGTCATCCTGAAGTATGCCTTCCCTGCCTCTGTCAATGATCCGGGATCAGAATCAGCGACTCCCCTCCTCTACCCGAATCCATTCAGTACCTCGGCAATTATCAGGATCCCGGGAGGGATAAATGCAGATCATGTCACCCTGAACGTTTACAACCTCTCCGGAGACAAAACAGATCTCAATGTCACGACAAACAAAAGTGATATCACCATCCATAGAGGGACACTCCCGGCTGGCAATTATTATTATGAAATCATTTCCGGCACGACCACCGTCGGTAAGGGAACGTTTATACTGAATTAGGAATTAATTCCTAATTCTTCATTCTTAATTGGTTCATTATGATTACCTCCAACGACATCCTGCTCATCACCGGCGGTACCGGTTCTTTCGGTAATGTGACCCTTGAACGGTTTCTTCATACTAAATTTTTTAAAGAGATCAGGATCTTCAGCCGGGATGAAAAGAAGCAGGATGATATGCGCCAGCATTATCAGAATGATAAGATCAAATATTATGTCGGCGATGTTCGCGACAAGCGGAGCCTTGATAACGCCATGCGGGGAGTGGATTATGTGTTTCATGCCGCCGCCCTGAAACAGGTGCCCTCCTGCGAGTTCTTCCCGATGGAAGCTGTCAGGACAAATGTGGACGGTTGTGAGAATGTACTAGACAGCGCTCTTGAAAACGAGGTAAAGAATGTAGTGGTTCTGAGCACTGATAAAGCCGTCTATCCAATCAACGCAATGGGCATGTCGAAAGCATTGAGTGAAAAGGTGATGGTGGCCAAATCAAGGAATCTCAATGGCAGCGGAACGGTATTCTGTGGTACCCGGTATGGGAATGTAATGGCATCCCGGGGTTCTGTTATTCCTTTGCTGGTGGACCAGATAAAGAAAGGGCAACCTCTAACCCTGACCGATCCCAACATGACCCGTTTTATGATGAGCCTTGAAAGTGCGGTGGACCTGGTTCTTTTTGCTTTCGAGCATGGCACGAACGGTGATATTTTTGTCCAGAAGGCTCCAGCTGCTACCATCAGCACTCTTGCAGAAGCTTTGCTAAACATATACAAAGCATCCAATCCGATCAGGATCATCGGTACCCGTCATGGCGAAAAGCTCTTTGAAACCCTCGTGAACCGGGAAGAAATGGTGAAAGCAGTTGATATGGACAAGTATTTCCGGATCCCGGCCGATACCAGAGACCTGAATTACGGAAAATATTTTACCGAAGGCGAAGAAAAAGTAGCCGCTTCTGAGGATTACACTTCCCACAACACCCATCGCCTGACACTTAAAGAGACCATTGATCTCCTCCTAAAACTAAAATATATCCGCGAAGACCTGAAACCTGAACTCGTTTAATGACCTCACCCCCGACCCCCTCTCCTTAAAGGCGAGGGGGAGAATCCTTCGGAAGTGATCAGGGTTCAGCAAATAATGAAACCTAAAACTTGAAACTAAAAATCGGCATCACCGGCCAGTCCGGATTTATCGGGACTCATCTGCATAACACACTTGGACTTTATCCCGATAAATTTGAACGGATCCCGTTCAAAGATGAATATTTTCAGGATGACAACATCTTGAATGATTTTGTGCGATCCTGTGATGTCATCGTTCACCTCGCTGCCATGAACCGGCACAACGATCCTCAGGTGATTTATGAAACCAACCTCAGGCTTGTAAAGCAGGTGATCGGGGCTTGCGAGATCACAAACTCAAGGCCTCATATCTTGTTTTCCTCATCCACCCAGGAAGAGCGTGACAACCTTTACGGCAGATCCAAAAAGGAAGGCAGAGGGCTGTTTGAGGAGTGGGCAAACATGAACAAGACCTCTTTTTCTGGATTTGTAATCCCGAATGTGTTTGGTCCTTTCGGTCATCCCTATTATAACTCGGTCGTCGCCACGTTTTGTCATCAGCTTACGCACGATGAAAAGCCAAAGATTGATGTGGACGGGGTTATGAAACTCATTTATGTTTCTGAATTGGTGAATGAATTCATAGGCAAAATCCTGGCAAAGAGGGATAAAATGGGTGTTGATCCCATCATAGAAAATATCCCGGTTCAACATACCGCAAGCATTAAAGTTTCTGTGTTGCTTGAAAAACTTGAAAAATTCAAAAGCAATTATTTCAGTACAGGCATACTGCCCGATCTTAGCAATACCTTTGAAAGAAACCTTTGGAATACCTTTTTATGCTATATTGATCATGAACATTTTTTTCCGTTTAAACTTAAACTAAATACCGATCAAAGAGGCAGCTTTGTAGAAACAGTTAAGCTAAACAGCGGAGGGCAGGTTAGTTTTTCTACCACCGTTCCGGGCATCACCCGCGGAAACCACTTTCATACCCGCAAGGCCGAACGATTTGCCGTCATTAAAGGCAAAGCCCGCATCGAACTGCGAAGAATCGGCACCGATAAAATATTCAAATTTGACCTTGATGGCAAAGAGCCTTCCTTCGTGGATATGCCTGTCTGGTTTACCCATAACATCACAAATACAGGTAAAGATGATCTATTTACCATATTCTGGATCAACGAATTCTACTACGCGAAAGATCCGGATACTTGGTTTGAAACTATCTAAATCTGGAAACTGGAAATTGGGAATTGAGAATTGAAAATTGAGTACTGTAGCTGCTTTTTAAATTTAGAACTTTGATCCTTGAACTTTGAACAAATGAATAAAAAATCATCATTGAAAGTGATGACGATTGTCGGTACCAGGCCGGAGATCATTAGGCTTTCACGGACCATGGCGTTGCTGGATGATCATTTAAACCAGGTGATCGTTCACACTGGGCAAAATTATGATTACGAGCTCAACGAGATTTTCTGGAAAGAGCTTGAATTACGCAAACCGGATCACTTTCTGAATATCAGTACTTCATCTCTGGGATCTGCTGTCGGAGATATCATACGAAAATCAGAGGAAGTACTTGTAAAAGAGAGACCTGATGCGTTGTTGGTTCTGGGCGACACAAATTCCTGCCTGTCAGCATATATTGCAAAGCGGATGCACATCCCTGTCTTTCATATGGAGGCTGGTAACAGGAGCTTCGATTTCAATGTTCCCGAAGAGGTAAACCGTAGGATCATTGATCACATTGCCGATTTTAATCTGGTGTATACGGAACATGCCAGGAGACACCTCATCTCCGAGGGTTTCCCACAACGTAGGATTTATCTTACCGGGAGTCCTTTGAAAGAGGTACTGGATTACTACAAACCGAAAATTGAAGCATCACAAATAATTAAAAATTTAGACTTGAAGATTAAGAATTATTTCGTTGTATCGGTCCATAGGGAAGAGAATGTGGACAATCCATACAATCTAAAAAGAATAATTTCCGTTCTTAATCGACTGACAGAAGAATATAAACTTCCTGTTATTATTTCCACTCACCCAAGAACACGTAAACGTCTAGAATCTCTTGACTTTTCACTCTTCACTCATAACCCATTGCTTCATTTCTTAAAGCCTTTCGGTTTTTTAGATTGGGTGAACCTGCAGCAGAAAGCACTTTGTACTATTTCCGATAGTGGCACCATTAGTGAAGAGTCATCTATTTTACACTTTAGTGCAATCTCATTGCGACAGTCAATGGAGCGGCCAGAAGCACAGGATACGGGTAGCATTATACTTACTGGATTTGAACCTAATATCGTTCTAGACTCAATTGAAATAACAACTAAACACAACCAATTACTAGTTGCAAATACCTTGACACCTCGAGACTACACCATTGACAATACATCCTGGAGGGTTCTAAAATTAATTCAGGGCAATACCTTACTATCAAATCGTTGGCACGGAATAGCAGACAATAAAAACAATTTTGATTAGCTGTGGACTGTTTTCAAATATAGAGGGCATTACCTATACTGTACAAAGGGACACAGAGTGATCAGCAATATCTTCTTGTAAATAGGCCACATTATTCATATTCTATATTTTCTAACAAATCATGTGTGTTTTCCAATTATTATCCTAAGCAAATATATATTGAATGTTTGTCAATTCTTTTCTTATTAATTTTGTCTAAAAAAATAGAATTTAGAAAAAATGTATAAATAGGTTGGCAAGCTGAATTTCAAATAAAAAAATAGCAAGCATGCAATTTTTGATTTCGGTCAACTCAATGAAAAGTGTGTGAATGATAAGACTTGAATAAGATAAATGCAAAACGCAGAAATTCTATTATTACCAAGAATTGAAGATCTTAGAGGTAATCTTTCATTTGTTGAGGAATACATTCATATCCCATTTAAAATTAAACGTACTTATTGGATATATGATGTTCCAGGCGGTCAAATAAGAGGTGGGCATGCTTTTATATCCCAACAAGAACTTATTATTGCCCTCTCAGGTAGTTTCGATATTGTTGTGGATGATGGTAAGATGAAAAAAACCTTCTCTTTAACTCGTTCTTACTATGGTCTATATGTTCCTGCAGGTTTATGGAGACAAATGGAAAATTTCAGTACAAATTCTGTTGCAATCGTTTTATCCTCTACTCTATTTAAAGATGAAGACTATATCCGTGATTATGAAGCATTCAAATCATTTAAAGGTTTATGAAAAAAGTGTCAGTATTTGATTGTTCTATCATTGAATTGCCAAGACATAAAAACAGAGCAGGAAATATAACAATTGCAGAGAATAATAACCATCTTCCTTTCGAAATCAAACGCATTTTTTATATCTACGATATACCTGGAGGAGAAGATCGAGGAGCACATGCGCATAAAGACTGCCATCAATTTTTAGTCGCGGTAAGTGGCAGCTTTGAAATAGAGTTGTTTGATGGAAAAATCAAAAGAACTGTAATCTTAAATCGACCTTATTATGGCTTGCACATTAAACCTGGAATTTGGGCAGCAGAAAAAGGGTTTTCTTCTGGCGCAGTTTGCTTAGTTTTAACATCTCATAAATATAATGAAGCAGATTATATACGAGATTACAAGAATTTTTTAGATTATAAAAATGGATAAATTTCAAATTGGTCATTTTTTTGAAGACTTTGTCCCTGGGGAAATCATTTATCATAGCACTTCCAAGACAATTTTTGAAAGTGATAATAATTTATTTTCTCTACTTACAATGAATCACCATCCTGTGCATACGAACCTGGATTATGCAAAAAAATCACAACATGGAAAAATTTTGGTCGTTGGCACCTTAGTATTTAGCCTTGTGGTTGGGATTACGGTACCTGATATTAGTGGAAAAGCAATTGCAAACCTTGAATATGAGAGTATTCGTCATCTATCTCCTGTTTTCATTAATGATACGATATATGCCCGGACCCAAGTTCTCCAATGCATTCCATCTGTTACGAAGACCGACCGCGGTATTGTCTATGTCGAGACCATAGGCTACAACCAGAACCATCAGGATGTAATACAATTTCGACGTAAAGTATTAATTAAAAAACTACATGTATGAAATCCATTTTGATGCGCAGCCTGATGTTTGTACCAGGCCATAATGAACGCTTACTGTCTAGTGCTTCTAAGTCAGATGCAGATATATTGCTGCTCGATATCGAAGATTCCGTTCAACCGGTTTGTAATAAGCAAGTTGCCCGAGAAATGATTAAAAATTGGGTTATTCAAGGGAAATTCAACAATCATAAGATTTTTCCACGTGTGAATGACAGAGAAAGTGGAGAGTTATTAAAGGATATTTATCATCTTACAATTCCAGGTATACATGGATTTATGTACCCGAAATCAAAACGAGGCGATGATGTCTATTTCATTGACAAGTTATTGGAAACCATCGAATATGAAAAAGGATACGAAATCGGAACATTTAAACTTATTCCGCTTATAGAGACAGCTGCAGCCATATTAAATGCTCAGGAAATTTGTAAGGCTTCCAAAAGGGTAATATCCATCGCTTTCGGTTGTGAAGACTTTGTTAGTGACCTCGAAGGGATTCACGATGCAGAACATCTCAGTATTTATACTCCCAGAGCAATTATCGCAATTGCAGCAAGAGCAACGGGAGTGATCCCCATCGATACAGTTCATATAAACGTTCATGACCTACAAGACCTTGAGAAAAATCTGCAGATTGCCAAAAAATTAGGATATGAAGGAATGCTTGTTTTAAATCCTAAAGAGTTGGATCTTGTTCACCGATATTTTTCACCTAATAGTGAGGAGGTTAAAGATGCTGAAGAGATGCTCCTTCTTTTTGAAGAATCGCAAAAAGAGGGGAAAGGGGTTGCCGTGAAGAATAATAAATTTATAGGACCACCAATGGTTAGCATGGCAAAAAAAATTCTGGAAAAGCATTATTTAATAATGAGTAAAAAGGCAAACAATGGATAAAAAGGTAATAATAATAGGAGGAGAGGGTAATGGAGGTGTTATAGCATCGTGTATTGAGGATAACCGTTCGAAATTCAATGATTCAGAGTGGGTAGTAGCGGGGTTTTTAAATGATTTCGAAAAAGGAAGAACTATTTCCGGATATCCCGTTATTGGTGGAACAGATGAAATTGATAAATTCCTTAGAGAAGATTACTATTTCATGTATGCAATACATATCATCGGACGTAATGTAAAATCAGAAGAGGTATTTCTGAAAATGAACATTCCAATTGATCGATTTGCAACAATAATTCACAAGACTGCCTTCATAGCCAAAAATGCAATTCTGGAGCCAGGGGTGTTCGTTATGTCGAATTGCTATATTGGACCTCAAGCCAGAATTGGCTATTGTTCTCTCATGATGGCCAATTCACTCCTTGGACATAACACAACCGTTGGTCCTTTATGCCATTTTTCAGTTGGGTCTATAATAAGTTCATATATTGAAATCGGAAGAGTATCCGATGTTGCACTGGGCGCCAAAGTCCTTGAAAAACGTAAAATCGGAAATTTTGCTGTTGCCGGGGCAAATTCTTTAATTACTCACGATATCCCTGATTATGAAATTCATGTTGGCAACCCTGCTAAATTTTTAAAAAGAGTGAAAGAAGATTAACCATTTTACAATGATTGACGAAACCAATTTTTGCAAAGAAGAAAAAGCAATCTTCGAAATCCAAACCAAACAACTTCAAAAAATATTTGAACGTCGTAGAATTACTTTTCATTCTTGTAAAACAAAAGAAGATGCATTAAAAGTAATTAAAAAACTAATACTTTCTTTTTTAGCAAAACATAAATACAATGAAATTGCTTTCAGTGATAGTGCAACCTTACATCAAATTGGAGTTTATGAAATGGTTTCATCACTTTCAAATATTATGGGATTTAGAATAAACAATCCATTCGAAAGATTTGATGATGGTAAGCTTAAAGCATTTGGTAAACAACCTGATGGAAAACTTGACATACTAAAAGAAGAATATATAATCTTACAAAAAAAATGGTTGGAACAACTGCGTTCAACACTTATGTCTGATATATTAATAATAGGTGCAAATGCCATAACCTCAAAAGGAGATATAGTCTCAACAGATGGCGCAGGTAATCGAGTTGCTGGTATGATTTTCGGACCACGAAAGGTTATTGTGGTAGTGGGTAAAAATAAACTTACCTTTTCAATTGAAGAAGCTATTCAAAGAAATAGAAATATTGCGGCTCCCTTAAACTATTTGCGACATAATTTGAAACATCATAATCGATATAACAATCCCTGCCTACAACTTGGATATTGTACCGATTGCTCTCACCCAAGAAGGGCTTGCTTAAATACAGTCATTATTTCTGGGGCTGTAGAAGCCAATAAAGATCGAATCCATATTATTTATGTAAACGCAAATTTAGGACTGTAAATTCATGATAAAATTTCTTGATCTTAAAGCAATTAATGCTCTGTTTTCAGAAGAACTTAAGCAATCCGCTGCTGAAGTGATTGATTCTGGTTGGTTTTTGTATGGCGAAAAGGTAAACCAGTTCGAGAAAAATCTTGCAAACTATATTGGAGTTAATCATGCAATTGGTGTTGCAAACGGCTTAGATGCCTTGAGACTTATTTTACGAGGATACATGGAAATTGGAACCATGAAAGAGGGAGACGAGATAATAGTTCCTGCTAACACGTACATTGCTAGTATTTTAGCCATAACTGATAATCTTTTAAAACCAATTCTTGTTGAACCAGCTATAAATACTTATAACCTTGATATTAGCTTGATAGAACATTACATTACAGAACGAACGAAAGCAATTATGGTCGTAAATTTATATGGCCAAGCGGGTTGGAAAGTAGAATTAGAAGTGATCGCAAGAAAGTACAATTTGAAAATCATTGAAGATAACGCACAAGCGATTGGTGCGGTTTGGAAAGGAAAGAAAACAGGCTCTTTGGGAGATGCCGCAGGTTTTAGCTTTTATCCTGGTAAAAATCTTGGTGCTCTCGGAGATAGTGGTGCAGTAACAACCAATGACGATAATTTAGCAGAGGTAATTCGGTCATTGGGCAACTATGGCAGCAAGAAAAAATATATTAATGATTATCAAGGATTAAATTCTCGCTTAGATGAAATTCAGGCAGCTTTTCTCAACATTAAATTAAAATATCTCGACCTTGAAAATCAACGCAGAAGAGAAATTGCTCAATTCTATTGCGAGAATATTCTCCTCAAAGACATTATTTTACCAAACAAACACAATTCTTTATTGTTCACTGTCGATCATTCACTTTCTCATGTTTGGCATTTGTTTGTTATTCGCTTCCAAAATCGTGATAAATTGCAGAAATATTTATCAGATAATGAAATTCAAACTTTAATTCACTATCCTATTCCACCTCACAAACAAAAAGCATATAGTGAATATAATTCAAAGAGATTTCCAATTACAGAAAAAATTCATCAAGAAGTCATATCCCTCCCGATTAGCCCTGTTCTGACAGATGAGGAAGTCAGCACAATAGTGAAGATCATCAACAATTATTCATAAAACGTTAACATTCGGTGATTTTTTTGCCGTCAGCATTTTATAACTTGAAAAAATAAATTGCGAAAATGAGCTTTATTTTGCAAAAGATTAAAAGGTTGTATTTATGGTTAAGACAAAAGGAAAAAGCAATGCATTTGAAATATATCTGATAAAAAGAATAGTTTTTTTATTCATTTACTCTTTAATTTAGGAATATGAATTTAATCAACTATTGGTTTTGGTTTAAGAGAAATCCTTTCAGGAGCAGAGAGGATCTGAAAAAGATTCAATTCGCCCTATTGAAAAACCAAATAACCAATGCTTACAAAAATTCTTTATTTTATAAAGAGATTTGGGATGAAGGTAATTTTCATCCTTCCCAGCTAATTTCACTGAATGATATGCAACGGATCCCTGTCATTTCAAAAAAAGATTTCAAAAGGGTTCATCCAAAAGAGATTACCGTAAAAAAGGATCTTTCAGCGTTACACATTCATCGTACATCCGGCTCTACTGGGATCCCCTTGGAGATTTACTTCGATCACCACGACTTAATGAGAAAGAATTTTATGTGGTTCCGCGCCTATTTGATGGCAGGTATGAAATTGACTTCTAGGAATCTTGTGATGTGCGATCCCGTAGATATCAGAGAGCACTTTTGGTTTGAGAAAATTGGCATTTTAAGAAGCGATTTCATTAATGTTTTTAATGATCCGAATGAAAATTTTAAACGGATTGCCAAGAATAATTTTAATATAATGGTAGGATATCCTATTGATTTGAGGATGATCTCAAAGATCATAATCGATAATAAGATCAAAGTGACTCCAGACATTGTTTTCTCCAGTGCTGAACTTCTAGATAAAGACACCCGGGTATTGATTGAGAAAGCCTTCAATGCGCCTGTTTGTGATTTTTACGGTTCTACCGAAGGAGGCTGTGTTGCTTTTCAGATACCAAAATCAGATTTCTATTATGTACCTTCTGACATTACTTATCTAGAAGTAAAGAGTGGAGAAGAGATTATTCCTGTCAATGATGCGACTTATGGTGAGGCGATTATAACAAACCTCTGGAATCAAACTTTCCCTGTCATCAGATATAATATTGGTGATTTCATAGAAATTGATCAGAATATCGATTCCAATAAAAGCTTTATCAATTTCCCAAGAATTTCAAGGATCGTTGGAAAATATCTTGATTTTCTTGTGTTTCCAAATAATGAAATTGTCTCACCCCATAAAGTCAAGCAATTGCTTACAGATCTTCCAGCAGTGGATTCATTCCAAGTCTACCAGGAAAAATTATCAGAAATTGAAATCAGGGTAGCCATTAACCGGCAAGGAAATTTCGAAAATGTAGAAAATGAAGTGCAAAAAAGACTCAAAAACGTCTTCCCCGAAACCGTTACAATGTTTATTAAACAGGTTGAATCATTCAATAGGAATGCAAGCAGGAAGTTCAAAGTGATTGAATCAAAAATCGGACAACAATATTTTGATGATGAAAAAGTCATCAGCGATAGAATAAAAATGTTCGCCCCTGGCCCTGTCAATGTAACAAGAAAGGTGATGAAATCGTTATTAGTAAACGATATAGGTCATAGGGAACCAAAGTTTGAGGAAATCTTTAGGGAAGTTACTACTAATCTACTGAAAATCTTTAAGGCTTCGAGTAAAAATTATTCAGTCGTCTTAACTACTGGGTCAGGAACCTGTGCTAATGAAACGGTATTGAGTTCAATAGACATTCTTCCCAAAAAGACCCTAGTGATTTCTAATGGAGAATTTGGTGAAAGGCTCGTAAGGCAGGCTAACCTTTTTGGACACGATGTAATCCATCTTAAATATGAATGGGGAAGTGAGTTTAATTTAAAGGATATTAAATCCTCTAATTTATCTGAAATTGGCCTTGTTTGTATTGTGGGGCTTGAAACAAGTACCGGAGTTGTTAATCCGGTAAAACAGATTGGAGAAATAATTAAATCAGGAAATTCTGAAATTCTTTATTTTGTTGATGCCGTTTCTGCCCTTGGAGCTGAAGATATTGACACAGAAGATTTCCATATAGATTTTTGCTCCTCCTCTGCTGGGAAGGCAATTGCAGCATTGCCAGGCCTTTCCATGATTTGTTTGCGAAATAATGTAATTGAGTCACGTTTAACAGATAAACGGAAAATAGGCTATCTGAACCTTTTTGCACTTTATGATTATAAAAAACGCCTTAACCAGACACCTCATACGCCTGCAATTCAACTAATTACTGGATTAAATGTTGCTGTAAAGGAATATTTAGAAATCGGTGAGTTAAATTATAAAAAACAATATTCGGAATGTTCAAAACTTCTTTTTGAAGGATTGATAAGAATGGGAATCAAGCCGTTTATTCCAAACTTTAAGGTTCACAGTCGGGTAGTTTCTTCATTTTATCTCCCTGACAATCTGACCTTTTTCGAACTGAAAACCAGGTTGTTTGAAAAGGGTTATCTAATCTATGGAGGGAAAAAATATCTTGAGGAGAAAAGGGTTTTTCAAGTAGCAAATATGGGCCACATAACAATACAGGATTGTTTTTCATTTCTTGAAGCTTTTAAGAAATCAATTAATGGAAAATAGGCTTGTAATCTGCGACCTTGATGGCACTTTAATCCGGTTTGACTCAACTACAAGGTTAACCAGAAATAATAAAAATAAACTGGAATTCAAATCGAAATATGTAGAACCTGTCAATCTTTTATTTCTTGCCATTGACTGGATCAGGAGTAAAATAGGGCTGCCGGTAAAGAACAACATTTTTTTCAAAAACGAAACCAAACGAACTATTATCAATCTTATTTCAGCTGAATTCTCAGATCCTATTTCTTTCAATACTGAAGTTTTACTAAGAATTAGCCAGTATCAAGCGATAATTTTACTTACGGGATCTCACAATCAGATTGCCCAAAAAATTCTTGCTCACTTACCACAAGAAATTAGGTTAAAGTCAGAAATTATTGCTACAACAAACGAAGAGATAAATGGAGTCTTTACCGGCAAGGTATTAAATCACACTTATGGCTTCAACAAGAAGACATTTCTAAAAAAAAGGTTTGGTAAAATGGTATTTGATGGGATTGGCAACTCAATCTATGATATTCCTTTTCTGATGTTATGTAAGAAAAGGTACCTTGTAAGTCCCAGTATAATTCTCACAATTTTTATTCATTTATTACCAGGGAAATTTATCATTTTAAGACAGTAGTGTCCGGTTGTTGATTTTTTAAAAGCTTGTAACTGTCAATAATTCAATATATAAACCATCGTTCTTTGATTTTTTGATTTGAAATTACCTCGATCTTCGCGAAAATACTCCGCAGATGAATGTTGGTAAATCAGTTTTTGCGCAATTGATGTCCTTAGTTCCTTGGTACGAGTTTGGTAAATGCGTAGACAAATACGGTGGTGATTATAAGGTTCAAAA
>Ga0172368_10006506_pt1 | contig 12538 bp, 8 predicted proteins | sample Lak11m_FD_114540 | JGI IMG/M metagenome (GOLD analysis project Ga0172368, IMG submission 114540) | Freshwater microbial communities from Kabuno Bay, South-Kivu, Congo - kab_022012_11m | ecosystem: Environmental > Aquatic > Freshwater > Lake | place: Democratic Republic of the Congo: South-Kivu...
GATGGAAGCCAGCCGAGGACTGGCAGGAAATCGACGCAACGCGACCGGACGCCGCAAACCCGCCGGTGCGCGGCAAACGGCAGAAGACCGCACTGCGCCTGCCCGCTTATGAACAGGTGTGTGCCGACGATCTGCTTTACGCTCACGCGTCGCGCACCTTCCATCTCGAATCGAATCCGGGCAATGCGCGCTGCCTGATTCAGGCACACGGCGACCGCGACCTGTGGCTGAACCCGCCGCCGCTGCCGTTGAGCACAACGGAAATGGATCATGTGTATGGCCTGCCCTATGCCCGGGCACCGCATCCGGCCTATGGCGCGGCGCGCATTCCGGCCTGGGAAATGATCCGCCACTCGGTCAACATCATGCGCGGTTGCTTCGGCGGCTGTACCTTCTGCTCCATCACCGAACACGAAGGGCGCATCATCCAGAACCGCTCGGAAGCCTCCATCCTGCAGGAGATCGAGGCCATCCGCGACAGGACGCCGGGCTTCAGCGGCATCATTTCCGACCTCGGCGGACCGACTGCCAACATGTACCGGCTGGCCTGCAAGGACCCCGCCATCGAATCCTCCTGCCGCCGCCTGTCCTGTGTTTTTCCCGGCATCTGCGAGAATCTCGGCACCGACCATGGGCCGCTCGTCGCGCTGTATCGCAAGGCGCGCGCCCTGCCCGGCATCAAGAAGGTCCTGATCGGCTCGGGCGTGCGCTACGACCTCGCGGTGCGCTCGCCCGAATACGTCAAGGAACTGGTCACCCATCACGTCGGCGGCTATCTCAAGATCGCGCCGGAACACCTCGAACCGGGTCCGCTGGCGATGATGATGAAGCCGGGCATCGCCGCCTATGACAAATTCCGCGCGCTGTTCGAGAAATATTCGCGCGAGGCGGGCAAGGAGCAGTACCTGATTCCCTACTTCATCGCCGCACATCCGGGTACCACCGATACCGACATGCTGAATCTGGCGCTGTGGCTCAAGCGCAACAAGTTCCGCCTCGATCAGGTACAGACTTTTCTGCCGACGCCGCTGGCGCTGGCAACGGCCATGTACCACACCGGGTGGAATCCGCTGCGCCGGATCGGCGCGGCTGCAGAGCGGGTGGTAATCATCCGCAGCGGCCGCCAACGGCGCATCCAGAAAGCCTTTTTGCGCTATCACGATCCGCAGAACTGGCCGCTGCTGCGCGAAGCACTGCGCCACATGGGCCGCGCCAACCTGATCGGAAATGGCCCGCGGCATCTGATTCCGGCCTTTCAGCCGACAGGGATTAACGGAAATCGCAGCGGACGCCAAACGGCCAGTGGGGCCAAACCGAGCCGGATTCGCGGCAAGAGGGTATAATTGGGGTTCAAGAGTCGCCGTCGATGGGCACATGCGCCAGCGACGGCATTGTTCAAATCCCACAGTTTCAAATTCGCTAACCCATGGCTGATACCCTCTTCTGCTACCACTGCCGGCTGCATCATCCAAAAGAGGAAATGCGCCAAATCGAAACCAAGGGCGGCAAGCGCTGGCGCTGCATCAAAAGCATCGAGGCCACCAAGCAAGGCCGCGAGGCGCGCGAAGCCTTTGGTCGGCAAATGTCGGCCATCAACAAGGCCGAAGCCGAGAGCAAGGCGCGCATGATGCTGAACATCGACAAGTAAGCACCGCACGCCCTGCAACTTTGGGCGTGGATTCCCCGAGCAGTTCAGGCCAAGCAGTTCAGATCTTGCGCAAATCCTGCCGCACCAGCGGCAGCGAGCGCACGCGCTTACCTGTCGCCGCGAAGATCGCATTGCAGACCGCCGGCACCAGCGGCAGGATGCCGGGTTCGCCATGGCCACCCCAGAAACCGCCAGTATTGGCGAACACCACTTCGACCTTGGGCATCTCGCCCATGCCCAGGAGCGGAAATTCGTCGAAGTTGGATTCCGCGATGCGTCCTTCCTTCACCGTGTTCCGCTGATAGAGCATGCTGCTCAGTCCGAACGCCACATTGCTCTCGGCCTGTGCCCGGCAGGTATCCGGATTCACCACATAACCCGAATCGATCGCCAGCACGATGCGCAGCACAGTCAGTTCCCCTTTCGCGCTCACCGAAACTTCCGCAACGATGGCGGCATAGCTGCCGAAGCCGTCGACCACCGCCAGACCGCGATGCACGCCGGTGGGCGCGGGGTTACGCCAGGCGGCCGCCTGCGCCGCCGCTTCCAGGACCAGGCGATTCTTGTCATTGGGTGCCAGCATTGCCAGTCGATAATCGAGCGGATCCTGTTTTGCCGCATGCGCCAGTTCGTCGATGAAGCATTCCCGATAGAAGCCGTTCTGCTGGCCGGGTGCGCGCCAGAAGCCGACCGGCACATGGCCGTTGCGCAACGCGTAGTCGACCTGCTGGTTGGGAATCTGATAGGGCAGGTCACTGAAGCTGCGCACGGCGCTGAAATCGACGCCGTCCTTAAGTGCGGCGGGCATCAGCACGGCAAGTATCGAGGGGCAGGCGATGCGCGAATGCAGCGCCAGCAGTTTGCCGTTTGCATCCAGCGCGGCCTTCATGCGCACCAGGCTGGTGGGCCGGTAGTAGCCATGCTGCATGTCTTCCTCGCGCGACCACATAAGTTTCACCGGCACGCCCGGCATGGCCCTGGCAATGGTCACGCCCTGCCGCACGAAATCCTGCGAACCGCCGCGCCGGCCAAAGCCGCCGCCCAGCATCATCTTGTGCACCTCGACCTTTTCCGGCGGCAGGCCGGCCACGTTTGCCGCCGCACGCAGGGACGCTTCGCCATCCTGGGTCGAGGTCCACACCTCGAGAAAGCCATCCGTCCGAAACCACGCCGTGCAGGTCTGCGGTTCCATGGTGGCATGGTTCAGATAAGGCGACTGGTATTCCGCTTCGATGACTTTTGCAGCGGTCGCGAATGCCGCTGCCACATCACCCTGCTTGCGCGGCTGGGGCAGGTCCTTGGCTTCGAGTCCGGCGCGCAACATTTCGGCTATCGTCGCGTCGCTGGCCTTGCCATACTCGCCGTTGTCCCATTCGATCTTGAGTTTTTTCAAGGCTTGCTGGGCGCGCCACCAACTATCGGCGATGACAGCGACATAATCGGGTTCGCGCACAATTTTCTTGACGCCGCGCATTTGCTCCGCAACGCCGGCATCGAGGCGCTTCACCTTGCCGCCGAATACCGGGCATTGCGCAATCGAAGCGTGCAGCATGCCCGGCAAGGTCACATCGACGCCAAACACCGGTCGGCCGCGCACCTTGTCCGGAATGTCGAGGCGGTGCAGGGGCTTGCCGGCAATCTTCCAGTCCTTGGCATCCTTGAGGGGGACGTCCCTGGGTGCTTGCAATTTGGCCGCAGCGGCAGCGACCTGGCCGTAGCTCAATTTGCGTTTGCTCGGTGCGTGGGTGATCACGCCGCACTCCACCGCGCATTCCGCCACCGGCACCTGCCAGCGCTGCGCGGCGGCCTGAAGCAGCATGAGGCGCGCGCTGGCGCCGGCCTTGCGCACATAATCCTGCGAACTGCGCACGCCCTGGCTGCCGCCCGTCGACATCGAACCCCAGATGCGATTGCGGCGGATATGCTCGTTGGGTGAAGCGAATTCGGCGCTCACCTTGTCCCAGTCGCATTCGAGTTCCTCGGCAACCAGTTGCGCCAGGGCCGTGTAGGTCCCCTGCCCCATTTCCGAGCGGGCAATGCGCACCACCACCCGGTCGTCGGCATGAATCACTACCCAGGCATTGACTTCGGCCGGTATCGAATCCTTGGCCGCTTGAGCACCCTGGGCCAGCAAAGGAAAACAGAATTCGAGCATCAGGCCGCCACCCGCGGCAGCGGACACCTTGAGGAATTCCCGACGGTTCACTTTGAGCGTCATGATCGTTTCTCCTCAGGCTTTCTTGGCGGCGGAGGTTTTGGTGGCCTTGGTGTTCTTGGCTGCGGCATGGATCGCCTGCTTGACCCGCGTGTAGGTGCCGCAACGGCACAGGTTGGTCATCGCCGCATCGATATCGGCATCCGTCGGCTGCGGATTTTTCTCGAGCAACATCGCGGCAGACATGATCATGCCCGGCTGGCAATAGCCGCATTGCGGCACCTCGTGGGCGATCCAAGCCTCCTGGATGCGATGCAGGCCATCCTTGGCCAAGCCCTCAATGGTCACGATGCGCTTGCCGACCGCCGCCGCTACCGGCAGCGTGCAGGAACGCAGCGCCTTGCCGTCGACATGCACGGTGCATGATCCGCACAATCCTTCCCCGCAACCGTACTTGGTCCCGGGCAGGTTCAGATGGTCGCGCAGCACCCAGAGCAGGGGCATCTCCGGTTCGACATCGACTTGATGGTTGCGCCCGTTCACATTGAGTTTCAGCATGCCGGCTTCCTCCTGCGGGGATATTGCGAACACCTGGATATTAGTCGACGACCGACCGAATAGGAAGGCGGGAATTGCGTCTTCGGGGCGCAACAGCGATGCTGCCGAACGCGGCGTTAGCTGACCCGGGCGTCCTGGGGTATCGCCACCAGCGCGCTATGCACCAGCGACCAGACTTTCTCCCAGTCAAGCTTCTGGTTCTGGTGTTGCGGGAAGGTGGTGTGGCCGCGCAGTGCGAAAGCGGTCTTGCCGGTATCGCGCAGTTTGGGAAAGGGCATGACTTCACCGCCGCCATTGAAAATCGCCACAACATGGCGCGGCGCCGCGTTGCCCGTGGCGAAGCCCGTCACCACGGCAGTTTCGCGGCTCGCCAGACGCACCAGGGTACCGGGCGGATAATTGCCGAGGCGGCGCCGCAGCGAGGCCAGCACCATCGTATCGAGGCGCATGCGCTCGCGCGACTGCAGCTCCTGCATGGCGTGGTGGGGGTAACGGGCGGTGCGGGTCGGCCGCGGCGTCACCAACGCACACCACAGATCCGCTGCCTTGATCACGCGCGCTTCGACGCAGATGTCCTTGCCCGACAGCCCGAACGGATAGCCGGTGCCGTCCATCGACTCGTGGTGCTGCTCGACTGCATCCATCCATTGCAGATCGACGCCCGGCGAATGGGACAGCAGTTCCACCGCCAGCAACGGATGCCGGGCGATGTTGATGCGCTGCGCCAGCGTCAGTGTGGCCGAGGTATGCGCCAGCGTGTCATGCAACTGGAAAGTAGACAGGTTCATCGACAGCGCGGCCCTGACCACCGTGAGTTGCTCCTTGTGACTCAGATCCATGGCCTGCGCTGCGAGGGTCGCCACCACCGCGACATGGAAATCGTGGGCAATCGCCGGGCTGCGCAAGTCGAGACGGGCAGCCATACCCAAACAGATTTCCGGGTGGGCGCTCACCAGATCAACGATTTTGATCGCCAAGTCGCGCACGAACAGCACATCGTCGAGCTCGCAACGCCAGCCGGCCATGATCTGGTCAAAGCGCTTGCCCAGATGTTCGAGTTGCCTGAGCAGCGACGAGGCGCTCGGCCGGTAATCCGGATTGCCGGACGAGACCCGCAATGCCGGGTCAGCCGGACCGCTGCTGCGGCTCAGGCCAGATGCTGGAGAAGACAGGGATTCCATTCCAGCCAAAAAGCAAGAACCCCGCCAATGAGATTTCGGCGGAATTCCCCTGTTTCGCTTGGATTTGAGGGTGTATTCGCCGTCAATTCGAGGGACCGGACGGCAAAATCTGCCGTCCGGTCTGCGTCGATCTCACTGCGGTTCGTCCAGTCTTGGCGGCTTGCCATCGGTCACGATACTCTGCGCCAGATCCTCCAGCTTGCAGCGCCGGCCGCGCGCCAGTTGCCGCAGGTGTTCCAGTGCGATTTCCCGATCGAGTCCCTGGCTCTTCATGAGCATGCCGACTGCGGTGGCCACGATACGATTGTTATGCAGCGCACCTTTCAGTCCGTCGATGTCTTGAGCTCGCGCCAGCGCCGTGCGCAACGTGGGCAGGAGCGCCTTGACACTGAGCGGCTTGACCAGATAGCCGAGCGCGCCTGCGGCAACGGCGCGCTTGACGTAATCCTCATCGTTGTATGCCGAGAAGAACATGAAGGGAACTTTGGTTTCGGTGCGCAAACGCTTCGCCAGTTCCAGGCCGTCGAGGCCCGGCATGCGGATGTCCAGCAGCGCCAGATCAAAGTCCTCGGACCGGCACAGGGCCAGCGCCTTGAGGCCGTCGCGCGCCTCGATGATTTCATACCCCGCTTCACGCAGACCTTTGCTGAGGGTGTACAACACCACCCGATCATCGTCGGCCACCAGAATCTTGGTCATGTTCAAGCCACCTTCTCTTCAGCGATTGTCACCAGAGCTTACAGTTTCAGTTGAGTCAGCAGGCATCCTCTCCAATCGCGTGCAGAGCGCGGTTCCACACCGCGCCCGAGGCCGGCATGGCTATTGGATATGATGTAGATAGTTTGTCGCATTAATCAGAAGAGCCTACATGTACGTAGCAGCTTTGGACGCGGTAGTCTTCTTCGTGACTGCCTTCTTCTTTGCGGCAGTTTTCGGAACTGTTTTCGTAGTGGATTTCTTTACCGGTTTTGTGGGGATTTTTGAAGCGGATTTCTTCTTAGCCGCATTTACCGCTTTCTTTGCAGTCGTCGCGTGTCGCTTCTTCGGCGCTGCTTTGGCAGGAGCAGCCACCGCAGCCAGTTCGATGCCGAACACATCCGCCAGCGTGGCATTGTCGAGCACCTTGGCCTGCGTGGGTTTCTTTGTTCTAGCCGGAAGCTCGGCAGCCTGGGCCGCCAGCAGATCGTTGGCATCGACCTGACGCAACACGAACAGCAACTCCGGTTTCTCGTCTAGTCGTGCCCCAACGCCGTAAAGTGCGGCTGCGACATGCTTGCACATCTCTGCCCAGTCCGGACAGGAGCAATCGAGTCGAATCTCTTTGGGAGATGGGAACAGCCCGGTTTGCGGATCGCAGATGCGGGTCATGACGGCTTTCGAGAATCTGCCTTGGAGCAGTTCGATCAGCGTGGCGATGGAACCCGTGCAGTCGTCAATCAGCTTCTTCCATTTTGTGGCCGGCAGGATACTGATACCGATATTGATCCGATAGAGGCTGGAGCCCATTACCTGCGCGACCACTTTGCCCGGCTCAATCTTCAGATCGATGACCGAGCCATTGCGCACGTAAGTTCGTCCGCGTGGCAGACGGTTCTCGAAGTCGCTGTAGGCTTCCAGGTTGTCGCACCAGGCCTTGCCCCAGAAAGTCTTGGCGATGCTGCGCGAAGCCAGCACGATGGGCGTGAAATCTTTGCCCGCCTTCTTTGCCTTCTGCACCGCCTTTTGTGCCTGTGCCTGCCGCTGAGCGACCGGCACATAAGGTTTCCAGCCCCAATACCCCATACTTCAATCCTCCACTGCGTGAATGTCGAGTTTAACCAGATTGAGCAGTTCGTCATCGCTCATTTCGGTGAGATTGATTTCACCGCCGCCTTCGACCACGTCCTTCACCAACTGCTGCTTGGCGCGGATCAGTTCGTCGATGCGCTCCTCAACGGTGCCGCGACAAATGAATTTATGCACCAGCACGTTGCGGTGCTGGCCGATGCGGTAGGCACGGTCGGTCGCCTGGTTCTCCACGGCCGGGTTCCACCAGCGATCGAAATGCACTACATGCGAGGCGGCAGTAAGATTAAGACCCGCGCCACCGGCCTTGATCGATAGAACGAAGAACGGAATACGGTCGTCCTCCTGGAAACGTCTGACCAAGTCGCGCCGTTTGGCCACCGGCGTGCCGCCATGCAGCACCAGCCCCTCGCGCCCAAACACGCCACCGAGAAAGGCCGCCAGCGGCGCGGTAGTCTCTTGAAACTGAGTGAATACCAGCAGCTTTTCCTGTTTCGCCGCAATGGTCTCGACGATCTCGCGCAACCGGGCGAACTTGCCGCTGTCCTCCGGCTTCCAGGCGCCGTCACCCAGCCATTGCGACGGGTGGTTGCAGATTTGTTTGAAGCGCATCAGGAAGGCCAGCACCAGCCCCTTGCGCTCGATTCCTTCGGCGCTTGCCAGCGCGCTGGACAATGCCCTGACTGCGGTTTGGTAATGTACCGCCTGCGTGGCACTCAACGAACACCATGCCGCAAGTTCGGTCTTGTCCGGCAGGTCGGCGATGACACGCTTGTCCGACTTCAGACGACGCAGAATATAGGGTGCAACCAGTGTGCGTAACGGCCCGTAATGTCCCGATTCGGACAAACGCTTGGCGAAGCCACCAAAAGCACGCTCCGAACCAAGCAGGCCCGGATGGGTGAAATCGAAAATAGACCACAGATCGGACAGCCGGTTCTCCACCGGCGTGCCCGTGAGCGCGATACGTGAGTCGGCCTGGAGCTTCTTCACTTGCTTGGTCTGCTTGGCTGCCGGGTTCTTGATCGCCTGCGCCTCATCCACGATGGCCAGCCGCCAGCGAACATCTGCGAGTTTCGGCAGGCGCGGCAAGGTAGCGTAGGTGGTAACCACCAGATCGACTTTAGCCAGCCGCCCGGCATCCAGCGCCTGCAACTGGTCGCGCGCCATGCCAGAGGGATGGGCCAACAGACAGTTGAGGCCCGGCGCAAAACGCGCCGCCTCCTGAATCCAGTTGGCGAGCAGCGAAGCGGGTGCCACTACCAGGCTGGGGCGACAGCTCTTGCGCTTGAGAGAGACCAGCAACGCCAGCACCTGAACGGTCTTGCCCAGACCCATGTCGTCTGCGAGACACGCGCCCAGACCGAGACGCATCAGCAAGTACAACCAGCGCAGCCCTTCCTGCTGGTAGGGACGCAGCGTGGCGGTCAGCGCCGGACCGGGGTCGATAGCTGCCAGCCCTGCAGGTGAGCGCAAGTCGCGCAGGGTATCGGCCAACCAGGGGCCGGCACTGATTTCCGACCAGTCGGCATCGGATACGGTTTCGTTCGGCGTGGCTCCCGCCAGCAGGCGCATGGCTTCCGTCAGCGACAGTCCGTCTTGCGTCGTCTCCTGGATGGCCCGAAAGCGATCGATCAGACGCGAGAGCCGTGCGCGATCCACCTCTACCCAGCGGCCGCGTATCCATTGCAGTCCATCGCTGCCGGAAAGAATCGCCCCGATTTCCTTCGCTGTCAGCGGCTCGCCGTCGATGCTCACGTCCATGTCGAAATCGAGCAGGGCATCCAGTCCCAGTCGAGAAGGTGCCTTTCCGCCCAGCGCGGCGCGTACCTTCGGTCGAGCCGGACGGCCCGCCTGCCATTGCGCCGGCGTGCGCACGACGATGCCGGCTGCCTCGATGTGGGGCAAGTCGGTGAGAAATCGCACGGCATCCTCGACCTGCCAGCGCAGAGGATGATAGATCTCCCCGGAACCAACCATCGCGGCGATCCAGGTGCACGCTTCCGCCGCGCGCTGCACCGGCGACAAAAGCGAGAGCAACTGCGCTTTCTTTTTTGCCCCGGCAAACTCAGCCAGCGCCTGCGACAGCGGCAGATGCTGTGCCTTGCCGTGAGCCGACAAGCGCGTCGTGTAGGTCACCAGAAAGGCAAACGGCGCCTCCGGGTCCTTGCGATTCTCGGCCAAATTGAAATGAACGCGACCGACCAGATTCCAGGCCGGGTTATGTGCCTTGAGAAATTCCTCCAGCGATATTCCGGAAACGGAGCGCTCGTCTGCAAGCGCCTCGCCGATGGCGACCCACAGCGCAGCGAGCGCTTCTGGCGCCAGGTATTCCGCGCCCGTCATGGGGGGTACGTCGGCGATCAGTGTTGCAAGAATCAAGGCGTCGGGCGGCTCAATCGTCTCGCCTGCCGCTGTGGTACAAAGAGCAGTGATGTAGCTTGTCGCAAAATCGCGCCAATACGCCCACACGGGCGGCAGCGCCGTGGCTACCAGCGATGCACCTAGATACAGCAAGCCGTGCCCCGTCCCTTTGGCGAAGGCGGCAGTCACGGCTTCGGTCAGACTGCCGGGCAGTGGCAGCGCTTCCGCATCGGGTTGGCACAACAGATGACCGGCCGGCGTTAGCGATAGCCCTAAAGATGTATTTTCCAATGGGGTTTGAGTCTGAAGGGGCGGTTGCGAGAGCGAGTTACTGCATCAGCCAGCAACAATTATGGCGCCATCTCCGTCATGCGACAAGTAAGTGTAATGAGCTATGGCACGCTGCTTTTACAGATTGAAGTTACGAACTTCAATCTGTAAGATACGGCGATGGTCCCTCGTACCGCCTTGACTACCCTGATGCGCCTGGCGCAAGGCTTTCCCATTGTCGCGCTGACCGGGCCGCGTCAATCCGGCAAGACGACCCTGGCGCGTGCTGCTTTTTGGCTCAATTTCCAGACGATGCCGTTATCGATGAGGTCCAGCGCTGCCCCGAGTTATTTCCATAGTTGCAGGGTTTGGTGGATGAGCGTCGCCGAATGGGCGATTTCGTGCTCACCGGCTCGCAGCAGTTTGGCTTGATGTCGAAGATAACCCAGTCGCTAGCCGGCCGTGTCGGCCTCGTGCAACTGCTGCCGTTCTCCCAATCGGAGCTGGCAGTGGCCGGCAAGTCACTCGGCAGCGTCGATAATGCGCTGTGGCAATCCGACCACAAGCTGACGGATTCCCTATGCAATCCGGTTTTCCACCACCCATACCGCCGCCTCGACCCGGGAACGGAAGTTGAGTTTGCGCAGCAGGTGCTTGACGTGCACTTTGACGGTGCCTTCGGTGATGTCCAGGTCGCGTGCGATCAGCTTGTTGCTCTTGCCGTCGGCCAGGCTGCGCAGAATCTGCTTCTCGCGATCGGTGAGTTCATTGACGTCGCGGTTCTTGGCGGTCGCCTCATCGCGCAGCGCCGACGCCAGGCGCCCGGCCAGCCCTGAAGCAATCACGGTGCTGCCAAACACCGCCCCCTTAATGTGGGCGAGCAGTTCCTCGGGTTCCATGTCCTTGAGCAGGTAGCCGTCGGCGCCGGCACGGATGGTGCCGATCAGATCGTCGGAGGTATCCGACACCGTCAGGATCACCACGCGCACCTCCGGATTGCGCTGCTTGATGGCCTCCAGCGCCTTCAGTCCGCCCATGCCTTTCATGTTGAGATCGAGCAGCACCAGATCCGGTTCGTGTTGCGCCACCAGCTGCACGCCGTCTTCTCCGCTGGAAGCCTCCCCCACCACGGTCAGTTCCGGCTCCAGATCGAGCAACTGGCGCACCCCCTTGCGGAACAGGGGATGGTCGTCGATGATCACGACGGAATTGATCTTGTCTTTGCTCATACGGTTTCACCCATCGTCGATAGCAGTTCGGCGGCGCCGCTGTCTTGCAGAATCATCTTCGGCTGGAAGCGCAGCTCGACGCGCGTGCCGACCGGCAGTGCGGTCACGGTCAGGCTACCGCCGAGGCTTTCGGCGCGATCGCGCATGATGCTGATGCCATAGTGATGCAACTCGGCGCCGCCCGGTTTGAGGCCGGCACCGTGATCCTCGATGGTGACGCACAGCGTGCTGGCATCGGCGCGGGCCAGGTTAACCCAGGCTTGCTGGGTCTGGGCATGATGTTCGACGTTCGACAAGGCTTCGCGGATGATCTGCAGCACATGCAGTTGTTCGTTGGCGGACAGTTCGATGCCCGCCAGGGTATTGCCGATCTGGATGTGGGGCAGGCCGCGCTGGCGGAATTCCTCGACCACGTCGCTCAAGGCCTGGTCCAGTCCCTTGCCGTCGAAGCGCAGGCGGAAGGTGGTCAACAGTTCGCGCAACTGGCGATAGGCGTTGTTCAGTCCGGTGCGCAATTCGTCCAATACACCGTGCGCTTCTTGCGGTCCCTGCCCATCGAGCAGCCTGGCCAGGCGCGCCACCTGGATTTTCAGGTAGGACAGCGACTGCGCCAGCGAATCGTGCAGTTCGCGGGCGATCACCGCGCGTTCCTCCAGCAGCGCCACGCGATGTTCCTGTTGATTGTGCTCCATGCTGGCAAGCGCGGCGCCGATCTGCCGGCCGATCGCTTCGAGCAGTTCGATCTGCCAGCAATCGATCTGCCTTCCTTGCGGCACCAGCACGGGCATGGTGCCGAAATAATGCCCGGCATCGACCAGCGGCACATTGAGGATCTGCCCGCCGGGATGCTCCGGATCGGGGCGCAGACGCGTTTCGGTCGATGCCTGGCAGGCAGCGCAATCGGTTGGTGCATGATCCGGATGCAGCCGTTGCGGCGCGTTCACCGCGATCGGGTAGCCGCGTGCACAGTTGGGATTGAAGGCACATATCACCACGGTCGGCAAGCCAATCTCCGCTTCGATGCGCTGCAAGACCTGTTGCATGCGCTGCGGCGTGAGCGTCTTGCTCGACAGCAGGCGTGCCGTTTCGTAGAGCAGGGAGAGGGCGCGATTGCTGCGCTCAAGTTCCGCGGTCTTCAGCGCCACCTGCGCTTCCAGCGTGCCATACATGCGCGAGAGATCCTCGGCCATGTAGTTGAATGCCTCGGACAATTCGGCAAACTCGCCGCCGCCGGCCGGGGCGCGCACCGAAAAATCGCCCTTGCGCACCTCGCGTGCGAATCGCAGCATGTTGGAGAGCGTGGCATTGAGCTGTTCGTGGAGCATGAAAATCGCCACAAAAATCGTGA
>Ga0172368_10006508_pt1 | contig 12534 bp, 9 predicted proteins | sample Lak11m_FD_114540 | JGI IMG/M metagenome (GOLD analysis project Ga0172368, IMG submission 114540) | Freshwater microbial communities from Kabuno Bay, South-Kivu, Congo - kab_022012_11m | ecosystem: Environmental > Aquatic > Freshwater > Lake | place: Democratic Republic of the Congo: South-Kivu...
GCAAAAAGGAGGCTGATACCCCAAATAGATCGCCATTTCCTCCCTCGTTTTTGCCTTTTACAGTGTGCCTCCCAGCCACTTTTCTGTTCTCATTTCGCTTTTATTGAATTTTTTCACAACCTCGTAGGGGGGATACTCAGCGTGGAGGTTGTGTTGTTTACGCTGCCAGTATAGGTTAAGGTTCCGGTATCGAAGGGCGAAGGAGTCAGGTCGGTCAGCTCAGGCGGCAAAGTGATACCGCCAAGGGCTGAGTTTGTATCTGCCGCGCCGCGTGTGAAGGTGATCGTATAAGTCTGGGTGGTCGTGCCATCCTGAGCGGTGACTTTGACCTCGACCGTGTTGGAACCCACATTGAGTGTCAGCGCGCCGCTGGCCGAGCCGGATGTGACCGTGCTCCAGCTGCCGCCGTTGACGCGGGCCTGGATCGAAGCGTTGGCATCGGTCTGGGTTGGTGTGACGGTCAGAGAAGAGGTGGCGAACAGATCGCTGGCGGTGTAGGTGGTCGTTGCGGTGGCAAAGGCAGGGGTGAGGGTGTCTGCGCTGATGCTCAGTCCGCCTAAGGTCTTGACAGTCGAGGCCGCGCCGCGCGTGAAGGTAATTGTGTAGGTCTTTGTGGCTACGCCATCCTGAGCTTCGACCTTGACCTCCAGCGTATTGGAACCCACATTGAGCGTCAGCGCGCTGCTGGCCGAGCCGGATGTTAACTGGACCCAACTACCGCTGTTGAGACGCGCCAGGATCGCGGCGTTGGAATCCGAGAAGGTCGGTGTGACCGTGATGCTGCTTGTGGCGTACAGCGCGCTTGCCGTATAAGAAGTTGTTGCCGCGCTAAAAGCGGGTGAGAGGGTGCCCGCGCTGATGCTCAAGCTGCTAAGATCGGCATCGTTATTCAACTGACGCGTCACTGTGATCGTATACGTCTTCGTGGTCACCCCGTCTGCGGCAGTAACTTTGACGTTGATCGTGTTTGAGCCCGTGCTCAAGGCCAGCCCGCTGCTGGCCGATCCAGAGGTTACGGAAGCCCAACTGCCCGAATTGACCCGCACCTGGATGGTGCCCTCCGCTAAAGGCGTAACCGTCACGCTGCTGGTGGCATAGGGAACGCTGGCGGTGTAGCTGATGGTAGCAGCGGCAAAAGACGGCGAAAGCGTTCCCGCGCTGATGCTCAGCGCGCTCAGGTTGGCATTGGTCAGCGACCCGGTCATCGCGACCATGGCATCTGAGTTGCCTGCAAAGGGGTTGACCGGACTGCCCCAAGTACTGAAGCTCAAGCCTGAGACGACATAACTTCCGTTGGAATTTTTAGCGAAGGAATACCCCTGATCCCATCCCGAGCCTCCGACAAAGGTGTTGGAAACCAGGGCTCCGGTCGACCCATTCAGAGTGATGACAAACGCGTCAGAACCGCCCTGGAATGGGTTGACGGGGTTTTCAAAGGTGGAATAGGCATACCCGGTATAGGTCACATTGCTGCCATCCGGTAGAATACTGCCTGGTTCGTCACCGGGGTAGAACGTATTCCAGACTGGGGTCATGTTGGAGTCGAATTTGGCCGCGAAGGTGCTCCAGGTATACGCGCCAGGATGTGGATTGGCGGGGGTGCCCCATGGACCCTGGCTGATCCCGCTGACCAGGATATTATTGCTTGCGTCCAGCGCAATTCTTATGCCCTGATCGGTGAGTGAAGAACCAAAGGCCTTGGCCCAGGTGATTGCGCCGCTGCTGTCCAATTTGGCGACAAAAGCATCCGTGCCGCCAACCCAGCCGGTGGCTGGAGACCAACTTGCGTCTGCATCGCCGAGTACATACACGTTGCCGCTGGCATCGACCGCCACGTCGCGGCCATTGTCAGAGGATCCTGAACCGCCCAAAAAAGTGTTCCATAGCAGTGTGCCGCTCGAATTAAGCTTGGCGGCAAAAGGGTCATTCCCGGTTGCGAAAGCGCGTACAGGCGAACCCCAGCTGGCATAGCTTCCGCCGGCCACATATAAGTTTCCATTTGAATCCCGCGCAATACCATAACCAGAATCCATGTTGCTTCCGCCCAAGAATGTGTACCACTGAACCGCGCCAGTGTTATCAAGTTGAGCAACGAAGGCATCAGAAGTTCCACCAAAGCCGGTGATTGGCGCAGCGACATCCTGCCAGACATCCGGGCTGCCGCCTGTCACATAGATATTGCCGCTCGCGTCCAGGGTCAGATCGCGAATCAGGTCATTCCCTCCGGTTGAATTGGATCCGAGGATAGTGTTCCAGACCAGATTGCCGCTGCTGTTCAGTTTGGCGACAAACTCATCTGAATTATTACTGCCGCTATTGTGGAAGGCAATCAGCGGGGATCCCCAGTTCCCGTAAGATTGGCCGCCAATATAAATATTGTCCGCAGAATCGATTGCGAGACTGTACCCAAAGTCATCAGCGCCCGCTGCCCCCAGAAAGGTATTCCAGGCGATGGCCGGGTCGATGATCAAGCGCTGTGCCAGGTCATAAGCGCCAAGTTGGAATCCGACCGATTGATCGGGACGGATCAGGAAGGCAACATCGACGCTGACACGCTGGCCGTTGATATCCTGCCAGGCCACGGGCGCGCTCTCGGTGATGGCACCGTTGGCAAAGCGTGTTTCCAACGCGCCATCGCTTCTCAGCTGCGTCTGGGTGTTGTATTCCAGCCGGATCGCAGTCGGATCGGCTCCCGGTTCGAGGGTATAGGTGCTGCGTGCGATTGTGCCAGCTGGAGCATCGTAGGTCAGGCTGATGCCATTCCACAGGTTGGCATATGTCACCTGGCTGAGCGCGGCGGGTCTATCGGCAGCGTTGGAGATCTGGCTGCTTTGCGGTGTAACCGTGTTGGCCCCCAGGAATTTCACACGCAAGGCATAATTGGCGTTGCTCATCAGCCAACCGCCGGTTTCAAAAAACAGACCATGGCCGTTGGATTGATAACTCAGCATATTTTTAGGTGTATCCAGCCCATTGTATAAGCTGGATACATCCAAGGCTGGCAGCGGCAATGCGGCGAACAGCACTGAGATCATGAGCGCTACCAGCAGCATGCTGGCGGCAAAACGGTTTCGATCGAGTCGCATTCTTCCAGTCATACCTAGCTCCTTCAAAAAACATATAAGATAACCGGCTACTGGCAGTTATTTCGAATAATCCCTGCCAACTGCTTCATTTCGACCAACGCTGAATTTTGGCCTGAGATCACCAAAATATTTTGTGCTTCTGGATCCACCCCGATCAATATCAGATTGACAGCCCGGTTGATCAATTCCAGTATCTGCCCCAGCGGTTCCAGGCTTTTGTCATAAACGATAACTGGATGATCTCCCAGTGAGCCAGACTCTAAGGCGGAATCCAGTCCAACCTGGTCCAGGCAGGTCACCCGGATTTCAGGAAAACAGGCAAGGCTGGCAGCAACACTGGCCATCATGATTGAGTCACCCAGAAAAAAGACGTGGTTTGGCATAGGCAGGCAGAACCGCTGTGGGCTAAATTCGTATTTCAAGGATAGTGATGATCGCCAGACCTGGGAACTGTCCCGCCATATAGTCTGGTGCCAATCGCAGGATAGTTTTTTTAAAAATGTTGGTACAGTCAGGGTTGAAAACTGTTGTGATTGTGGTAAATTTATGCGCGCAAAGACCAGTCACGCGCTCCACATCGCAGTCTGTTCTTGAACTTTATCCACATCCATTTCATGGAGAGCGGCAGGGCAATCTATCATCGACCGCCGCCGGCTCGGTCTAATCACACTTTTTCTACATAAAGCGTCTTTTACACATGAGCGCAAATCCTTGATTCCCTGGTATCCCAATCCCCTTTCCCTGATCTGTATTGTCGCCGGCTGGATCGTCGCGTTATTGGCGGCCTATGCATGGCAGCATCGCCCAATGACTGGGATCAGTTCGCCTATACTTCTACTGGGAAATTCGCTGTGGCTGTTGGGCTACGGCATCGCCACTGGTGTACACGATCTGGAAGCGCGCATTTTTGGGCGAAGTTTCAATATCTGGGGATCGCTTGCTTCTCGGTGGGGCTCGCGGCCGTTACGATCAGCTATGCCGGATACAAGCGCTGGCTGAATTTGCGTGGCATTTTTCTGATCAGCCTTATTCCATGCATCGGTACCCTGCTGGCATGGACGAATGAATCACATATGTTAATCTGGCGACAGATCGGGTTTGTGATACAGGATGGGGTTGCCCTGCTCAATCCACAATATGGCCCATTTTTCTACGTGTACCTGTTCTACAATTACTGCATTGCCTCATTGAGTGTATTCGTGTTCGCCCGCCGGGTCAGCCGCACCGCCGGGATGCAGCGTAGCCAATCAATTCTGGTGTTGGTTGGCCTGCTGCTGCCCTGGTTGGGAAACTTGCTTTATTTGAGCGGCAAAAGCCCGATCCCGGGATTAGATCTGACCCTGGTCGGCCTGACCATTGGCGCTTTCATTGTTTTCTGGGGAGGGATGGACACCACTCTGTTGGGGATCAGCCCCATTCCACGCTACCAGGTTGTTGAGGATATGGCAGATATTGTGGTTTTGCTGGATATGCGAGACCGCATAATCGATGTAAACCCGGCAGCTTCTTTGTTTATCAATTTGCCGCGCGAATGATTGTTGGGTTATTCGCTCCAGCAGGTTATGCCGAATGAGATTGAACGTTTACGGGCTTACCAAAATACCTGGCTTGCTCACGAACAATTTTTCCTTGGCCCTCCGGAAAATCGCACCTATTTCAATATGCGGGTCACCCCACTCTATAATTGGCGGGGAAAACTGCATGGCCGGATGATCGTTCTGCGCGATGTAAGTGAATTGCACCAGCGCGAGATGGCGCTCCAACAGGCGAAAAATGAACTGGAATCAGCCAATTCACGCTTGGTGGGTGAGATGATCAGCCGCGAAACTGCCCAAAGCCAGGTGCTGGAACAGCAGTGTATGCTGGCTACGCTCAACGAGCGTGAACGCCTGGCCTGCGATCTGCATGATGGATTAGGACAGGTGCTTGGTTTTGTCCATCTTCAGGTTCAAGCTGCCAGAAAAATTCTGATGGATGGAGACCTTTACAAGGCCGATGCCCATCTTCAGCGTATCGCCCAGGTCGCCTACGACGCTCAATTGCAGATCCGTGAGACGATCCACCTGCTCAAATTTCAGGTCCCGCTCGAGCGGCGTTTTTTCCCCGCCTTGGGAGCGAGGATTGAACGTTTCGAACATGATTACAATATCCGCGTCGTTCTCGAAATCGATCCAGGGGTTAACCGGCGCGGGTTTGATTTGCAAATCAGCACCCAGCTTCTCAATATCATCCAAGAAGCATTGAATAATGCTGGAAAGTATTCTGGAGCCTCCAACATACTGGTTCGTTTTTGCGAGCAAGGCGATCTGGCTGAGATCAGCATCAATGACGATGGCTGCGGTTTTGATACTTCAAGCACAATCAACGAAAAAGAACATTTTGGCTTGCTGTTTATGCGGGAACGCGTCCAGCAGGTTGGGGGCAGTCTATGCATTGAGTCGCGCCTGGGTGGCGGAACTGATATTTTGCTGCATGTACCGCTGCGCGAACCAATCCAAGGAGAAATTGTATGAAACTCTTGCTGGTTGACGATCACGTGATTTTTCGTGAAGGCCTGGCCAATCTATTGGATGCGCACAAATTTGAGGTGGTTGGGGCAGCCTCGGATGGGTTAGAAGCATTTGAGAAAGCCCGAAGCCTAAAGCCCGATGTGATTCTGATGGATATTCAGATGCCGAAATGCGATGGCCTCGCCGCCACGCGCTTAATAACGGCGGAAATGCCGGAAATCAAGGTTGTCATGCTGACTATGCTTGAGGACGACGAAAATCTCTTCGAGGCGATTAAGAGCGGGGCGACCGGTTTCATCGTCAAACGGTCCAGTTCAGAAGAATTTTTAAATATGTTTGCCGGTCTTGAAGATGGGCTTCTGCCGTTTTCACGCGGCATGGCTGAAAAATTATTAAGTGAATATACCCGGCTGGCCAATAGCCCCGTGCAGGATCTCTTAGATGGGGAGGAAACCGGCGGTAATCCCATTTTGAGCGACCGCCAGATCCAGGTAATGACTCTGGTGGCGCAGGGAAAATCTTATAAACAGATCAGCGAAGTGCTTGGGTTGAGTGAACGAACGAATAAGTACCACATGGCCGAGATTTTCGAGCGGCCGCACCTGGAAAACCGGGCTCAGGTGATCGCCTATGCCGCGCGTATGGGGTATAGCGGAAGTTAGACAGCCTTCACTCTGGGATAGTGTCATATTAGCTGACCTGAAAGTCAGTTAGCTTGGGCGGCTACCGATGGTATGATTGAGGCATGAACGACACGTTCCAATCAAAGTGCAGATCGCGGGTTGTGCTGTTGACCGGTTTTGAACCGTTTGGCGGGAGCACGCTCAACCCGGCCTGGGAGGCGGCCAGGACCCTGGATGGGCTGGCGCTGGCGGAGGATGTGCGGGTGACGGCGGTCCAGCTGCCGGTTGTGTGGGAGACGGCAGGCGCGCGCCTGCGCGCGGCGATCGAGCAGCACCAGCCGCTGATGGTGGTCTGCGTGGGCAGGGGCGGGGAGCAGATCGCGCTGGAGCGCGTGGCGCGCAACACGGCCGGGGCGAAGCTGGATAATGCCGGGCAGATGCCCGCGGCGGAGGTGATCCGCGCGGATGGACCGCAGGAATACCAGACCCGCTTTGATCTCGAGGCGCTCCAGGCTGGCTTGAGCGCCGCCGGCATCCCGGCGGTGATCTCGACTGACGCGGGCAATTACCTGTGCAACTGGACTTACTATCACTGCCTGGACTGGCTGAGCGCGGCCGATCCTGACATACCAGCCTTGTTTGTGCACGTGCCGCCGGTTGGCGAAGCCGAAGCCCTGGACAAGGCAAAGCTGGACCAGATCATCGACTGCTTGAAGATTGTGCTGGCCGACTGCTGGAAGCAGCACGCGGGCTGGTCAGCTTGAGGCGATATTGACGTACTTGTGCTGCGCGTAGTCAAAAGACTGGCCCTCGAATGAGCGGATCAGGCTGGTGAAGACACGCAGGCTGAGCTGGTTAGAACCAGGCCGCAGGTCGGCGCTGTCGATTTCGAGTTCATAGGGGGGCCAGGGCAGATCGCGCCACGCGCCGCCATTGAGGGAAATGGAACAGGCGTCGTGGAATGTTTCAGGGAGGCGCAGGGCCAAGCGCGCGCGCGGCGCGGTGGGCATGGCCGCAAGGGTGAAGGTCTGCTGGTATTCCAACGACCCGGCGAAGTAGGGCAGGCGGTTGGCGTTGTAGTCTTCGAAGGAACCCGCGGCGGGCAGATCGACCAGGCGCAGCGGGGTCAGTTCGACGCCAAACGGCCCGGCCAGGTACAGCGGGTTGAGCAGGCCGCCATCCGGGCGGTCGCATTCGACCTCGATCGTGAGGGTGTTGCGGCCGGGCTGGAGCAGGGCGGTGATGTCCGCGCCCAGGCTGCCGCGCACGTGGGCGGCGCTGGGCCGGAAGCTGGCCGGGGACAGGCCAGCGTTGTTGACGCGCACATGCCAATCGCCGACGATTGAACCCGGCTCCATGACCAACTCAACCGGGGCGAGGGTGTGCAGCTCGAAGGCGCATGTGTAGCACAGGCGCAGCGGGGGCAGAGCAAACTCGGGCGGGGTGCCAAAAACGCGCTGGAAGCGCGGGGCGACGCGCAGCCCGCCCAGCTCGAGCTGGTTGGCCAGCGGCACGGCGGGCACGCACGCGCTTTGCAGCTCTGTGCCATTTTCGTCGAGCAGCGCCAGGCGCCAATCGTTCAGGCGCGCCAGATTGGGATTGAGCAACTGGAAGGGCAGCATTCCAGAAAGATCGAGGGTGACCTCGGGCAAACTGTCTGCCGGGGCGGGCTGAGGCGAGGCTTGCAGCAGGCAGGCTTCGAACGGGGCGAAGGTATAGATGGCACGCCCATCCTGCCAGGCCAGTTTGGGCGAGATCTGGTCGGCCAGGGGCAGTTCGAGCAGGGGTTGGCCGGCATCTAACTCAACCGTCTGGGGCGAAGCGGAGGTGTTGAGCACCAGCCAGACACTCTTATCCTGCGAGCGGCGGCAGACGCTCCACAGCGCGCTGTTTTCCTGGCCCACGCTGCGCAGGCTCAGGCTGGGCGGCGCGGCCTGGCGCAGGATTTCCAGCGCGGCGGGCAGGTCAAAGCCGGACGGGAGGCGCAGCACCAGCCCGCCAGCCTGCACGAAAGCGTCCAGCCAGGCCGCCAGGGGCGCTTCGAGATCGCGCAGCGGCGGGACGACCACGGCGCGCACAGTCAGGTCGCGCAGGCGCAGGCTGCCCGCGCCGATTTGGCCGGACTGCAGCACGTCGGTGTCGAGGATGTGGAAATCGAGATGGGCGGACATCAGGCCGCGCAGCAGACGCTCGTAATCGCTTTTGTCCTGATCGGTGGGCAGCCCGGAGGATGGGTCGACCAGGGCGATGGACGCGTCGATCCAGGTGCCCTCAAAGGCCTGGGCGATGCGCTCAACGCGCTCGGAGAGGTGGTGGTAGAGCGGCCAGTAGGGGGCCTGGAAGAACAGCGAGGGCGGTGCATCGTGCTTGCGCAGGTTGTGGGTGGTGTAGAAAAAGCCGTGCGGGACCAGGTAGCGGATGCCGAGCAGCAGCTGGGCGTCGGCCATCCAGCGCACATCCTCGAGGGTGGCGCTCCAGCCCAGGCTGTGATAGCACTCATCCAGTGCGCCGTCCTTGCCGTAAAAATAGGCAGCCGAGGCCACCGCGCGCGCGTTTTGGCGGATGGCGGGCTGGAGCAGATCGAGCGGGGCGCCGACTTTCACGTGGCCCGGCTCGCAGCCGGGAATGTCCTGGTAGCGCAGCTGGGCGAAGCGCAGGACTGGTTTTTCGGCGGCATAGGCCAGGCGGTTGGCGCGGCACCAGGCCGATACTGGTTCTTCGTAGCTGGCGCAGAACAGGCTGTAGCGCAGGTCGTACAGTTCGCGGCTGAGGCGCAGATGGCCGGGATGAGAGGCGTCCTGCAGCGCGGGCAGCTGAGGTGCGAGCGCACGCCCGTAGGCATGTTGGTAGGCTGCGGGCAGGCGGGCCGACCAGCCGGGCGCGACTTCGTCGGTGAAGATCCAGCGGATCGATGTGCCAAAACTGGCGCTGAAGCGGCGGCGGTAGCGTTCGTGGGTTTCTTGCAGAAACTGCTCCACGGCGGCCAGGTTGAGCACATCGCTGAAATTCCCCCAGTACTTATGGTGATCGACCACTTTTTGGACGGCGGCAAAGACGCGCCAGCGCCCAGGCGGCAAAACGGTCTGCAAAACGGGGCGTGGCACACCGGCGAAATATCGCTTCTGGTTGTAGCGGGTCAGGCCGGTTTCTTGATAGATATCCTCCTCCAGCACAATCCCGGCCTCGGCGCTCAGATCGAGCGGGCTGGACCAATCTGGACTGTTGTTTAGCAACGGGTATGCGATCAGGCTGAGCAGCCGGCCCGCGGGCAGGTCCAGGCGGGCAGGTCCGCCATCCAGGTCATAGCTGGTTTGGAGCAGCTCGGTAGCTTGGAACTGCGGCTGGCCGAGCGGCACCAGGCCGCCGGCGGCCGCGCTGGGGTAGGGATACTCATCATAGAGGTGCAGGGCCAGGCCGTGTGCTTCGGCAGCCTGCAGCGCGTCGCCGACACGGTCCATGAATTGGGCAGAGAGGTAGGGCGGATCTTTGAGGCCCTGGCGGCAGTGGATGAAGAAGCCGCGGATGCCCTGCGCGGCCATCTCGGCCACCTGCCAGCGGATTTCGTCGCGGGTGATCGTATCGTTCCAGAACCAGAAGGGGTAAAAACCGGTCGGCAATGGCTGCATGGTGGGTGGCCTCCTCAAAACGGACAAACGCCAAATCCGGAATAGAATTAAAAGGATAATCTTCAAAACACGGTCAAGATCAGTCGGATCGTTTCACTGGGATTTGACAGGTACAATTCTATACCGAACAGGAGTTAAAAATGCCAGAAATCCCCGATCGTTGGAATTGGTTTTATGAAGCGCGTTATGGCTTGTTCATTCATTGGGGAGCCTATTCCCGCTACGCGCGGGGTGAGCAGGTGCTCTTCCGCGAGCACCTCGACCAGAACGAATACGCCCAGGCGGCGCGCGCCTGGGCGCCGGCGCGCTTTGATGCGTCCGCCTGGGCAGCCCAGGCCGTGCAGGGCGGCTTTCGCTACGCCGTGCTGACCTCGCGCCACCACGACGGCTTCTGCCTGTGGGATACGCGCACGACCCGCCACAACACGGCCGCGCAGGCCGCCGGACGCGATTTTGTGCGCGAATATAGCGATGCCTTCCGCGCCGCAGGGCTGCGGGTGGGGCTGTATTATTCGCTGGCCGACTGGCGCATCCCGGCCTACTGGGACGGGCCAGGCAAAGACCCGCAGGGCTGGGAGAAGTTCCGCGCGATGGTCTTCACCCAGGTGGAGGAACTGCTGAGCAATTACGGCAAGATTGACGTGATCTGGTTTGACGGGGCCTGGCCGCACACGGCCCTGGATTGGCATTCGCCTGAGCTGGTGCAGATGATCCGCCGCCTGCAGCCGGAGATTTTGATCAATAACCGCCTGGGATTGATGCCGGCCGAGAGCGAAAGCATCTATGCGGATGACGCGCTGGGGGTTGGCGAGACGCGCTTGCTGGGCGATTTCGGCACGCCGGAACACCACATCACCGCCGATGCCAACCGGCTGTGGGAATCGTGCCAGGTTTCCACCTGGCGGCTGTGGGGTTACACGCGCGGCGAGCGCTGGCGCCCGGCTGACCTGATGTTGGATATGCTGGTAGAATGCGCCGGGAAGGGCGGCAATTTGCTGATGAACGTTGGCCCAACCGCCGAAGGCGAGTTCCCGCCCGAGTTTCTCGAACGCTCCGGGCAGATCGGCGACTGGCTGCGCCTGCACGGCGAGGCGATCTATGGCAGCGAGGCGGGCGAGGTGTGCGAATTTGTCACCTGCGGGCGCCAGACGCGCGTGGGCAACAACCTGTATCTGGTGGTGCGCTTCTGGGATGGCACGGGGGCGCTGCACCTGGCCGGGCTGGAAACACGCGTGCGGCGGGCGGTGCTGATCACCACCGGGCAGGAGTTGGCCTTCAGCCAGGATGTGGATCACCTGACCCTGCACGGCCTGCCGCTCGAACGGCCAAGCGCGCTCTTTCCGGTGATCCGCCTGGAGTGCGAAGGCAAGCCAGCCGCGCGGCCCTGGGCGGTGGACCGGCTGTGGACGGGCGATCCTGCGCGCATGACCGAGTGGGCGCGCACCTACCAGGAGTAAAAAAGTGGATGTGCTTACCCTTTTACGCGCATCGGGATGCCAGCGACCATGAACAGGACGCTGTCGGCGGCGGCGGCGAGCTGTTGGTTGGCGCGGCCTAATACGTCGCGGTACAGCCGCCCGAGCGGGTAGGGCGGCACCAGCCCCAGGCCGACTTCGTTGGAAACGATCACCCAATGGCCGGGGTGGTCGCGGTAAGCGGCCAGCAGCCCGGCCACTTCGCGGTCCATCGCGGCCTGGTAGACATCCAGTTCGACCGGCTCGGGCAGTGAAAACAGGACGTTGTTGGCGAGCAGGGTCAGGCAGTCGAGCAGAACCCAGGCGGCCGGCTGCGCCTGCGCGATCGCCGCGCCAACCGAGAGCGGGGCTTCGAGGGTGGTCCAGATTGAAGAGCGGCTGGCCTGGTGGGCCAGGATGCGCGCGGCCATCTCCTCGTCGCTGGCGGTGGCAGTGGCTACGAACGTGGCCGATTGCCCGCTGGATTCGATCATCTGCTGGGCGTAGCTGCTTTTGCCGCTGCGCGCCCCGCCCAAAATGAAGGTCAAATGTTTGCCCATCAGGCGGCCTCCTGTGTTCCGTTCAAGGCGCTGTCCAGCGCGGCGAGCGAGGTGCTGAAATCCTCTTCGCCAAAAACTTCGATGGTCATCACGCCCGGGTAACGGCAGGCGATCAGCCAATCGAGCACGCGGCGCAGTTCGGCGGGCGGAACGTGCGCCAGGGATTTGTGGTCGCGCTCGGCGATGCCGTGGATGTGCAGCACGCGGGTTTGCGGCAGGGCGCGCTCCAGGTAAGGGATGGGGTCGTGACCGTCGCGCCAGAGGTGGCCGATATCGACGCAGCGCCCGGCGCGCACCCGCGTCAGGACTTCTTCCCAGAAGTCGATTGGGTAGCCTTCCAGGTTTTCGACGGCGAGCCGCTCCAGGCCGCCCGCCCACCCGGCTGCCAGCTCGAGGGCTTTGGCGGCCTGGTCCGTCCAGCGGCGCAGGGCTTGCGGGTCGGTTGAGTCTTTGACTTCGCGCCCGTCGAGGTGCAAGACGTAGGCCCAGGGGTTGAGGGTGCGCGTGCACTCGATCACTTTGCGCGCTTTTTGCAGCGAGACATGCTGTTCGGAACCATCCGCACCCAGGCGCAGATCCAACGGCAGGTGGACGGTGTAGCTCAGACCGTCGGATGCGGCCAGCTGGTTCAGCCCGTCGATCACGGCCTGGTCGGGCAGGTTGTTCTGGCCATCA
>Ga0172368_10006511_pt1 | contig 12529 bp, 8 predicted proteins | sample Lak11m_FD_114540 | JGI IMG/M metagenome (GOLD analysis project Ga0172368, IMG submission 114540) | Freshwater microbial communities from Kabuno Bay, South-Kivu, Congo - kab_022012_11m | ecosystem: Environmental > Aquatic > Freshwater > Lake | place: Democratic Republic of the Congo: South-Kivu...
AATTACCTCGATATCGGGATCGAGTCCAGGGATGTGCGAAAGTGTCTTGACTGCATATTCCTTGACACCCTTTACAAAGATTTTTCGCCGATATCTCGGTATCCAGACGAGATGGTACTCTGTCTTATAGATGGTATGGGCACCTTTTCTGAATCGCATGCCCTATCATAGCAAATACCATCTCGTCTGGATAGCCGCTTCATCCCCCGGCAGGAGCCGGGGGTTTTATGCGACTCAATAAAAAACCTCTCAAAGCATTACTGGTTTTTTGAGAGGTTTTTAAAACCGCAGTGCCGTCCGATCATCCGGCATAAATCTCTTCTCAGTAAAGTATGTCCCACATCGGGTGCCTATGCACCAAAGGGCCCTTTTTAAATAACTGTTTGATTTTGCTTGCTGATCAATGGTCGCGCACCGCAGTCATATTTATTCTATTTTTATATCAATCGCTTTATGCTTCACGTCTTCCATAATTGGTACTGTCAGTTCGAGAATCCCGTCCCTGAAGATCGCATGCACATCCTTCTCCTTCACATTCTCCGGTACTCTGAAGCTTCTTTCAAAGCTGCCATAAGCGCGCTCAATCCGGTGATAATTTTTCTTTTTGTCCTCATGCTCCATGTTCCGCTCCCCGCGCAGCGTCAGATATCCGTCCTTCAGCTCCACATGTATATCTTCCTTTTTCAGGCCCGGCAGCTCGGCTTTCAGAACATACTTGCCGTCTTTTTCCTCGATATCAACAGGTGGATACCATAACTCTTCAGTGCCCTTTGCAAAAAGGAAATCATCACCGAACCAGTCTTCACCAAACCATCGGTCTATATCTCTCTCAAAATTGTTTAAAAGACCGAATGGTTCTTTTCTTTTAAAAAGCGCTATTGCCATTGTTAACACCTCCTTTATTGTTTTTGTCTTTCAATCAAAATTTAAGTACCATTACTGAAAAGTCAAGCGTCCTCCACAAAAAATGTTTCGGCATTTTTGAACTGTTTGTAAAAATACCGCTCTTCGCACGCGTTTTCCCCTGTCAGGTTTTCATTGACGCCTGAGCGCTATTATTTTATACTCGATATCGTTATAATGTTTTGATAAACAAAAGCCGGTTAAATTTAAATATATTTTATGGCTCTTGAAATAATTCTTATTCTTATTTTTATTATTATTAACGGCTTCTTTGCCGCCTCGGAAATAGCCATAGTATCCATGCGGCGCTCGCGCATAAAACAGCTTATAGAGGAAGGCCGGCTCAATGCGGATATCTTACACCGGCTGCGCGAGGAGCCGGACCGTTTTCTCGCGACCATTCAGATAGGGGTCACTATTGCCGGAGCGCTGGCATCAGCCATAGGCGGCGCTGCGGCAGCGGAAAACCTGAAGCCTCTCTTGAAAAGCGTGCCGGTGCCCTTTATCGCCGCTGCCAGCGGGCCCATTGCAATCGGCATAGTGGTTTTAGCCATTGCCTATGTATCCCTGGTCTTCGGCGAGCTGGTTCCAAAATCATTAGCACTCTCAAATCCTGAATCAATCGCCCTGTTTACATCGCCGCTGATAGACAAATTTTCCAAAATATCGGGCCTGTTTGTGAGCCTGCTGACGGCAACGACCAATATTTTTCTGAAACCCTTCGGGAAAAAATCATTTCATGAGAGGGGGTACATTTCAGAGGAGGAGGTGCGGCTGCTGCTGGAAGAAGGCGGCGAGCGCGGCGTTTTTGAGCCGGATGAAAAGGAATTGATCCACAGCGTGTTTGAGTTCACGGACACGTTCGTCAAGGAGGTTATGGTGCCATCCCCGCAAATGGTTACCATCGGTATTAACATGCCGGTTGATGAAGTGAAGGCTCTAATCGCCAGGGAAAAATTTTCTCGCTACCCGGTCACGGGAAAAGATTTAAACGATATCCGTGGCGTGCTCTATGCCAAGGACTTTTACAGCACATATTCCATGACCGGAAGCGTCGAACTGCACAAGATAGTCAAGCCGCCCCTGTACATTCCCGAAACCATGAAAGTGAGCATCCTGCTGCGGGAAATGCAGAAAAAGCGTGTGCATTTGGCGGTGGTAATCGATGAATACGGCGCGGTTTCCGGGTTGGTATCCATGGAAGACCTGCTCGAGGAAATTGTCGGCGAGATACGGGACGAGTATGACACCGAGAGCCCGGTCATCGAGCTTGCTGACGGGTCGCTCATCATCGATGCCTCCCTTAGCACCAGCGACCTGCAGGAGGAATACGGCATCGAGATCCCCGAATCCCCCGACTATGAGACGCTTGGCGGCTTTATCGTCACCCACCTGCAGCGCATACCGAAGGCAGGTGACAACATCGATTTGAACGACAAAAGTCTGAGAGTCGTTGAAATGGTCGGCCAGAGAATAGCAAAAGTGAAACTGGAGAAAATAAAAGCCCCCGGCGGCGAGGAAACCTACTGCCTGCCCTGAAGCCGCCTTTTAGCGCCGGCGCGTTCTGCAAGCGCAGGCATCGTCAGTCTCCCCGTGCCGCAACTATTCTTCTGCTGATAAGCACTATGGTCACTCTCATTTTAATTGATAATTTTCCCGTATCATAGTAGATACAAGCACAATGATTGTATGCTATTTTTATAGACAAGCCAACGGAGGATACCATACATGGGATTCAGCTTAATGCCGAAAGGAAAGGACTTCTTCAATATATTTGACAAGCAGGCAACTCTTGCGGTCGAAGCAGCGCGCTTCTTTATCGATCTGTGCCAGTCGGGTAATTTCGACGATGCCAACATACAGAAAATGCGCGACATCGAGCATGAGGGTGATATTCTCACCCACGAAATTATCGACACGCTGAACCGCACGTTTATTACACCGTTTGACCGCGAAGACATACATGCGCTTACCTCTGAGCTGGATGATGTCGTTGACCTCATACATTCCATAACAACGCGGATGCGCCTGTACCGTTTGACTACCGCTGACACTGATTTAATGCTGTTCGCGGACGTCATCGAGCAGTCAGCGCGGGCCCTGGCAAAGGCCATAAACGGGCTCAAAGAAATTGATCGGCCCCGGCCGATTCTTGATTACTGCATTGAAGTCAACCGTCTGGAAAATGTCGGCGACCAGCTCAGGGAAAATGCGATAGGCAAACTTTTTGAAAACTCAACCGACCCGGTCTCGATTATCAAGTGGAAAGAGATTTATGAGGTTGCGGAGATTGTGCTGGATAAATGCGAGGACGTCGCGAACATTGTGGAGTCCATCATCGTGAAACAGGGCTGATCTTTTTAATTTTTATTTGAAATCTTCAGGGTAGTGTGGTATAAGCAACAAACTTAAATCGCGTCACATACCGTCCCCATCGTCTAGCCCGGCCTAGGACACCGGCCTTTCACGCCGGCGACAGGGGTTCGAATCCCCTTGGGGACGCCAGTATTCCCGGGGTTAATCCGGAACTCAGCCCGATTAACCCCGTTTTTTATAATTCTCCGGAGTCAGCGGTGAACAGGCGTTTCAGCATTTCAATTATTTTTGCGTACCTTATAATGTCTGTAGTGCACGTCAGCACCCCGGCCGTCGCGCAGGAGAATAATCCCGGCGGCGTACATACAGCAGCAGTGCCCGCAGACCCGCTGTATCAGGTCTCGTATAAGGCGGTGCAGCCGATCACCGGAATAACCGTTGGTGAATATTCAACCGGTGAGATTCTTTTCTCCTGGTCTTCTTCCGGCAATGCATCCTCCGCTGTGACCTATTATGCTGACGGCGCGTCCGGCAGCAGATTTCTGCTCATGATCAAAGACAGCGGCGACGGCGGCCAGTTTATAAGCATAACGTCCCGCTTTGCCAATCTGCTGCGCCTGAAAATAAACTATGCAGGCCTCACGGCACCGGAAATAGTAGCCGACCCGCCGGTTGTATTATTCAACTGTTCACTTGATTCCATTGCATCCTGCACGCCAGGCGGCTTTCTTTTCGCTCCCTACCAGGACTGCAGCCGCATCTTTGCCGGCTACGCTGAGCTGGTTGTCACTCACGCCGGTGGAACCATGAAGGATTTTGAACAGAACGTCCTGCAGCCGCTGAAGTCATCCCCTGACTGGGATCCCGCCAACGTCTATACCCTTGTCTTCCGCAAGCTTGACAAGGGCTATTATGCCGAAGTTCGCGTAACCACGACCGTCTGCCTGCAGGCAGTTGCGCAAAAGCTGCAGGGAAACCCGGACATTCTTTCCGCGAAGGGGCGCCAGCTTATTGTCAATTATAAAACAATTGCTCCGCCGCAGTCCCCCGTCACCGTCAAAGAGGAGTGACCTATTCACCCCGTTTCTGTCCTGTTCCGGCATCTGTTTTCTGTTTGTGTTTAGCGGAAACTTGGATATAATCCGCTTGCTATGTCTTTAGAAGATATTTTCGTCGCCATAGAGAAACCGCTTGCTTTTGCCGCAAAAAACAGCTTTGCCAACCTGCCTCATATAAAAAATCTGGGCGAGTTAATACCAGTGCTTGCTGATAAAGCTCTTTCTGATACAAACAGCAATAATTGTAAGGATTTATTATATAAATTAAAAAAACTTTATTTCTCCTATGCTTCTCTTGATGAGCGTCGGAAACGGGCAGTAATCCAGCAGTCGCTGGACATTCTGAAAGAGCTGCGTGCTCCTGTCCCCGCTCCCGAGCCTGAAGCGCTTCGTCCTGTTTCCTTGCATGAAGCGCGCAAAACGCTCAACTCATCAATCCAGTACGTTAAGGGTGTCGGCCCTAAATTATCCGCAATACTGGCCAGGAAAAACATTGCCACCCTTGAAGATGCCCTTTATTTTTTACCGCGCACCTATCTTGACCGGAGAAAATTTCAAAAAATCGCCGCTCTCCGGCCGGGAGATGATGCAACCATAATGGGGCTTATTATCTCCACCGGCAAAACCTCTTCCTTCAAGCGCCGTAATATTTTCGAGATCGCTGTTGATGACGGCACCCAGATACTCATTGCCAAGTGGTTCAACTACAGCCCCCAGTACCAGGGCGCCCTGAAAAATAGATTCAAGAACGGCCAGAAAGTCATACTATCCGGACGGGTTGCCGACTTTCGTTTTCAGAAAGAGATCCACCACCCGGATATCGAGCTGATCGATGAGGATGATGAGCTGAGCCCTGATTTCCGGTCGATTATACCCGTGTACCCCCTGAGCGAGGGCCTGCACCAGAAAACCCTGCGGAAAATTATGCGTGCTGTTGTTGAAACAGGCTCAGGGCACATAGTGGAGACGCTCCCCGCCGCGCTGGTTAAAGAGTTCTCGCTCGTTTCGCTCCCGGACGCTCTTGCCAGAGTACATTTCCCCGACAACAGCGACAACTTTACCGCGCTGGTCAACTTTCAATCCGCGTATCACCGCCGGCTCGTCTTTGAGGAGCTGTTTTTTCTTGAGCTGGGGCTGGCAATGAAGAAGACGGGCCTCGCCCTTCAGCCGGGTATTGTTATGAAAATCCCCCACGAGGACATGGCGCGTTTTATTGCGGCTTTGCCCTTTTCTCTTACCGCTGCGCAGCAGAGGACACTGAGCGAAATAATGGCCGACATGGAAAAGCCGTTTCCCATGAACCGCCTTATCCAGGGCGATGTGGGCAGCGGGAAAACCGTGGTTGCGCTGCTGGCATCCCTCGCGGCTATCGTCAATGGTTATCAGGCGGTTTTCATGGCGCCGACCGAGATTCTTGCCGAGCAGCATTACCAGACCATCAGCACCCTCACCCGGGCTATGGATATCCGAATGGTGCTTCTGACCGGCAGCCAGGCTAAAGCGGAGCGAATGGAGATTCTGCAGAGCATACAAAGCGGCACAGCGCACCTGGTTATCGGCACTCACGCGATCATCCAGGACGCGGTAGAGTTCAACTGTCTGGGGTTTGTAGTTATCGACGAGCAGCACAAATTCGGCGTGATGCAGCGCGCCCAGCTCAAGAAAAAGGGGATTAACCCTGACGTGCTGGTTATGACGGCAACGCCTATCCCGCGCACCCTGGGCCTCACCGTATACGGCGACCTTGATCTCTCCCTTATTGATGAACTGCCGCCGGGCCGCACGCCAATAACAACAAAAGTTTTTCATGAGAAAAACCGTGAAGAGGTTTATACGATAGTGCGTGCGGAACTTGCTCGTGGCAGCCAGACTTTTATTGTCTATCCACTGGTTGAAGAATCCGAGAAGATGGATTTGAAGGATGCCACCAACATGGCCCGGCACCTGCAGAAGGATATTTTTGCCGCGTTCCGGGTTGGCCTCATTCACGGTAAGATGGCAGCCGCTGAAAAAGACGCCATAATGGCTGAGTTCCAGAAAGGCGCCATTCACATCCTGGTTGCGACCACGGTCATTGAAGTCGGTATTGATATCCCCAATGCCTCGCTCATGATTATCGAGCATGCCGAGCGCTTCGGCCTCTCCCAACTGCATCAGCTGCGCGGCCGGGTGGGGCGGGGCGCGGCCCAATCCACGTGCATCCTGCTTGCCCAGTACCGCAAATCAGATGATGCCCGTCGTCGTCTCGCGATAATGGAGCAGACCAATGACGGGTTTAAAATTGCCGAGGAGGATTTTAATATCAGAGGGCCGGGAGAGTTCCTGGGGACCCGTCAGTCAGGCCTGCCTGATTTCCGGGTGGCAAACATACTGCGCGATGTGAAAATCCTGCATGAGGCGCGGCGCGCGGCTTTTGAGCTGGCTGCACGCGATCCTGATCTTGCCGCAGATGAGCACCGACTCACCAAAAAAACACTATCTGAGCTCTGGAAAGGACGCCTTGAGCTGGCAGGAATAGGATAATAAAGTTTAAAGTTTAAGGTTTGAGGTTTAAGGTTTGAGGTTTAAGGTTTGAGGTTTAAAGCTTGAGGTTTTATAGTTTAAGATTAGTATTGAGATTGTCGAAAAAGTTTAAAAGCAGTTTTTTTGCTGAATTCGTACAAAGCGAAATTAAATAGCTTTAAACCTTAAATTAGAGTTTTTCGGAATATTCGACAGTCTCAATTCAAGAGGGGAGTTAAAATCATGAGTACGACCATAGACAAAATAAAACAAGCAGTGGAGAAACGAAAAGCTTCAGAGATATCCCTGATGGAAGAAAACCAGTTTCAGTCTGCAAAACAATTTATGATTCCCCAAAAAACTGTTTTGTGGATTTTTATAATGCAGTTTATAGGGGTTGTTATATTGGGTGGCTTTTTCTATGTGAATATTGAAAAGGACTCTGAAGCATCTTTCAACAAAATAAAGGATAAACTTGATCAATTAGAAAATGAGTTTGATCCCATAAATGATCAGCTTGCTAAAGTAGCGGAAGCTATGAGAACCGGTAATAAACTTGTTCCTCAGGCAGTAGTTGAAAATATGGCAATAACTGAAAAACCCTCTCCGCTATCGAAAATAAAAGTTACCCCCGCACTAACAGTTAATAATCAAAGTGTGCAGGGTGCATCCCCTTCTATTGGAATCAAGCCGCAACCGTCTGCTCCTCATAAAAAGCTTCCGCAGCGTTTAGAGCAGTATCATAAAGTCGAGCGTGGAGAGACGCTCTACAGAATTTCTAAACGCTATGGCATGTCAGTTGAGGAAATTTGCCGTCTTAATAAGTTGGAAGGCAATCAGAATATTCGAACAGGTCAAAAACTTATCATCTCTAATGGCAATAATAAGCATTAAACATCATTACCCTGCAGTCCCTCGATAACATAGCCAAGGCCGAGTTCCTCCATTTTTCCCGTGGTCGGGAAACCGGTTGTCCGGTCCCAGCCTCGCAAATCATAATATTCATCAAGCATGCGCTCAAATTTTTCCCGATTTACTGCTTTGCCCTTGCGCGAGATGATTTCATCACCGGCCCCGGGAAGCAGCAGCTCCGGGTTGTGCATGCCGAACACGTCCATAATCGGCTCTTCGCACTCTATAAAGAGCCGTTCCGGCAGGCAATCGTCGGCCCTGCCCTTCCGGCCCTCTCTCAGCATAAGCGCCCGGTTTAAATTAAATATCCTCTCCGCCGTGCGCTCCAGCTCAGCGCTGCTTATCTCTTTGCCAATGACCGCGGAAAGCAGCTGGCTGTCAAGCGTTGAATCCCCCACATGATCTTCAGAGCCCGCATCATCGTAAATAGGCCACACAAAATCGCACAGTATCAGTGATTCCTTGGCATATTCGCGGTGCTGAATTTTTATAGCTGCAAGAGCTTTTCCTTCATAGGTTGAAAAATCCACGGCAGCTTCGCTGCCCCAGAACTGCCGCGCGATCTTTCTCAGTACCGCAGTGGATACATAGGACTTTTCACCCTTGCTGGTATGCCACAAAGCCCATTTTGTCGGCGCGGTACACACTTCATGTAGCTCGGTAATAGGCGGGCGCTGCTCCACGGCATATAACAGCGCTGATTGGGGGAAGACTTTTGGCCCATAGGGAAACATACGCTGCTCTTTTGCGATCTCTGCTGCAGCCATGCCGGTCTTTTCCGCTGCTCTGTCAACTCCCTCGGCAAGAAGGGCTCCGAACCCTTCCCTGCGTGCTATTTTCTGAAACAGTGCTTCCAGAAATTCAATACTCCCCATAGTTTTCATGGGCAACTCTATATCAGTTTCTTTCAGTATGCCCTGCTCATAACACTTCTCCATCCACAGCAGCAGAAAGACGATCTCCAGGACGCACAGGGAATAGTCGTTTGCCATGGTGGCAGCAAGAAAGCTTGCCTCAGTCACTTCCTTGTGCAGCTTCCGGTCCCACAGGGTGTAGAATAACGGCGTCTGGCATTTGCGGATGCCCTCGTTGCCGGCTGCGCTTTTGTGCAGCGTCCGCCAGCATCCCATGGGGCAGCCGTGGCAATGAACTTTTTTCACCACAGTCGAACCAGGAAGCAATATAGGATTGCCGTACAGGTTGAAATAGCCTGGTCCGGTCATCTCTTTTATCCTAGCGCGTATGCGCTGTATTGCCGCCGCATCTGCCGCCGGTATCTTGCCTGTTCCTGAAACAGCTATTGCCTTAAGGTTTTTAGCGCCCATCACCGAGCCAAAACCGCGTGATCCGCTGCCAGCAACGTCGGTAAAAATAATCCCGATGCGGGAGCCGTTCTCCGCGCCCGGACCGATGCTGAGAATTTTCACCTTTTCTCCGGCCTCACTTTGAAGAACTTTACGCACTTCGCTGTTAATGCGGCCCCAGAGATGGTCCGCATTTCTTATTTCTATGTTCCCATCGTGTATGCTTATATAGACCGGTTTGTCCGCTTTTCCGGTAATGACGATGCCGTCAAATCCCGCCATTTTTAGTTCCGCGCCGAAGAAGCCGGACATGCTGCCGCTGTAAAAAGTTTCGGGATGCATAAGGGGCGATTTACCGCATACAATCCAGCGGGGAGCGGCAGGCGCGCTGGTAGCGGCCATAGGTCCGGTCATAAAGATTAGCGGGTTATCAGGATGAAAAGCATCCTTGTCAGGGTGTGCCTCCTCCCAGTAAATTTTTTGCGCGATCCCGAGTCCGCCGATAAAATCTCCGCAGTACTCCTCTGTAGACGTGGTATAAACCCTCTTTTCGCCAAGGTCCACACGCAGTATTTTACCCGCCCATCCGTACATAGGCTCCTCCATTTGGTTTACGTTCTGTATAGTATATATAAGTGAACAATACGTCAGGTGTTACACAATAATAGCACCCATCACCTGTTCTCAATTAAAATAGCAGGAGCAAGAGAATATATAATTGTAAATACTATTTATTTTAATTTTTATCCATCCTTATCTGCAGCAGCAAAAAAACAGCTCCTGAAGCATTAAGAAGGCCCATTATAAAGCAGGTCTGGTAAACACCCGCCAACGGCACCAGCAGCGCCCCGGTCAGAAGTGATCCTGCGCATGCGCCGAGGTGGTCCGCTGCGTCCACCCTCCCTGCCACGGTCCCGGTTCTGCTGCCGCGGGCAACAAGAATATGGCTTACAAGAGGAAATTCCATGCCGGTGATGAATCCGGCGATAAAAACCAGCAGCATAAAAACGCCGGCCGCGGCATCTATAACATGAGCGTGCAGAGATTCGCCCAGGATATGCAATCCCGGCAGCGCAAACGGAAGCAGCACGGCGTACAGGCATAGCGCGATTTCACAGCAGAGCAGCGCTCGTATGCCGCAGAAACCGCGCGAGGCTGACATCTTCCTGATCGAGTAACCGCCCGCTGTCAGGCCAAACATAAAGGAGCCCGCTATGATCCCTATCATTTGGTAAATATAGCCGTACATATTCTGCAGCATGAATATAAGTACCAGTTCCAGGGCCATGCCCGTGCATCCCGCTACGCCAATCACCCAGAGGCAGTTAAAATAGAGCGCTTTTTGGCTGCTAAGGCCGCGCATTTTGATGCCGTACAGCAGACAAACAATAACCAGCGCAAACACAATCCACCATAGCAGGTAACGCTCCGCAGCGCGGAAAAAACCGGCTTCAGTCGGACCGCCGGAAATTGTTTGCCAGAGCAGCAGCTGGTAAAAATAGGTTATTGGATGAAAATCACTGTTAACGACGGCATTCGCGCGCCTGCCGAGAGCGGCCGTCAAAGAAGCAATGCGCTGCTCCTGCACGAGTACTCTGAAGAGTTCCGCGGTAAACAGCGCGGAATTAATGCCGCGCTCCTGATAGCGTCTTTTCAGCACCTGGTAATCGGGTGTTGTGATCCCGGGCTTTCGCGCCGCAAAGAAATAAATTCCATCTTCCTGCGGGATAATAAGGGTGCAGGGAAATATTGTTCGTAATCCTTCATACAGGGAGGCGGCATAATCCGAGAATATGCCGCCCTCATAATTGGTGGACACTGGCAAACCTGTTACCATGACCCCGCTCTCAGCCATAATCTTTTTAATCTCATGGAAAAATTCAACGGTATAAAAACGATTAAGGGCGGCGGTGAGCGGCTCCGGGGCTTGTACTATGATCAAATCGTATTTTTCCTGAGTGCTTTTTACAAACATTCTCCCGTCCCTGTATATGATAGTGACCCGCTGATCAGCCAGTGCTTTTCTGTCTGCAATCCCGAGGATCGGCATTACCAGTCCTGTCAACTCAGAATCAAGCTCATTATAATATAATGTTTTAACAGGATGTTGTAATATGTTCTTTATAAGTCCGGTTAAGCCGCCGCCGATTAACAGCACCCTCTCCGGAGCGGGGTGCTGGCACATAAAAAGATGCGCTTTACGTGCTGCCGGATATTCATCCGGATAACTACCGGTCAACTGTCCGTCAGTGAAAATACCGTATTCATTGCCGTCCCCCCCGGCTATCACGATATTCTGATATGGCGAATCCCGGGCAGCAAAAAGCTGCAGCCGGTTCTGAAAGCTATCCCAGCGCAGCCTGACCAGAAAATCTTCAAATTCCGTGACAGCCCCTGATGAAAGCATAATCAGCATGCATCCCGTGAGCACCGGCAGCACTGCAGCCCAGGTTTTTAACCCGCGGCCCGCAGTGTGTGCAACGCAGAAACAGAACATGGCCGCCCAGATCATGCAGGCAATTGCGCCAAACACCAACAGCGCTGAATATACCGGTATCACAGCCAGGGAGATAATTACGCCGCCGAGAAGGCTGCCCAATGATTCCCAGACATATACCTTGCCGATAGCAGCGGAGCCCGCGTCTTCCTCTGCTGTTCTGCAGGCAACCGGGAATAAAAAGCCGACGATGAAGCCGAAGGGGGCCACCGTGATGCCGGCGCCCAGTATCATTTTTCCAAATGAAATATATTCTCCCGGCAATACCATCAGGATGTTTCTCAGGCATCTCATGAGAGGAATCAGTATAAAGGGAGCGATAGTGAGGGAAACCAGCGCCGGCATGAAGGCACGCCGGGGTTGCGCAAGAGTTTTGCAGAACCTTCCTGAAACCCAGGCTCCCCAGGCAATACCGAAAAACCAGCAGGAAAAAATGATTCCGAGGCACAGCTCGCTGCCGAAAAACTGCACCAGCAGTTCCCGGATAAAGAAGATCTGGGCTGCCATGGAATAGGCGCCGATCAGCACCAGGATTGAAGGCAAGAGCAACGAACTCACGCAGATTAAACTCCATGAGGTGTCTTTTCAAACTACAGTCACTATACTGAAAATAGTATGCAGAGTCAAATTGCAACGCCAAGCGGGCTATTGTTAAACCTTGACATACCTCCATCCATATACTACCTTCATTATAAAAAACTTTTTGGTACTGTCAAAAGTTCTATGAAAAGAGGCTGGGATATGGAACCACAGAGTTACCATGTAGAAACCTAAGATAAAAGGAGTCAGTCCTCCAACCGGGATTATGATAGAATCCCGGTTGGCAACTTTAAACAATCAAGGAGGACTGACTATGGGAAATACTATCATATGTGGGATTGATGCACACGAAAAAACACTGGTAACACGCATAGGTGCTAACTTTGCAATGAAAGCGTACCCCTTAAGGACTTTGTTATAAAAGCGTACCGAAAAAAATCTTTTGGTTTTGTTCATAGTTATAATACAAAACAGAAATAACAATCTTATGTGACAGT
>Ga0172368_10006513_pt1 | contig 12525 bp, 7 predicted proteins | sample Lak11m_FD_114540 | JGI IMG/M metagenome (GOLD analysis project Ga0172368, IMG submission 114540) | Freshwater microbial communities from Kabuno Bay, South-Kivu, Congo - kab_022012_11m | ecosystem: Environmental > Aquatic > Freshwater > Lake | place: Democratic Republic of the Congo: South-Kivu...
AGCCGAGTTCGGTGAGTATGCGCGCGCTGCGTGTGCGTGAACCGATCCAGGTCAGTGATACGGAGGAAGACCCATCCTATAAACCCCAAAGAGCGCGCTCTCGTGCAGAAGGCTATCGCGCAGTATTGGCTGTTCCGCTTAATACGCAACATGCGCCGCCGACCTGTCTGCTTGTGTTTCACACGACCCCGCATGAATTCACGAACAATGAAATCCAACTGCTGTCGAGTTTTGCAAATCAAGCCACCATGGCAATCGAGAACGCGATCCTGTTCGAACGCAGTGATGCAAGATTACAGGAACAAACGCGCCGCCTTGAAGCGCTGGTGCAATCCATGGATGACGGCTTGATCTTGAGCGATTTGAAAGGCGTGATCATTTACGCGAATAGAAAAGTGGCCGAGTTCTCCAAACTTTCAAACGAGGATATGTCCAACATCCAGGTGGAGAGTGTGATCAACCGCGTGTTGAGCAACTCCATTGAGGATATCGCAAAGGATGTTGAGACTAAAAATATCCTTGAAGGCTCAAAACATAAATCGGAAATTGCGCTGGTGGTGGCCGGGCGGCCTTTGCATTTGCGGTTCGAAACCTTCAATGTGACCGATGCAAAAGATATGCCCATCGGACGGGGGATTATTCTGCACGATATTACGGCTGACCGTGAATTGGACCGCATGAAATCAAACCTCATATCAACGGTCTCGCATGAATTACGCACGCCGCTGGCCGCGATCAAAGGCTACGCCTCCACTTTGCTGGCGGAGGATGTGGAATGGGACAGCAAATCGCAAAGGGAATTTTTGTCCATTATTTCAAATGAGACCGACCGGTTGACGGGATTGGTAAACAACCTTTTAGACCTATCGCGCATCGAAGCGGGGTCGTTGAAATTATCTTTGGAGAAATGCAGCATCGAGGAAACCATCCTGCGCGGGGCGAAGCAATCTCGTCTCGAAGGCGGGAACAGGTTCGAGGTCCAGATCGAAGCGGATCTGCCGTCACTCTATGCCGATGTGCCGCGACTCGAAACAATCATCCGTAACTTGATCGAGAACTCGGTCAAATATGCCGGCGAACAGGCCTTCATTCAAGTGAAGGTCAACAGGCAAAATGATGCGATCGTTTTTCGTGTGATGGATGACGGACCGGGCATCCCGCCCGAAAAAAGCGAGCGTATCTTTGAAAGGTTCTATCGTTTGGATGACAGCCTTGCGCGTGTAACAAGCGGAGCAGGGCTGGGGCTGGCGATCTGTCAGGGACTTGTGCGGGCGCATAAGGGCGAAATTTGGGTTGAGCCGATGAATGCAGGCGCGTGTATTGCGTTTACGATTCCGCTGGATTTATACACAGCGGGAGGCGGGCTGTCATGAATGATCCGGTTGTATTGATCGTGGATGATGAAAAATCACTGCGCGATTTTGTGAGGCGCAACCTGGAGGCGCGTCATTATAAGGCGCTGACCGCTTCAAACGGATTGGAGGCGATGGCGATTTTTAATAATGAAAAAGTTGACCTCGTGATCCTGGACCTGATGATGCCGCATCTGGATGGACTGGAAACGACGCGCCGCATCCGTGAGTCATCCAAAACGCCGATCATCATCTTGACCGCGTTGGGGGAAGAGGCAGATAAGGTGCAGGCCTTCGACATGGGCGCGGACGATTATTTAACCAAGCCGTTCGGCGTGGGCGAATTGATGGGGCGCATCAAGGCTGTGCTGCGGCGCGCGCGCTGGCTGGAGCCTTCATCGAATGAGGAGCAATTGGTGCGCGGAGATATTCGCGTGGACATGGAGCGTCATCTTGTTAAGGTAAAAGATTCGCCTGTGGAATTAACGCCGACTGAATTCAACCTGCTTGTATATCTGTTGAAACATTCGGGAAGGGTTTTGTCGCATCGCGTGATCCTTCAAAATGTGTGGGGTTTGGAATATGGGAACGAAGCGGAATATCTGCGTGTGTATATTGGACGCCTGAGGCAGAAGATAGAAACCGATGCGCTCAACCCGCGTCATCTATTCACGGAACATGGGATGGGCTATCGCTTTGAAGGATGAATACAAAGACCTGACAGGTTTTAATAGAAATGCTGTTTATTGAGACAATTTTGATTGACGGGAACTGGGTTGATTCAAGCCACCGTAAAACCTGTCAGGTCTGGGCTTGGAATTATTTATAATTTATTTATATCTGCCCGCCCGTTTTTTATTCGATATTTCCCCTTTCTTCCTATAATCCATTTAAACGCGGACGCAATTTTGTGTTTCGCAATTCATTCTTTCATGCCACGAAGGAGGCTTGTTCGAAAATGAAACGTACACTCTTCAATCTCTTTGCCCTGTTGATCGTGCTTAGTCTTGCACTCACTGCCTGTGGAGGCAATCCCACCCCCGCGCCGACCGAGGCGCCGGTTGTTGTTCCCGCTACTGAAGCGCCCGTGCCAGCCACTGAAGCGCCTGTCGTCGTCGTGGAAAAAACCGTCACCATTGGTTTCACCGCTTCACAGACTGGCGCACAGGAAGTCTCTTCCAAGCGCCAGGTTAATGGTTTCAACTTGTGGATGAATCAAGTCAACGAAGCGGGCGGACTCACTTTGAGCGACGGCACTGTCGTCAAATTTGCCGCTCAAAGCTATGACGATGAATCCACAAAAGAACGTGTGCAGGAACTCTACACACGCCTCATCACAGAAGACACCGCCGACTTTTTGATCAGCCCGTATTCCTCCGGTCTCACCGCCGCCGCCGCAGTCATTGCGGAACAGAATGGCAAGTTGATGATCACCACGGGCGCGGCTGACGATGACACCTACAAGCAGGGTTACACCGGTGTATTCCAACTTTACACCCCCGGTTCGCTGTATCTCACCAGCACGGTGGATATGCTCAAGACCCTTGACCCGGCCGCCAAGATCGCCATCGTAAATGAAAGCGACAAATTTTCAACAGCCGTTGTCGGCGGATTGAAACCTTATGCAGAAGCGGCTGGTTTTGAGATCGTCCTGGAAGAAGCCTACGCATCCGATACCGCTGACTTCGGGCCGATCATCAACAAGATCGTTGACTCAGGCGCGACAGTTGTCTTGGGCGGCGGTCACTATCCCGATGGCAGCACCTTTGCCCGTCAACTCTATGAGCGCAAGGTCGGTATTCAATTCATCGGCATCCTCGTAGCTCCCCCAGACAGCAAATTCTCCGAGTTGGGCGATGCCGCCCTCGGCGTGACGGGTCCCAGCCAGTGGGAAGGCAAAGCCACCCATACCGAAGAGGAAGCGAACGGACTTGGCGTTGAATGGTTCGGGCCCAGCGGTGAAGAGTTCTCCGCCGCCTTCGAAGCCGCTTACGGCGACAAACCCACCTATCACGCTGCCGGCGGATATGCAGCAGGCCTGCTCCTCGAAAAAGCCATTCGCAACGCCGACTCAGTGGATAGTGAAGCAGTCAAAGCCGCGCTGGATGCGATGAACATCTTCACCTTCTACGGCGGCATCAAGTTCGATACATCCCCCGAAGCGCACGGCCTGCAGATTGGTCACAGCATGGTGGTCATTCAATGGCAGAAGAACGATGCCGGCGAATTGGTCCGCGAAGTGGTTTGGCCCGCAGACGTTGCCACCAAGCCCGTGATCTTCCCAATTGTCGTCCCCTAATTTGTAAGCGTACTAAAGACTTCGGAAGTCCATAAGACTTCCGAAGTCTTTCACATTTATGGAGTTGATCCATGCAACAAATAAGCCTGCTCCTTGCTTCACTACCAGATGGAATTTTGCTTGGTTTTGTGTATGGCGTGGCCGCGATGGGACTGACATTGATCTGGGGTGTAATGAACGTCATCAACCTGTCGCATGGTCCCATTATCTCACTTGGCATGTTCGGCACTTATCTCATCTTTATAAAAATGGGCATCAACCCATATCTCGGGTTATTTATCATCGCGCCCGTGGGTTTGCTGCTGGGGGTATTGATCTACACCGTGGCCGTCCATCGTGTGATCAATGCGCCGCATCTTTCATCCCTGCTGGCCACTTTCTCGGTCAACATGATCATTATCGGGTTGGGGACTGCCGCCTTCACAACCTCTCCATTCAACGTGGACTTCAACATGGGCAGTGTCACATTAGGCCCGACCACTTTGCTCGGTACCCGTCTGATCGCGGCCCTGGCGGCGGTCATTGCTACCGGAAGCCTGTATCTGTTTCTCTATCGGACTCGCCCCGGGAAATATATCCGCGCGGTCGCAAATAACCGCGCAGCCGCAGAGTTGATGGGCATTCCATCCTCGCGCATCCTTGCATTGAGTTTTGGGCTGGGAACCATGCTGGCCGCCATCTCAGGCGCATTGATCGCGACCTTCTTTCCATTCAGCATTCTCTCCGGCGGCGGATACGAACTCAAGAGTTTTGTGATCGGCGTATTGGGCGGCCTGGGCAACCCTGTCGGCGCACTGGTCGGCGGATTGGTACTCGGCGTTCTGGAAGCCATCATCCCCGCCTTTCTTGAAACTTCATGGGTTCCTGTCATTGAGTTTGGCTTATTCATTTTGGTTTTGCTTGTTCGTCCCAAGGGATTGTTTGGAGCGAAACAATGAGAAACTGGCAAAAGTATATTGGCATTATTCTTCCACTGCTTGTCGTTGCAGCGTTGATGTTATATCCCACCGTCACAGGTAAAGCCGCCGCGCGCGAAACAGCGTTCACGATCCTGAAAGCCATCGCGCTCGCATCCAGCCTGAATATTTTGCTTGGCTATACAGGCTATGTGAGTTTTGGTCATATCGTGTTTTTTGGCTTTGGCGGTTACGTTGGCTTCTATCTTTTCAGCGCGCAAGGCTTGTCGCTTTGGGTTTGCATCCTCGCCGGCGGATTCAGTTCGGGCTTGCTGGCTTTTCTTTTGGGAAAGGCGATATTGAGATTACGCGGCGCTTATTTCGCTCTTGCCACAATTGGCGTGAACGAAGCGATGAGAGCGTTCATTAATAACTTTGACCTGTTCGGCGGACCGACAGGCATTACCCTCAACTTCAAGGCTTACCTCGCATACGGCGGCGCGGCGAAAGCATTGGAAATGGCTTTCTACGTTGTCGGCGGACTTGCCATTCTGGCGATCATCCTGAGTTACATCATCCGCACCTCCAAGTTTGGGCTGGGTCTGCTCGCCATCCGCGAGAACGAAGATGCGGCGGAGGTGATGGGCGTGTTCGCGCCAGATGCAAAGACCTGGGCGTATGTGCTGTCCGCCATCATCCCCGGCATGATCGGGGTACTGTTCTTCTTCAAGAATGGAAACGTCGAACCGCATGATGCATTCCCGCTTCACGCTTCCATTGAACTGCTCGTCATGGTCATGCTCGGCGGACAAGGCACGGTGCTTGGACCGATCCTCGGCGCATTTGCTTATCAGGGTATGCGCGGGTATCTGGTGACCAGTGACTTCTTCAAGGATATTCAACTCTCTGTCTCGGGCGCGTTGTTGTTGATCATTGTCTTGTTCATCCCTGCCGGCGCAGTTGGCTGGCTGAGACAGCGTTTCCCAATTTTGAGGAGGGTACTGGCATGACGCTTCTCTTACAAGTACAAGGTGTCACCAAGCGCTTCGGCGGTTTGCAGGCGCTTACACAAGTCACCTTTGATCTTCCCAAGGGACAAATTTTGGGCTTGATCGGTCCGAACGGCGCGGGCAAAACAACTTTGTTCAATACCATCAACGGCGTCTATCATCCTGAAGAAGGGCGTATCTTATTTCAAGGAAAAGATGTGACGAACAAGATGCCCTATCATCTTGCGAAGATGGGCATGGCGCGCACGCATCAAATCGTGCGCCCGTTGAATGAACTGAGCGTGCGTGAGAACGTGATGGTCGGCGCATGTTTCGGACACGAGAATCAAAGTTTGGGCAAAGCCGCAAAGATCGCGGACGAAGTGCTCGAGTTTGTGGGAATCTCCAGTCGCACCGACCAGTTGGCGGGTAGTCTGAACGTGGCGCAAAAGAAAAGGCTTGAGATGGCGCGCGCGCTCGCGTCGCATCCGCACCTGCTTTTGTTGGATGAAGTCCTCGCAGGGTTGAATCCTTCCGAGATCGATGGGATGATTCAAATGGTTTTGGATATTCGCGCGCAGGGCATTACCATCATCATGATCGAGCATTTGATGAAGGCTGTCATGAACGTCTCAGACCGCATTTTTGTGTTGGATTATGGCGAGCAGATCGCGGAAGGTTCTCCGAACGAAATTGCGAATCACCCGAAGGTGATCGAGGCTTACCTGGGCGATCCCAAACTTGCCGAGCAGTTGATGGAGGATGATTAACATGGCTATTCTTGAAGTACGTGATATCACCTCCGGGTACGGCGAAGTGCAAATTTTGTGGGGCGCAAGCATGAAGCTTGATGAAGGAAAATTAACCTGTCTTGTTGGCGGCAATGGCGCGGGCAAGACGACCATGCTGCGCTCTGTGATGGGACTGCTCAAACCGTGGAGCGGCTCGATCTGGTTTCAGGGACAGGATGTCAGCAAAATGCCCGCATACACCAAAGCGGAAATGGGACTGGCGCTTGTGCCCGAAGGCAGGCAATTGTTTACAGATATGAGCGTGTACGAAAACCTTGAAATGGGCGCATCGAATAAACGGGCGCGTCCGAAGGTTAAGCAGAATCTTGAAAAGGTGTACACCATGTTCCCGCGTTTGCTGGAACGTCATACTCAAAAGGCAGGTACGCTGAGCGGCGGTGAACAACAAATGCTGGCCGTGGCAAGAGGCATCATGGCTGACCCTGTGGTCCTGATGATAGATGAACTTTCGCTCGGTCTCGCGCCTTTGCTTGTGCTTAATTTGTTTGAAGGACTGCGCGCCCTGCGTGATACGGGACTCACGATCATGTTGGTGGAACAGAATGTGCAAATGGCGTTGGCCATCAGTGATTATGGGTATGTGCTTACGGAAGGCAAGTCCGGCATCGAAGGTCCGGCGCGGCAATTGATCAAGGATAAGCATGTCCGCGAGGCGTATTTAGGTTTGTAGCTGGGGAACATCGGTCAACTGGTGAAGATCTTCCAAACCATTATCAAAAAACAGGCTGAGAAAATCAGCCTGTTTTTTGATTCCCATTTGATGGTTTATGCCGGTTCACCCATTATGTTACACTATGGAAACTCTATATTTAAGGTGACAGAACTATGAATCGCTTAAGTCGTTACTGTGATGGATTAATCGAAGCCTCGTGGCTGTTGGCGGTCATTGTTGCTCCGCTTTATTTTTTTACAGGCCTTTCACAGCCTTTTGACCTTGGCAAAACGATCATGTTCCGCGTAGCAGTACTGATCGGGGGCGCTGCATGGATATCCAAATGGATCAGCTCAGGTGATTTCCGCTTTGAGAAAAAAACGTTATCTGCATTATGGGCACGGATCACCGTCAGCCCGCTGATACTTTTAGTTGGAGCGCTGGGTGTCGTTTATATAATATCATCAGCTTTTTCCATTTCACCTTTATTAAGTCTGCGCGGTTCTTATGAGCGTTTTGATGGGTTGGGTACCTTAGGGGCTTATATTCTGGTCTTCGCTCTTGCTGCATTTAATCTGCGCCGCCGCGAACAGGTGGACCGCCTAATCACAACTTTGGCGGCTGTCAGTTTCGCGGTTGACTTTTATGCGATTTTGCAGCACTTTGGTTTTGACTCGATTGCCTGGCTGGAATTTAACGTGACCGATAGGGCCTTGTCCACTCTGGGTCACCCAATTTTTCTGGCGGCCTTTCTAGGGATGACTCTGATGCTCCTGCTTGTCCGGGTTGTTTTTCTTGTGTATTCCTACCAACAGTCCAGTACCCGGAATGTGACGATGCTGGTCCTTGCCGCTTTTTATCTTGGCGTGAGCATTCTTAATCTTCTTTCCATTTGGTACGCCTCCTCCCGTGGTCCGATCATTGCACTCTTCCTTGGATTGCTTTTCCTGGGTTTTTCCTTATTGGTCTATTTTAAACTGCGACGGGTCTTCTATATATTTTCAGCGATCAGTGTTTTGTTATTGGTGTTTACCGCTGTATTAAATATCCCTGGCGGACCTTTAACAGGTTTGCGTGACAAGCCTTTGGTCGGTCCGCTGGGGCACATCTTCGATGCTGAGACTGGAACGGGGCGCACCCGCGTCTTGATATGGAACGGTATGATGCGCCTTGTTTTGCCTCATGACCCTGTTCAATTTTCCAATGCCGATTCGGTGGACCAGTGGAATATCATCCGCCCTGTTGTCGGCTATGGACCGGAAACGATCAGCCTCATTTATGAAAATTATTACCTTCCAGAAATGTTTTCAATGGAGTCGTATGATCTGATCCATGACCATGCTCATAACGAATTTTGGGACATACTGGCCTTTTACGGACTCCTTGGCTTTCTTGTCGAGTACGGACTCTTTCTTAGTTTTATCTATTTTGGGTTGAAATGGCTGGGCTGGATTTCGTCGGATTGGGACAGGAAGGTCTATTGGTCACTAAGTTTCCTGGGCGGGTTCCTGGGTGGTGTCATTGCTCTTGTTGTCCTTGGCGCAGAATATCTTGGACTTGGAATTCCGTTGGGATTGCTCCTCGGAGCAGTGGTTATCTTATTTATGAACATGCTCCGTCACGATGAAAACCCCGCATCGAGCCGGGACCTTTGGCGCGATACTATTATTATCAGTTCTTTGGCGCTTATAGTTTTCCACTATGTAGAGATCCTTTTTGGAATACCTGTCGCCTCTACGCGCATATTGTTTTGGGTTGCAGGGGCTGTCATACTGAAAGTTGGTCAAGGTGTGACCACCATGGAACCGAATCCAGTCCCGGCTGAAAATCGAATTAGACGGATCGGGCTTCATGCCTTTATCGCTGTTGCGATCACTGCGGCTCTGGCGCCCGGGTTCATTGGCATCACAGAGATGGGGTTGGACACGTCAACGGTTTTTGTCAATGCGCTTGCCGCAAATTCCTATGGCACTTTGTGGATGTTCCTGGGGACGATCCTGTTTACCTGTCTGACCTTTGAACTGGAAGTCGTAGTGATTTCAGATCATAAAAATTTTCTTCCAAATTTCATCCTTCTTCTTGGGATCACGCTTTTTACCGCGTTTCTAGCCTGGATGCTGTATGCCAGTCAGGTTGCGGCCGTTTCGCAAACGCCATTTTTAGATACGCCCCGGATGCTCGTTTCGTACTTAAGGTTGATTGGTCTTCAATTTGGGTTGGTGTTTTTCCTTGCGTATGGCTGGGCTTTCTTAGTACCGAAAGCTGTTAAGATGCAGAAGTCCCTGCCAAAACCAGGACTCCTTGCCGCTTTTGGTTTTATTCAAGTATTGGTGATCGCATTATCGGTCATGGTCAATTTACGTCCCTTGCAGGCAAATGGCATTGCAAGGTTGTTCAATAGATATGTAGAGTCTGGTCAATACCAGGAAGCTTTTGAACTGGATAAATCGCTGTTTGAACTGGATCCTTGGCAGGATGTGTATTATTTTGGTGCGGCTGATGCTGCCATGAAATATGCAGCCAACTTTTCCGGACAGCAAAATATTACGGGGGATTTATTAATATCTGAGCAATACTTTAAGCAGGCCAGCCAGATGAATCCATTGTTTTTTCCAAATGAACTTGGAATGGCACGAGTCAACCGGTTATGGGCAAGGTTGTCCCAGGACCCGGCTACACGTGATATCCGCATCGCGCAAGCCGAACAATACTATGCTGATATCCTTGAAGGCAAACCCTACCGGGTCAAACTCTGGGTGGAATGGGCTGATTTTCAAGCGGAGTTCGGTAATTATCAGGCCGCCCAGGAAAAATTTGATACAGCCATGCAGATTGATGATACTTATGCCCCGCTCTATTTATACTCTGCCAATATGTATATGAATCAAGCCGAACAGCAAAGCGATCCATCCGGGCGCGCCGGGTTATTTAATAAGGCGTTGAAGGAAGTGAAAGTTGGGATCGAAATGCTGGATCGCCGCGGCGAAAATGCTTCGCTGGCCTTTTTGCAGTTGGGAAATATATACTTCTCCCTTCAGCAATATGAATCAGCGCGTGAATCTTATTTGCGATCTGTCCAGCTTGGGGCCGGTGACTATGAATGGGAGGTTTACAAATCTTTGGCCGATACATCCGGCAAGTTGAACGATCCGACCGCCCAGCGTGAATATTTACAAAAGGCCATTGCTGTTGCTCCGGAGGAAGAAATAGATGCGTTGCAGTCCGAGTTAAACGCGATTAAGCCGTAACGCAAAAAACTTTTAATGACACATAAAAATATCCCGATAAAGGGATATTTTTTTAGCATGGAATACAAGATGAATATATTTATGCTTGGGAATCGATTTTTCGCTGGGCAATAGCCATTGTGATCCGCCAGCGGATTTTACTAAAGGGCCAAGCAATGGTACGCAATGCCAGTTTTAAAGGCCAGAATTTATCATAATAAAAACCTTTTTTTGCATAATGTAGGGCTTTTCTCCATTCCCCGGCGCGGAGACTTCGTGTGCTGGCAGTGATAGTGTCTCTGGTCCTGACCTTTTGCATGTGGGATTGGGCGGATAATGGTAATAAGGGCAGGTACAACTCCGTCAGGCGCAGGTTCTCATCCGCAATTTTGGAGAACCATGATAGTTGTCCCTTCATACTTAATGAATCGTCGTGGGCATAATACTGATAAACGATCTTATCCAGGGGCACAAGTTTTAGATTCTCGAGCGCAAATCGGAGCAGGAACTCCCTGTCTCCTGCGATGCGAAAAGATGTGTCAAAGCCTCCCAGTTTTTCAAAGACCCGACGATGGAAGAACCACGCGTTGAAAGCCGGTTCTCCGTAGGTGATTTCACGCCAGAAAATTTTTTCAGAGAGAAATTTCGAATACTGGAAGAGAAACCATTTCCCCTTGTTATCTTTTCGGTAATAAACAGCTTTGCCGGCTAAAGCATCGATCCGGTCATCTCCAAACAAATTGACAACATCTGTAAAGACGTGAGGACAATACGTGTCGTCTGTGTTCAGGAAGCCGATCACGGAACCCTGAGCCATGTTCAATCCCTTGATGATGGCATCATACATGCCGGTGTCTGTGCCGGATAAAATTTTCAAATGCGGGTAACGAGCCAATACTTCCAATGTGCCATCAGTGGAACCGCCGTCCACGATGATGTGCTCAAAGTCGGGATGATCCTGGCGCAGCACGTTTTCGACTGCGTCCGCAACAAACTGGACGCGGTTCTTACAAGGCGTAATGATGGAAATAAGGGTCATCGTTATTTGGGCGACAATGAATGATAATAATCAATCACTTTTTTATTGACCGCCGACCTATCGGCATATTTTCTCAGGATTAATTGATTATTTTTCCATGCCCGATCCACAAGATCATCATCCTGCATTGACTTGATCAATGCAGCCCCGATCTCATCTGGATATAGATTGCGGGCGAATAAAACATTCTCTGGTTCGGAGACAATGTTTGTAATCGTATTGAGCGGCGAGACAATCGGCATTGCACCAAATAACATGGCTTCATACATGCTGTTTGGCACGCCATCCACCAGGGACGGAGACAGCATGACTCTGGATCGTTTCAATAATTCAAAAACTTTGCTTCTTTCAATCCGATCGTGTAGGTGGCAGTGTTGCTGGATGTTTTCCGGTAAAGTGTAGAACCATTCTTTAACTTCGGGAGTCATTGCCAGCAGATAGACATCACAAGGCTGGATTTTCTCCCATGCGAATTTGAGCGCCTCGAGAACAGGAAGCGCCTTCGACCATTGGCTTTCGTATGCTTTTGGATAGACAATGATCCTTTCCCGTTTGGAAGGGGGAAGGAGGTCTTTTGTTTCGGCCGCTGTTAGGTCCAAACCACCCGTGCCAGGGACAGGAATGATCGGCGCGAACTTGTTTGCCGGAATACCAAGTTCAGCGGCATAACCCACATTTGCAAGGTTGTCTGTAATGATCTGGTCGGACTCCAATAGAATGTGGCGGATCTGCTCCACATATTGAGGGTCATGTCTGCGTAATTCCAGGTCGGAACCGCCTCTTAGTTGAAGTACCCACTTGCCAATATGTTCAAGCTTATATACTTTGCGAACCTGATAGTAGAACAGCCCGCCTTGATGGTCGTACACTCCAAGGGTGTGAATAATATCCGGTTTCCATTGGCGGATGATCTGCGCCAGCCATAATGAAGGTGACCTGTCGGTAATGCCAAATTTTTCGAGGGCGGATAAGCTGCGAAGAATCCGCTGTTGTAATTTTTTTATTGACTCACTGAATGCTTCGTAGTCCAGCGCCTTATAGACTAAATGCCTGAATGTGCCGAATAAACCCTTATATAAATTTTTTCGGTTGAAAGAATCCTTCTGCGAACTTGGGACAGTCACATAAGTGCGGATCTGCCAATCAACCAGAGGAACGTTGACAGGCAAGCCGAACAGCCGAATATTAAACTCAGCGCCATCAAGCAGGTTTATCCAGGAATGAGTATGGCTGTTATCGGCCAGTCCGATAAAAAGGAT
>Ga0172368_10006514_pt1 | contig 12523 bp, 10 predicted proteins | sample Lak11m_FD_114540 | JGI IMG/M metagenome (GOLD analysis project Ga0172368, IMG submission 114540) | Freshwater microbial communities from Kabuno Bay, South-Kivu, Congo - kab_022012_11m | ecosystem: Environmental > Aquatic > Freshwater > Lake | place: Democratic Republic of the Congo: South-Kivu...
CCACGCCGTCCGCGCACGCCGTTGCCGGGTGAGCCCGGGGCATCGTGGCCGGCCAACGTCGGCTGGGACCACAGCTACCACGTTGCGGACATGGGCGGGCGGCCAAGAGCCGGGAGGCGAGACGGCATGCTTCCGCTCACTGCGACCTCTCCCTCGTTGTTCGGTGACGGGCGCCCCCGGCGATGCTCCTCGCAGGACGCCGCCGCGCGGTAATATGGCGTTCACGACCGGGTCGCTCGCTCCACTCCGAACCGGGGGGTCCATCTGGCGTTCCATACCGGTCGCGGGGACCACGGTCCGCTCAGAGCGGCGAATCGGCCTGACCATGAGGAGCGGAGGGACGAGCAGTGGAGGTGCGCGGGTGTTGCCGGCGAAGTGCCCGGGGCGCGTGCGTGAGCGCGACCGAAGATGAGTAGCGCGGCGGCGATGATCCTGGCATTGGCGGCGCATGTGGGCGGTCAGGCTCCCAGAATGCTCGCGTACAGCGCGAGCCCCAGCCGGTACATAACGGCCCATGCGCCGCAGATCGCCAAGCTGTACGACGGCCTGTTCTTGATCGTCGGAGATTGGGACGGCGGCGTCGCCGGGAAGCTGGCAACCGGAGACGGGACTCCGGCGGACACCGAGTGGCGACGACTCGCCGCGGAGAACGCTCGGGCGCTGAAGCAGGCCGGTGCCGGCGAAAGCGTGCTGGGAGTTAGCTTCGACGAGAACGGTCCCTGGCCATCGCCCGAGACGCTCGAGGACACGGCCTTCACCCAGAGGATGGTCCGCCGATTCTCAGCACTGGGATCCGCTGCCCGAGGTATGGGGCTGCGCGGCGTGTCCATAGACATCGAGTACCCCTACCGGCGTTACTCGCTGGAGCATCCCGTCTACGCCGGCTGCGCCCGCTCCGCCGAGGATCTTCTCGATGCGGCCCGACGGCAGGGCCGCGCGATCATGTCTTCTGTGCTCGACGCGTTCCCCGACGCAGTCGTCTGGATCCTGCCTGGCGACCTCTCGGCGCACGGTATTGGCGGCGCACTGATGCTCGGCATGCTGGCGACAATGGCCGAGCGGGACGCACCGGGCGGGATGCACCTCGGGTATGAGCGGTCCTACGGCCTCTCCGATCCCGCCTCGCAAGCGGGCATCGCCAGGTGCGGAGATTGCCTGGCCGGTGAGGTGCTCGGTCCGCGCGAGTTCGACTACTGGAAGCGCCGCTGCACGGTTGCCCCCGGTGTCTGGCCCCTGCACATGGTGGAGACCGGCGGTAAGGACTACCCGGCAAGGCCGTGGGACGAGGAGCTTGAGGAGCTCCGGGAGCAGATGCGGATCCTCCGAGCAACGGCCAAGCGCTACCTGTGGTCCTTCACGGCCTATCCCGTCTGGGGACCGTCCGACCCTGAGGAGCTTGTCCGCTGGGGCTTCCCGAAGCCCTCGTTCGCAGCAGCCCGGGAAGCGATCGCCGGATGGCATGGCGTCCTGCAGGATCGGGCCCGACCGTCGGACGGGCGGATGAACCGCCTCCTCAAGGCGGTCGGCGATTTCGATGCAGGCCGGATTGGTCCCGAAGGCCTGTGCGACCGCTTCGGCACGCCGGCTCGGTGGCTCGTCCTGGGCCTGCTTGGCAACCCGAACACGCAGCCGCTCTACACGGCGCCGTCGGCTGCGAACGGCCCGGTTCGCCTTGAGGAGACCCATCAGGGCAGGGACGGCCTCGTTCGCTGGTTCCCGTTCGCCAACCTCGACCCGCTGGGACAGGTGCGTCTGCGCAGCGCGTTCGGATACCGCGGCACCGACGACTGCTCGGTCTACCTGGTCTGCGACATCGTCGCCACGAAGGAGACGCGGGGCCTCCTCTGGCTCAACTGGGACGACGGCGCGGTCGTGCGCCTGAACGGCCGGATCCTCGTGGACCATTCCGCTTACCCGGAGCGGGGCCATGGCCTGCTTTACCGGGACCGATACCTCTTTGAGGACCGCGTTCCAGTAGTCGTCCCCAGGGGCCGGTCGCGGCTGAGCGTCACCTCCGTTAACGCCCGAGGCTCCTGGGGCGTCACGCTCCGCTTCGCCGACGCAGACGGCTACCCGCTGCCCGGTCTCCGGTTCGAGATGCCCCGCCCCGTCGCCGCTCCGACGAAGGTTGACCTCCGTACGCCCTCTCGTGGTTGCGCCGGCTTGCAGCAGTCGCAGAACGCGGACTGAGGGGCTTGTTGACAACCGATGCGTTCGAGCGGACAATCCACGTGCACTGCGTCGGCGCGTACCGGGGCCGCGTGCGGCCGACGCCGACCCTGGCAAGGAGACGAACCATCAGTCGTGCGCGTCGGCTGATCCTCACCATCGTACTCGGCGCATCCGGGGCGTGCATCCCGAGCGGCGGCGCCTCACCCTCGCATTCATCCGTCGGCGCCTCCGCACGCGGGGAGGCCCTGTTCTACGTCTCGACACGCGGACGGGACCGGTGGTCAGGGCGGCACGCTGAGCCGCGAGGAAACGACGGGCCGTTCGCGACGCTAGAGCGTGCGCGCGATGCCGTCCGCGAGTTCCGTGCGTGTCACAAGAGCCCTGTGCCCGTCCGCGTTGTCATACGCGGCGGGACCTACTTCCTCGATCGGGCGCTGGACTTCGGCCCGAAGGACTCCGGGGCGCCGGGAGCCGCAGTGACCTATTCCGCAGCCCCTGGAGAACGAGTCGTCTTGAGCGGCGGACGCCGCATTACTGGCTTCCGCCCCGGACGGGTGAAAGGCCGCCCGGCGTGGGTCGCCGACATCGCGGAGGTCAGGAAGGGGAAGTGGCGGTTCCGGCAGCTGTTCGTGGATGGGCAGCGCAGGCCGCGCACGCGCCTGCCGAAGACGGGGATGTACCGCATCGAGTCGCTCCCAGGCTTCGACTTCGCCCGCCAATGGGAGGCCTTCCTCGAGGGCACGCGGCAGTTCGTCTACTCGGGGACGGACATCAGGCCCTGGCGCAACCTGAGCGATGTGGAAGTCATCGGTGTGTCACGCTGGATCACCAACCGCCTTCTGATCCAGGACGTGGACGCCGCGCGACGGCTCGTGACCTTCGACCGGCCCAGCCTCTTCTCCCTGGACGACACCTGTCCTCCGCGCCCCTCCGTTTACTGGGTGGAGAACGTGCGGGAGGCGCTGGATACGCCGGGCCAATGGTATCTGGACAGGCCGCAGGGGCAGCTCACCTACCTGCCACGGCCCCGGGAACGGATCAACGTTACCGAAGTCGTCGCCCCGCGGCTGACACAGGTGCTGCGAGTCGTGGGCCGAGCCAATGCGCCGGTCGCGCACCTCAGTTTCGAGGGTCTCACGATCTCGCACAACGAGTGGGAGCCTCCGGCCGGCTTCGCTTCTTCGCTCCAGGCGGCCATAGATGCGCCGGGCGCCGTCCTGTTCGAGTATGCGCGGAACTGCAGTTTCCGCCGGTGCGCGGTGGAACACGTCGGCTCCTATGGCATCGACGTTGCTCTTGGCTGTTCCGACATCGAGATCGCTCGGAGTTCGTTCCGTGACCTGGGGGCGGGCGGGGTCAAGATCGGTCACTTCTACGACGTCGAGGCGGGCGAACGGGGCCAGCGACGGAAGGCGGCGCTTCCTCGCGGGCCGCACAGCCGACGCATCACCGTGGCCGACAACGAGATCACCGACGGCGGGCGGATCTACCCGGGCTCCGTCGGGGTGTTCGTGGGCGAGAACCCGGACAACAAGGTCGTGCACAACCACATCCACCACCTCCCCTGGATGGGGATCTCGGTCGGCTCGCTCCATACCTTCGAGCCTGACCAGGCCAGGAACAACGCCGTCGAGTGGAACCACGTCCACCACATCGGGCAGGGCGTGCTGAGCGACATCGGCGGCATCTACACGAGCAGCATCCAGCCCGGCACGCGCATCCGGTACAACACAGTCCACGATATAAGGCACCGTGACTACGGCGGCTGGGGAATCTACACCGATCAGGGCACCGCCGACGTCGTCGTCGAGAGCAACCTCGTCTACCGGTGCACTTCGGGACCGCTATTCGTGAGCTTCTGCGGAAACGTCACGGTTCAGAACAACATCCTGGCCTTCGGCGATGAGTATCAGATCTTTCGTGCGCTTCGCATGGACCGGCCACAGTACGCGTTCCGTAGGAACATCGTTTACTACACCCGTGGGCGCGTCGTCGGCTACTGGGACCCAGATAGCCGCCAGGTAGCGTTCGACCATAACCTCTACTGGAATGCAGGCGGCGGGCCTCTGGACTTTGGCGGCAAGAGCCTCGAGGAGTGGCGAGCGGCCGGACACGACAGCAACAGCCTGGTCCTGGACCCGCGGTTCATCGGGCCGCACAGCGGCGACTTCCGCCTGCAACCTGGTTCGCCGGCCTTGCGCATCGGCTTCCGGCCGTGGGACTACTCGCAGGCCGGGCCACGGACCGGCGGCCTCGTGAGCCTCGCAACGCGGCGGCGCCACCCGCCTCGCTGACGAGCCGACGGGGCATCGTGCCAGGAGCGGACACAGACCGGTAGGGTTCGGTGAAGCGCCCGCTCGGTGCGCACGCCCGGACGGCCCTACGGCTCTCGTCGGCTCCGCCGGTACCTGCCCGGCGTTCGGCCCGGTCCTCTGAGGGTGTGCTACAATACGCCGCCTCGGGTCGGCGTGTATCCTCACGGCCGGCGCAGGGGTTTGCATCTCAGGGAGGTCTGCCGCACGTTGATTGACACCAGCGATTTCCGCAACGGGCTGTCCATTCTTCAGGACAACGACATCTTCACGATCGTCGAGTTCCAGCACGTCAAGCCAGGCAAGGGCGGCGCGTTCGTCCGCACGCGCCTGAAGAACGCGCGGACCGGGGCCGTCATCGAGAAGACGTTCCGGGCCGGCGAGAAAATGGAGCAAGCGCGCCTCGAGCGGAAGCCCATGCAGTATCTCTACCGGCAGGACGACGATTTCTTCCTGATGAACACCGAGACCTATGACCAGCTCGGCGTCGGCGAGAGCCTGATCGGTCCGCCCGCGAAGTATCTGAAGGACGGAATGGAGGTCATGGTCGTCGAGCACGACGGCACGATCATCGGCGTCGAGGTGCCGTTCTTCGTGGAGCTCGAGGTCGCCGAGACCGATCCCGGCGTCCGGGGGGATACCGCCTCCGGCGGCTCAAAGCCGGCGACGCTGGAGACGGGCGCCGTCATCCAGGTTCCCTTCTTCGTGGATGCCGGCGACAAGGTGAAGGTGGATACTCGTACGGACACCTATCTGGAGCGGGTCAAGTAGCCCCGCGCCTCTTCAGCGGGCACGCACTGCCGCGAAGGCGGTGAACCACCATGCGCATCCGAGAGCGTTCCGAGCGAACCTCGACCGCCAAGCTCGAACAGGGCTTCTACGACTGGACCAAGAAGCTGCTCCAGCTTGCGGTCGTCGCCCTGATCGCGCTTGCGGGGTACCTCGTCTACGGCCTCATGTCGGGCGGAATCGGCAACTGGGCCTCGCTCGACGCGGCGGCGCAGGCGCGCATAGGGGCCAACATACAGGGCACGATTCTCTACTTCAATATCGCGCTGATCGTGCTGCTGGTCACCAGCGTCATCCTCTACTACGACGAGGAGTCGCTTGGTTATGTCCAGGTGGTGATCTCGTTGGCGCTCTACTTCGGCGTGCCGCTCCTGGTGGACTCGCAAATGCCCGGCCAGATAGCCGCCTGGGAGGAGAGCCGGAACCTGCCGATGCTCTCCCTATACCACGAGGCGCGCGTCCTGGCACTCATCCTCATCCTGCCGGGCGTCGGTCTGAGCCTCTACGATATCATCCAGCGCGTACGGACGGGCGCCCACGGCGACAGGGCCGACCTGACCGCCATGCAGTTCGGTGGCGGCGCCCAGGAGGTCGCACCCGCAAGCCCCGCGCTGATCGGCGCCGCGGCAGCTTGCTGGCAGATGGCGTTCTGCCGGGAGGCGCTCAGGGTCCGCTGCCCCATCTACCACTTGCGGAAGAGGTGCTGGCGAGAGCGCGTGGGGTGTATGTGCGACGAACTCAGCATCCGGGAGGCGCTCGCACACCTATTCGACGCGCCGAAGCGAACGGGCCATCTGAACTTCGCGACGGGCCTTGAGACCGGCGAAGAGAAGCAGACCGAGAGCTCGGTGCCCACCGGCCCCAAGCCCGAACTGATACGCATTCCGGAGATACGGCGCGAACAGGTGCGCATACCGCGCGATACGTCGCTGCCCACGCAGGCCAAGCGTGAGCGCTGCCGGAACTGCATCATCTACAACGAACACCAGCGCCTGAAGTACCAGTTGCTCGCGCCGATCGTGACCCTGTTCTTCCCGGCGCTTGCCGTGGTGAAGTTCGATGACCTGCTGGCGCTCCTCAAGTCGTCCCTGAAGACCGCCGACCACGTCATGGCGCGCCTGTCGTTCGATCCCCAAGTCCGAGACATGGGCATCGCCTCGGCCACGACGAGCAGCGACATCGCCAACTTCATCATGATCGGCTGTCTCGTCATTATGGCCACGACGCTGGCCCTCCGCTTCCTCGAATACGTCGTGTTCACGCTGAAGGCATGAGCGATCCCGTCGAAGGCGTCGTGGACCTCGTGGCACGGTCGAGCGTGCGAGCCGTGACCGTCGTGTCACCCGGCCTGCGCGTAACGGTCCGCAAACCCAAGAGGCCGCCCCGCCAGGAGGAGGAGCTTGGGCCTTCCGGCCAGACTCGGACTTGCGACGCTGCGGCGCCGCGAGTGGAGGTCGCGCGCCCCGAGGCGGTGATCCGCAGTCAGCGCGTTGGGATCTTCCACCATCTGGAGCCGCAGGCGGGCGTCGGCCTCGCAGTTCAGCCGGGGCAGACTGTGGGCGTGATCGAATCGATGAAGCTGCCGAGCGAGGTCAGGTCCCACTGCACAGGCGTCATCGCGCAAGTGCTGATCGAGGATGGCGTGCCCGTGGAGTTCGATCAGCCCCTGTTCGTGCTCGCGGGTCGTCCGGACCCGTCGCGGGAGGTAGAGGAATGAGGTTGCAGCGCGCCTTCAGCCTGGTAGAGATCCTCGTAGTCCTGGTCGTCCTGGCAGTGATCGCGGCGTTCGTGATGCCCCGATACCTTGGCGGCGTCCGGAAGCGGGCCGACGGATATCGCGGCCCGGTGGCCGAGGCGCGCGACACGGTCTGCCGGAGCAACCTGAACCAGCTCCGGGCAAGCCTGCAGGCGGCCGCAGCCGGCGACCCCGACGGCAAGCCTCCTTCGGACCTGACCGAGCTTGGCATGCCGTCGGAGGTTCGCGTTTGCCCCACGGGCGGCGAGCCCTACCGCTACGCCGCCGCCTCGGGACGCGTCCAGTGTCAGCACCCCGGCCACGAGGGCTACTGATGAAAAGGGGGACATTCTACTTTTCCGCCCAGAGCATGCAGATAACCGGCCCCAGGCTGGCGGCTCGGCGCAGAAAAGTAGAATGTCCCCCTTTTGTGCCTGAGGGCGGGTATGTTGCGTAAGGTCCTGGTCGCCAACCGAGGCGAGATCGCGGTGCGCATCCTGCGTGCCTGCAAGGAGATGGGCATCCCGACGGTCGCGGTCTATTCCACGGCGGATCGGGGCGCGCTCCATGTCCAGCTCGCCGACGAGACCGTGTGCATCGGGCCGGCCGCCAGTCGCGACAGCTATCTGAACGCGCCGAACATCATCGCCGCCGCGCACATTACGGGCGCAGACGCCATACACCCCGGCTACGGGTACCTGAGCGAACAAGCCAGCTTCGCAGAGGCGTGCGAAGCGTGCAGCGTCGCGTTCATCGGGCCGCCGGCATCGGTGATCGAGCACATGGGCGACAAGGTGAAGGCGAGGGAAATCGCCCGGAAAGCCAAGGTGCCCATCATCCCCGGATCCGATGGCCCCATCGCAAGCGAAGCCGACGCGGCGAAGGTGGCGCAGCGCGTGGGCTTCCCGATCTATATCAAGGCGGTCGCGGGGGGCGGGGGTACCGGCATCCGTCGCGTAGACGGCGCTGAGGACCTGTCCCGTGCGCTCCAGATGGCCATGTCGGAAGCCGACGCGGCCTTCGGCAGGCCCGACGTCTACGTGGAGAAGCTCCTCGAGGAGCCCAGGCACATCGAGGCGCAGGTCATTGCCGACAACCACGGGCACGTTCTCCACCTCGGCCTCCGGGAGTGCTCGGTCCAGAACATCCGGCACAAGAAGCTGATCGAGGAGTGCCCGGCAGGCGAGATCTCAGCCTCGCTGCGCACGAGGATATCCGAGGCGGCCGTGCGCTTCGCTCGCGCGGAGGGCTACCGGAACGCCGGTACCGTCGAGTTCCTCGTGGACAAGAAGGGCGAGTTCTACTTCCTCGAGATGAACACGAGGCTTCAGGTTGAGCATCCGGTCACCGAGGCGGTCACGGGCGTGGACATCGTCCAGGCGCAGATACGGATCGCCGCGGGGGAGCCGCTCGCCATCGCCCAAAAGGCCGTGAAGTGGACGGGACACTCGATTGAGTGCCGGGTCACCGCGGAGGACCCCGAGAACGGCTACGCTCCGCAGGCCGGCCGCATCGAGCGCATACGCTGGCCCGGAGGGCCATGGGTCCGGGTAGACACCCATGTGTTCACCGGCTACGAGGTGCCGCCATACTACGATCCCATGCTCGGCAAGCTCATCGTCTGGGCGCCCACCAGACCCGAGGCACTCGCCAGGATGTCTCGCGCACTCGAGGAACTGACCATCGCGGGCCTCGCCACCAACCTCGACCTGCAGCGGCGCATCGTGGCCAACCCCTTCTTCCGTCGGGGCGAGGTGACGACGGAGACGCTGGCGCACCTTGTGACCAACGGGGACTGAATGCGCGAGATGCGGGACATCCCGGTATGCGTGGGTGGCGCTCACCCCGGCGCGCCCGTCCGTGCATGCGCCGAAGACCCGATCGTCGCTGCCCGGGCATGGTGCGGCGGCGCCCGGCATCACCAGCGACGAACAGGATAAACGGAATGCCCCCTCTGTCTGATCGTGATCGTTACCTCGAGACGCTGCTCTTCGGCCAGCCGGACCGGGTCCCATTCAGTCCGGGCGGCCCACGCGAGTCGACGCTCAAGGCATGGCATGAGCAGGGCCTGCCGGACGGCGTGAACTGGCACTCCCACGTGCGGGAGCTGATCGGGATCGAGCCGGCGCCGTCGGGGCCACGACCGGGGGTATGGATCCGCCACACGATGATCCCCGAGTTCGAGGAGAAGGTGATCGAGGAGCGGGAGGATTCGCTCGTCGTGCAGGACTGGAAGGGCAACGTCTGCGAGATCTCGCGGAAGTTCGATGTCTCGTACCTCCGGTCAGCCAAGGACTTCGTCACGCGACGCTGGATACGCTGCCCAGTCGAGACGTGGGACGACTGGGAAGCCATGAAGGCCCGCTACGACGGCGACGATCCGTCGCGCGTGCCCTCGGACCTACATGAGCTTGCGCCCAGGCTGGCCGAGCGAGACTACCCCATCGGCGTCGGGCTGCACGGCCCCTTCTGGCAGATGCGCGAGTGGCTCGGCTTCGAGGGTCTCTGCACGACGTTCCTCGACGACCCGGCCCTGATCCGCGACATGGTCCGGTTCTGGACCGGCTACTGCTCGCGGCTTCTCGAGCGCGTCCTCTCGGCCGTGCCCTTCGACTACCTCCACATTTCCGAGGACATGGCCTACAAAGTGAAGCCCATGATCGGCCCGGACATGTGCCGTGAGTTCCTCTCGCCCTGCTGGTCCCAGTGGGGCGACATACTGCGAAGCTACGGCGTGCCCATCTATGACGTGGACAGCGATGGTTTCATCGGCGACCTGATCCCGGTGTGGCTCGAGTGCGGCCTCAACGTGTGCGACCCCATCGAGGTCGCGGCAGGCAATGACATCAGCGCGCTTCGCGCCGAGTTCGGCACGCGCATGGCCTTCCAGGGAGGCGTGGACAAGCGTGCCATGGCCGCGGGCGGCGCCGTCCTCGACGCGGAGATGGACCGCATCGAGCCGGTGTTGCGCTCCGGCGGCTACATCCCGGGCTGCGACCATGGCATCCCGCCGGATATCAGTTGGCCCAACATGGTCGCCTACTGCGACCGCCTGGCGCACATGACCGGGTGGAAGTAGGCAGAAGGTCGGCGTGACACGCCGTCAGGGCGGCGGGCCGTCACGTCGGCTATACTGACGTAGCGCTTGGCGCGCCGTCCGGAACCCGATGGGCTCCGACTGGAGCATGAGCATGAGCGGCACCGTTACGAGACCCAGACTCAAGACGCCTTCGCCGGCCGAGGCTGCGCCGAGCGCCGTGCCGCCCCTGAACAGCGGCGACCGCCTCAGCCGGGCGGAGTTCGAGCGGCGCTACGACGCCCACCCCGAGATCAAGGTTGCCGAGCTGATAGAAGGGAGCGTCTACGTGGGATCGCCTGTTCGTTGCACCGAGCATGCGGAGCCGCACAGCCACCTGGCAACGTGGGCAACGCTCTACTGCGCGTCGAACCGCGCCGTGCGGGTGGCCGATAACGCTACCGTACGGCTGGATAACGACAACGTGGTCCAGCCGGATGTGCTTCTGCGAATGGCGTCCGAGCTCGGAGGGCGGTGTCGCGAGTCGGAGGACGGCTACCTCGAGGGCCCGCCGGAGCTTGTCGCGGAAGTCGCCGCCAGTAGCGCCTCTTATGACCTGCACCAGAAGCTGAGGGTCTATCAGCGGTCGGGAGTTCAGGAGTACATTGTGGCCCAGGCCTACGAGCGGCGAGTGGACTGGTTCGCGCTGAGAGACGGCGTCTACGAGGCCCTGCAGCCTGACGAGAGAGGTATTGTCAAGAGCGAGCGCTTCCCCGGATTGTGGCTCAAGCCCGAAGCGTTCTGGGAGGGCCATCTGCCTGCCATGCTGGCCATTCTCCAGGAGGGACTGACCTCGCTCGAGCTTGGTGCGTCAGTCGCGGGCGCCTCGGACCCGACGCCCGCGTCGCAGTGAGCCTCGGGCCTACGGCATGTACCCGTAGCACCGGTAGAGGTAGTAGGTGACGACCGGCTCGCCGTAGATGCCGCTAACGTGAACCACCACCGGCTCGGGCACGGGTTCGACCCGCTCAAAGACCGTGTGGAATGGGGCCAGCAGCGGGTCGTCGTGCGGCCTGTGATCCACGATCAGCGCGTCGCCGCCGCGCCTCAGACCCGCCTCGGGATTCAGGAACCGGTACTGGTTCTCGCGTGTTCCGAGGAAGAAGCAAAACGCGCGCGGTTGCCCGGGAACGTAGAAGGCGGCCCGACTGGCATTGTCATACGTAACCGCACCGACGATCGGGCCTCCCCTCTCCTCTCTGAGGAGAGAGGCAGGCGGTGAGGCGGACGCCCTCATCGTCCTCATCTCCCGCACACAGGCGGCCGCAAGCTCCCTTCCTCCGTACATCTTCCGTGACTGGTCGAACCGCGCCGGCACGCGGATCCCGAGTGCCACACGGAGTTCCGGCCAGCCGGCGAGGGCCGAGATCGCGGCTGCGCACACGATGGCCGCCCATGCGAAACCGAGCCGCGATCTCGAGCGCCGACCCTCACCCCGCCCCTCTCCCTGGAAGGGAGAGGGAGTAGTTCGCGTGCTCCCCTCTCTCTGGAAGGGAGAGGGAGCAGTTCTCGTGCTCCCCTCTCCCTGGAATGGAGAGGGACCAGTTCTCGTGCTCCCCTCTCTCTGGAAGGGAGAGGGAGTTGTCCGCGTGCTCCCCTCTCTCGCATCAAGCGCGAGTGGGGACGGCGTACTCCCCTCTCCTCTCCGAGGAGAGGGGTATGGGGGTGAGGTGCCGCCGTCCCGCCCCGCGCCTTCGGACGCACCCCCGATCCACCCGGCATACGCCACCGACGCGCCGATCCATGCGAACGCGGCCCAGTTGGCCTGGACCTTCGTCTTGAGCGCAAGCAGCGTGAAGAGCACCAGCACCGGCGCACTGAAGCAGAAGACGAGCCACCGACCATCGCCGCCCGGCTCTCCGCGACGCCGCCCGTAGTCCCAGAGAGCCGCGCACATGCCCAGGAACAGAAGCGGAGTGACGAGCGCCGCCTGCGAGCCCACGAAGTCGCCAAGCTGTCGGATCGGGCGCGACGGGTCGCCCTTCCCCGTCAAGCCGACCATGTGGGCAAAGCTCACCCAGCCATGCACTGCCTGCCACGCAATGTTGGGCGACAGCACGGCCAGCGCCACAAGGGCGGCGAGATACGGCTCGGGTCTCCGCAACCACCTGCGCAGTTCCGCCCGTCCCGCCAGATAGAGCAGGGCGCACGGCAGGGCCAGAGCCATGGTGTACTTGCTCAGCATGCCAAGGCCGACCACCAAGCCGAGCTGGAGCCATGCACACCAACGAACCTCACCCCTGCCCTCTCCTTGGAAAGGAGAGGGGGTGGGCTGGTCTGCTCTCGGGGAAGGAGAGGGGGGAGGCGTGCCCTCGCCTTGGGAAGAAGAGGGGGGAGGGCCGGGCTCCCCTCTCCTCTCTGAGGAGAGGGGCAAGGGGGTGAGGTGCGGGGCTGCCAGCCTGGCGATCAGGTACATCGCCCACGCCCAGAACATCGCCA
>Ga0172368_10006515_pt1 | contig 12523 bp, 12 predicted proteins | sample Lak11m_FD_114540 | JGI IMG/M metagenome (GOLD analysis project Ga0172368, IMG submission 114540) | Freshwater microbial communities from Kabuno Bay, South-Kivu, Congo - kab_022012_11m | ecosystem: Environmental > Aquatic > Freshwater > Lake | place: Democratic Republic of the Congo: South-Kivu...
CCTTTTTCTTTAACGAATCGCCCAACAAAAATAAGATAGTTCTTTTTCTCTAAATTAAACTTTTTTAGAACTTCTATATCGTTGTGAAATTCCAAGTTAGCACCATAGGGAATATAAATAGGCTTCACTTTAAATTTTCTCTCATATTCTTCAGCTAATAATTCATTATCAACCACATAGTAATTAGAATAACGAACTGCGAAATATCTACTAAATCTTAAAAAAACCTTAGCAAAACTACTCCATTTCTTTCTTTCCCAATCCGCTCCATCTACAACCGAAATCACTTGTTTAGAAAATAGTCTAAGCAGCGGAATAAACAAAGCATTACCCACGCCGTATACAATTATTATGTCAAAATTCTGAGACAAAATGTGTAGGAATGTCAAGAAAGTATTTGTAATTGTATCAAGATGTTTGGATTTTACTGAAGGTAAATAAATAAGTTTTACACCTTTATATTCATTTAACTTTTCTTTATAATGATTCTTCCTGCAATATACTATAGTATCAATATTATTTTTTACAAATCTAACTGCAGTCTCTTGCACCGAAGTTTCAAATCCGCTATACGAAGCAGGAATCCCTCTCGTACCTATTATTGCAATTTTCATTAACTATTTTTCAAATAATCTCGATAATAATTTTCAATGTATTCTTTTAAAGCAACTCTCCAATCCTTCATTATATTTAAACCTCGCAGATCAAGTTTCTTGTTGATTAAACGTTCGCAAGGCGGTCTATCCGCAAAATATTCTTTACTAAAATAATCCGAACTTACTTCTGTTATTTTTACCTTTGATTCCAATTTAAGAATTTTAAGTAATTCAGTCGCAACTTCAAGCCTGCTGGTTTGACCACTACAGACCATATTATATAGTCCCCAATATTCTTTTTCAATTAATAATTTTACATTCTTAGCAAAATCATGCGTATAAGTCGGTGTTCCATCTTTATCATTCACTATGTATAGTTCTTTTTTACCTTTTTTGATTTGTTTCATTATTTTTTGGATGAATTTCTTATCCTTTTTAGGTCCCGAACCCATCATCCATCCTGCACGACAAATTAAATACCTATTCGCATTTTCTATTACAAATTTTTCTCCCATATACTTTGACCGAGCATAAACTCCGAGGGGGTTAGGAATATCCCAATCGTCATACAACAGTTTACCGCCGTCAAATATTCCTGCGGTACTTATATATAGCAACGGGATATCAAGTTTGTTCGCAATATTGACCGCATTTTCAACCGAAAGTGTATTGGTAATATATGTATCGTCCGCATTTTGCTCACAGTATTCTAAATCGGTATAGGCACCAAGATGAAATAAGTAGTCTGGTTCATAATCTGTAACATCTTTTTTATATGCTTCAAAATCTCTAAAATCAAGATATGAAAGCCAGTCCTCATTGACGTCTTTATCTGTACACTTTAATAAATATTCACTTGAGAATTGTTTATAAAAAGCTTCACCTAACATACCGCCGCAACCGGCTATGTATATTTTTTTCAATTTAATTTCCTTTAAGTTTTTAAGATTTTTTAATTAATAAAATTTTTGAAAACTTCTAAATATTCAGTAGCAGCTTTTGCCCAAGAAAAACTTTCTACTCTTTTATATCCTTCTTTAATTAGATATTCTCTTAAACTATTGTTTATTAATAATTCATACATTTTATTGGAGATTTCCTCAATATCTATAGGATTTACTAAAACACCGCTACTTCCAGCTACTTCAGCTAAGGCAGAGTTATTTGAAGTTAAGACTGGGCATCCACATGCCATAGCTTCAATCAGCGGTAAACCAAAGCCTTCATACAATGACAAGAAACAAAAGATTTTCGCTCCATTAAAAAAGAAAGGTAATTCATCATCTACTATAAATCCTAAATAAATAATATCATTTTTATATTCATTATTATTTATAAATTCAAAAATAAATTTTGAATTATGCCCTCGTTGACCTATTATCACAAGCTTATCATTTATATGTTTTCCCTTTTTCAGCTTTATATATGCCAAGATGATTGAAAAAAGATTCTTGCCGGGGTGATCAATTGTACCCACATATAATATATATCCTTTGTATTTAAGTGTATACTTTTCTATGACCTTAGTTGCTTCAGCTTCCGAATATTTTTTAAATATTTTATTATCAAAACCATTATAAATAACTTTAATTTTGGAATTATTTGTTCCGAGAATCTTGATTATATCATTTTGTGAAGTATTAGATACCGTAATTATTTTATTACTATTTTGAGCCATTAAGGGTACTGAGAAATGGCGGTAAATCATTCTTATCTTGCTGAATTTAGACTTAACATTAAATTCAATTAAGTCATGTATTATTGAAATTGTTGGTGCATTTTTCCAAATCAATAGTGAGAAATTAGGTATCAAGGAAATATCACATTTATATTTTTTAATATTTATTTGAAAAAATAATTGATGCCATATTATATTAAGTATGGGTAAATTTTTTGAAATCTTATATTTAATAATTTTTACATTAGGTGGCCATTTTTTTTCAGTAAATGCTTTTTGGTTATAATTTACAAATAAATAAAAAGTATTTTGGGGTTCAATAAAAGCAACGTTTAATAAAATGTTTTCAAGTACCCTGCCTATCCCTGTCTTTTTTTTCCCTATATAACCGCTTATTCCTATTATCATGCTGCTAAATAAATATTTATAAAATTTCTTCGATTTAATTTATTTAATCAATGGACCTGAAGTTTTATTTGTCATCTTTTTTATAAGGATACTATTATTTTTATTATATAATGTATCTAAATAGTAAAATTGAGATAACGAATTTAAATTCGAAAGAAATTTATATTCAACTTCATCTTTTTTGAATAGAAAATAATCAATCTTTGACAGTTCTGGAATTCTAAAAAACTTTATAAAATCTGGCTCCTCATATCTAGGCACCATGAAGAGTTTTTGGCGGTTTGAAACCAAATAGCCAAGATTATTAGATGCCATTATAGAAGAGGTGCTCGGAATATCGTTAAGAAATGCTACAATGTGGCCAAAATCATTATTGGAGTGCCTAAATGTATAAAATTCCGTGTTTTTCAAATAATCAAATTGAATACTAAAAATAAAGGAAAAGACTAATAACCAAAAGATAATTATACTTTCAAGATAAATATTTTCGATATATTTAAATTTCAACTCTTTAAATCCAATGATGGCAAGATAAAAAAGAGTAGGAGTAACTGAACAAATATTCTGAGTGTAAAGAGATACCATTCCACCTTTATCAGATAACAGTATGATTGCTAACGCAGGAAAAACCAAGAGTAATCTTCCCTTACTAAACAACGGTAAAAATAACAAAAAAAAGAATTGCATAAATACATATGATGTTTTCTTTATTGAGAAAACAAATTTAAACATTTCAATTGGGTGCATTACAATATTTGTAATCGCACCCCAAAATCCTTTTTCCAAGCTAATCGTATGATATACGCTTCCACCTAATATTAGATCACCCCTTCCAAACAAAGGAAGAATAACCTTTATAACTAGTAATAGATAAATTAAGGAAAAAATAGAAATTAAAATTCCTTGAATATACCTTTTTTTATAAATCACTAAATATAAGCCTATGAAAACAGCCGTTATTGGCAGATTTTCCTTTACAAAAGCGAGCAAGATCAAAGAAATATATAGCCCGGGTTGATTGTCGGATTCGATGAAGTAATATGAAATAAAAAGGAATAAAGGTGCAAGTATTTCCTCGTGAAATTCAAACAAATTTGCCCCATGTATCGGGACGCTAATCAAATAGAGGAAGACAAAAACAAATGCTTCTAAGTTATTACTCAATATTTTCTTTGCTAGGAAATATAATGGTATAGAAGAAGCAGCAAATACAAAACTTTGTAGAACTAAAAGTGTAGTTGGTGATTTGTTGATCAAATAAAAAGGGATAAATAATAATAAATCAATAGCAACATGCGTACCTAAAAAATTTGAAGTAGGTGTAGTCGTATTATAAAAGAACCTACCGTTACTTGTATTCCATATAATTTGATTAAAAATGCCTAGGTCAGAAAGATGGTAACCTAGTTGAAAATACTTGTTTAAACATACAAATGAAAAAAAAACAAAATAAACAACCGCAGCAAGAATTGTATAGTATACAATTTTTCTTGAATTGCTGAACCTACTTATATTATTTTTGAAAAATTCAGATATGTTTTTATAAAAAATTGCAAATATGCATATAATGCCCCCAATAATTAGCAAATTTATCTGTAGGCCTTTTATATAAAGAACCTTAGCATTCATTACATCTGCGCTTTCAAATTTCGCCATATAATTTGAAATTATAGATCCATAATACTTTGACAATATAAAAAACGACGTAAATATAAATATTACCCCTATTGCAATTAAAATAAATTTAAATTGCTTAGTAAGAATTAATGATTTCAATTTTTTATTAATATTTAATTTGAAGAAGAATTTTCAGATAATTGAGCTTCATTTTTTATATACTGTTTTAGAATTTAGATTTTTTATTTTGTATATTTTTAATAACTCAAATGGTAATTTAAATACATAACTAAATTTTACTTTGGAATTACCTTTCTCTATCCATGTATTTAGCGGGACTTCCAATACAGATTTGTTAATTTTTTCGATTCCATAATTATTAACCAATCTTTCGAAGATTTCTACATCGAATAACCATGAACTTAAGAATTTTTGAGAAAATACAACTCTAGCATATTCGGCTGTGAATATTTTAGCGCCACATTGAGTATCATAAACGGGAAGTTGTAAAATCATTCCTGCAATAGTTGACATAATTCTACCAATATAGTGTCTAAGTTCATTTCTTTTTATATTGGAGCCCAGCCTTTTGACTCTTGAACCAAAAATCATGTTATATGTATTGTTTTTCTCAATTTCAGCCAACAGCAATTTCACTTCACACAAAGGAACCGATAAATCCGCATCAATATAACCAACAAAATCAAATTTGTAGTGATTTAGCACTTCTAATATGCCGCTTCTAACAGCTTCAGCTTTACCGCTATTAATACTTAAATTTACCTTAAATATACTTTTATCACTTTTTGATACTATATCATTCAAAATGTTTTCTGTTTCGTCTGTGCTACCATCATTAACTAAACAAAAATAAATATTTGAATTATTTTTGCAGAATTGAACAAATTCTTCAGGTTCAATACGTTTGGCTTCATTATAGCAGGGAACAATTATACATGTTTTATTTTGCATATCACGTAGTTTGATAACCCCGGTAGTTTTATATTAAATATTTTTTTTACAAAATTAGAAATAGTAAAGTCAAAATATAACACGTGAGTTATTATGTTACTGAGCGCTTTACCATGTTGCCAATTGCTTACACCTCTAGGTTCCTTCAAATTATTTTTTCTAAATACTTCTATCATCTTAATTGCTATTCTTGGAAAAATTAATGAAAAGAAAAAATATCCAATATCTACAATTTCTAATCCCGCAGATTCAATGTTATGCTTTAAACTCTTATTTGAATATCTTCGATAATGTCCTAAGAATTTATCATGTGCTGAAAATAAAAAATTAAATGCGGGAACTGTGATTATAAAATAGGTGTTTTTAGAGATCAATGGACTTTTTACTAATTCATTCAAGGACCCAATATCATTATCAATATGTTCAATTACATCAAATAAAAAAACCATATCTATTGATTCAGATATCCTTTTCTCCATTTCATCTAAAGATTTAGTCAAAACAATATTATCTTTCTTAGAGTCATTATATATTTCCTTTACTACATCATCTGTAAATGCTGGGTCTATTCCTAATAATTTGACATTTTCAAATTTTGCGGATAAACTCTTAATTAAATAAAGATCACCGCAGCCCACGTCTAAAATACTAGATTGCGCAAGCTGATTATTTGATTTTATTTTATTTATCAATTTATAAATTACTTTAAGTTTCGCAATTTCCCATGGATGCCTTTTTACGCTGCCAAGGTTCATCTTATATTCTATTATGTCCATTATGTATAATTATTTATTGTGAGTTTATATATATTTTCTTATTACTTAATTCATTTTGTAAAGTTTGTTTTATCTATATTAGTTTGTGATACTTATAATAATAATACCAAGAATAATGAAAAAAATTCCTATTATCTTATATCTTCCTATTTTTTCTTTCAAAAAAATCCTTGAATTAATAGTTACCCATATGTAACTGAAAGATACCAAAGGATATAGTACACTCAGTTGTCCGCCTTTCAAAGCAAAAACAAAAAAAAATGATGATATTAAATATATAATTATTCCGCTGATTACTTTTACATTAAATAAAATGTTATAAATTGTCAGTTCTCTGTTATCCATCCCAACTTTTAATAATAGTGGCCCAAAAGAACCAATAATAGTTCCGAGAACTACTAATTCCATCGCCCACAATTCAGTCTTCATTTTTTACCACCTATACCAATAAAAGAAATTCCAAGCACTATCATTGCTACCCCAATCATTCTAGCAAAGATAAAGCGATCAGTCTTAAATAACATTGGAGAAAAAAGCACAACCCAAACAAATGTAAGTGCTAGAAATGGATATAGGAATGAAAGATCACCTTTTTTAAGCGCTATTGTCAATAAAACCATGCTTATACCATACATTAAATACCCTATTAAGAGGTAGGGATTTTGAATAATATTTTTCCAATTATGCATTACAACATGAGTCGAAGCTAGCTTAAATGAAAATTGTGCTAACGTTCCCAAAATTGAGCAAACAATTACTAAAATTATAGCTATTTTCTTTGAATCCATTTTTTCAGTAGCAATATTCTAAAAAACTGCTTATTTAAATTATTCTAAAACTTCAGAATTAACTATCATTTTAAAAATAGTATGATACATTATAAACTTGTAAAATGTTAATAATATAGATTTAATAGAATTATTAATTTAACCCGTTGTTCGAAACAAAATGAGTTGTGCAAAGAAGTTGGTCTAAATGTTGTTTAAAGATGGTTGAAAAATCAATTTCTGCAACTATTAGGAACTTACAATGCACAACATTAAAAAAACATTTGACAAATTTTATTTGATTATTAGAAATTTACGAAAAGAATCACTTAATAAAAACAGTAATTTCCATAAGGTCAGCCGACGTCCTAAGTTCTCTGATACTGAAGTTATCGCGCTTTCTCTTACAAGTGAAGCCTTGGCTATCGATAGTGAGAATAACTTATTTGTGAAATTAAATATCGAATACAAGAAACAATTTCCTAACTTGATTCAGCGAACTAAATATAACATTAGTCGCCGCAGACTATTCTTAAAGATAGAAGAAGAAAGAAAAATTATTTCAGACAAAATAATCGCTTAAAAAATATATTTATAATTGACACTATGCCACTAGAAGTATGTAAATTATCAAGAGCCACAAGTGTTAAAATATGCCGGAAAGATTTACAAACAGCACCGGATAAAGGCTATTGTGCTCCACAGAAGACCTACTTTTATGGCTACAAACTTCACGGACTTTGTAGTATCAATGGCGTCTCTACTTCTTATGATTTAACTAAAGCCTCTGTACAGGACATATATTATCTCCAAGACATCAAAGAAAAAATAAACTATGTTTTTCTGCTTGGTGACAAAGGCTATATCTCTGAAGAAAATAAAACCGATTTATTCCATTCGGAATACATTACCTTGCAAACTTCTTTACGATCGAATCAAGACAAATATAAAAAGCAGCCATATGTTTTAAGAAAATCTAGAAAAAGAATTGAAACTCTTTTCTCTCATTTATGTGATCAGTTTATGATCAGAAGAAACTATGCTAAATCTTTTGACGGTTTCAGGACAAGAATTATTTCTAAGATTTCAGCTCTTACTATTTTGCAATACATAAACAAGTTTTTTAACAACAGACCCTTGAACCTTATTAATCATGCTTTGGCTTAATTTCGAACAACGGGTTAATTTAATACTTTTTTATTTACACTAACATTTATAGAATTAAATAATAAAGCATAGCTTGCTGCAAATACCCACTGACAGCCAATAAATAAATAAGTTCCATCAAATAATTCATTCAATAAAACGAAACCTAATATTGAAAAAATTATAGCATTCTTTTTTCCTTTATTTATTATTTTGAATATAAACATTAAATACAAAATAAATATGATAATTAGCATTATGACGCCATAATTGAGCCAAATTTGTAAAAACATATTATGAGTTTGATAGAGATAAGCAGTAGTAAGTTTATTTGAAAAGTCAAACAAATTTACCATAATTCCACCAGGTCCAAATCCAAACCAGAAAGCAGATTTATTATTTAGAATAATATTATAAAAATTATACCAAATTAAAAATCTATCACCAGTTGGATTAGATTCAATTCTACCAAAACTGGGTATGGATGATAATAAATTAATGAAATAAGGTATTAAAAATGCCCCTATTAAGAAAAATACATAAAATATTTTGGAAGGTCGCAAATATATCAACATTGCAAGAATAAATATGAACAAATCGATTCTTGTTCCTCCTAAAATACATAATAAAAGGTATGGAAACATTTTTATTATATTATTAATTCTTATTTTTAAATTTGAAACAGGATATCTTTCATTTAAATAATATAATCTAAGTAATCCCAAAAAGGTAAAAACTACAGAAAAATTAGGTCCTCCCCCCTGTGAAAATGCATACCATACCCATCTATTCTGATAATCAATTGAAAGTAAGTCTATTTTGAATATATAAGCTATTAGTATAACAATAATGAAAATCCAGCTGATTTTCCAAGCATACTCTGCAAATCTATTGAGAGTAGCCTGATCCTTAAATAAAGCAGTAAAAGCAAAACAAGAACCAATAAATATTGTAAACCTAACTATATCACCATAAATATATGGCGACCTATAATTGAAAAAATTTAGTTGTACAACTAGCCTAATCAATAAAATTACTATTATTATTATATACCATTTATAATTTCGTCTAATAATATAAATTCCGAATAATAATAATGGCAATAAATCTATGATAGTATTGTTTGCAGAACCAATCGTCCAAGGATTAAAAAATGCAACTAAAAAAAATATTATAAATATCATCAAAAGTTGAATTACAGACTAAATACTTTGATTAGAAAAAATATTTATGAAATTATAATTAATTTGATTTACCTTATTTCGTGCTTTATGGCTCTTAATAGTCTCAAAAATCTCTTCGATTGAATTTGGGCAAATTACTTTTACTTTTTTAAAAATATCTTTTAGTTCACTAGAATAGTTAATTCCAGCAATTCCAGCAATGCTAATCGAAATAATACCTACCATCGCAGCGTTAATTAACACAGATGAAGTTGTTGATATGATAACAGTATCAATACCGAAATATAACTCAGCCGGAATAAATTTATCATCAATTATGTGTGCTTTTTCAATTTTGGAATATTCAATTTTGGAATATTTACCTTGTTTTTCAATTGGGTGTTGCTTTATAATAACTTCATAATCATTTTCAACGGCCCAGTTAGTTATAGCTTCAAGAATTTTACTCTCCTCTTCTTTTGTTAAATAATACATCCCTAATTCCCTGCAAATGTGTAGTGTGCTAGCACCCGATACATACAGTATTATTTTAGAATTAGGCATTTTCATTTTTTTTAGCGTTTCTTTATTAAATAAGTCAATTGTTGCTTCTGTATTAATTAATGGTAACTCATATTTTATACCTCCTAAATTTGAGTGATTTGGCATACTTGATAAAGAATAATCATAAATATTAGATTTTCCATAATCGTTACTTCGACTAATATATTTAAAACCCCCAATAGTTACGACTAAATATTTTAATATCTTTTGTATTATATTAGTTGTATCCAAATACGAAGCAATTCCTTCATCAATCAATATGATTTGGGAGTTATATATATTTCTTGCTAAGCAGACTAGTATTTCAATAGGTTTTTCTTTATCGCTAAAAAAGAAAGTGTATTGAATGTCTTCTTCTCTACCCAAAATTTTGGTGTATTCTACTACTTTCTTTTTATAGTATTTTCTAAATTTAAATAAGTTCCAGATTCTAACTTCATCTGCACGATCGAAATCCAAAACTTCATCAAAATAATTTCGATATTCGAATAAATATCCATATTCGCTGTATTTTATGTCTTGTTGCTCATTAATATCTTCATTGTAAGTATATACATTAAAATTAAAAAGAAGAGTATTAAAATTTAAAGAATGATCTCTAAGGACTTTAATAATTTGAGCACTTCGAAGAACATGATAAGGTCTATGACAAATAAAAAGTAATTTCATGTAAAATATATAGGGCAATTATTAATATTTTTGAAAGTTTTATATTATTCTAAAATCATTGAAAGATAATTCAGATTAAATTTGTTTTTATATATGTGATAAAACAAAAAAAGATAATAAAGAAGAGGTAAAATAAGTAATGTTTTATATTTTAGGTTATTATTAAATAAAAGATAAAAAATTATTGTTATGCCTAAAGGAAATAAAATGTAAAACAAAGCATATTTAAAAATGTAGTGAATCTTTTTCTTCATATACATTAAACTAAGAATTGTAGTAAGACAAGTATATAATAGCAATGCTATGTCAGAAGCTATTGCGATTCCCTCAAGCCCCATACCCATTTTAAAAAATAAATAAGCGGCAACAATTTTCACTAATATCGCTATGAATAATAAGACAATTAATTCCTTAATTTTAAAGAGTGTATTTAAAATATTTATTCCAAAAATTGCTACCGATATCATAATCAGCTCAGCTGCTAATATGCCTTTTATATATGCAGGCAAAAAATGACTAACTATAAATGGCAGGAAAAATATAAAAGCAGCAATTAATATTGGCATTATTAAAGCTAAAATTATTGAAGGTATAATTGCTATATCTCCTAAAATCTCAATATTATCTGTCCTACCATATGTAGAATTTAATTTGGGATATATTACCTGGCTAATCGCAGATGGGATCTGTTGGCTAAATACAAAAAGCATTATTGATAGACTATAATATCCTAGCATAGTGATATTATAGAATTTAACAATTAAAATTCTATCAATTGTTATCAAAAAGGTGTACCCTATTCCAATTATAATGAGTGGTAAACCTATTTTGATAATCTCCAGATATTCTAAAATATTATAAGTTAAAGTGAATTTATGAATTTTCTTCTTATACACATAAAATATTGCTATAACAGGGATTAAAAATATAGCAATGAATTGACCCCAGATATTAAAAAACCAAATTAATAATACAGTAAACACTATTAAAGCAAATGAATAAAATATTATTAAATTGGATGCCTTTCGGAAGTCACTATACGAGTATAAGTACATTACATGATACTCATAAACCGCGTTGACAATTATTCCTAAACTCGCCATGATTAATGCGAATAAAGCCAGTCCATGTAACTTAAAAATTGCGAATATTATTATTACTGAAGCAATAAAAGTAGTAGTAAATATTAAACCAGTAAAACCTACGTTGTTTAATCGAAGAGCATGCTCATTTTCTCCCTTACCTAAATTTAATGGTATTTCTCTACTAATTCCGCTAGAAACGCCTAAGTTGGATAAGGGACCATATTTGTTTACTAAGTCAATTAAATTGAAAAAACCATAATTTGTAGGACCAAGTAATTTGGCAGCAAGAACACCTACAAGAAATTTGGCAATTAACCTGAAAAAATTAGAAAAGAAGACATAGAAACTTGATTCAAAAATTTTCTTTAACAATAGCAAAACCTAGAGAATTAATTATAAGCTTGTGATTTTTTAATGAATTATCAATTAATCAGAAATTTGATTCTTATGAATCATCTTTCATTAACTTTTATATTTAAAATTTATCAGTAACCCATACTATTCTTTTCTCGTTAGAATATAGTCTACAGTAGTATTATAAAAAGGATGTTTTTTACTTTGACAATGTCGAAGGCATTCAAGCCCTAACTTATCAGCAATATTTTTAATTTCATTATAACTAAAAATCGAACAAGGAATACTTGAAACTTTTTTAATTTTACCATGGTTCAAATAGAATGAATTTAAAATTTTACTTATTTGAAATTTAATATCCCTAAGTGTGATCTTTTTAGTCCTTTGATTTTCCATGAATTTAGTATAAAGGTCTTTGTCCCTTACGTCGCCTATTAGTATAATACATTCTCTTTCCATTACTTTAAGTAATTCAGTTAAAAGTTTTTCTACATCTTCAATACTATCGAAAAAATGTATAACACTATATATTATAGCCTTATGAAATCTTTTGGAAATTGTTCTCCAGTCACCTCTCAAGGCATCAAATACCATATATTCAACATTTGGAAAATTATTTTTATTCTTAGCCTTATTAATAATTTCTGTACCCGCATCAACGCCTAGTAAATAGTTCAATTTATCTTTAATAAATTTATGATAAATGCCAACATTACATCCAATATCTA
>Ga0172368_10006516_pt1 | contig 12522 bp, 10 predicted proteins | sample Lak11m_FD_114540 | JGI IMG/M metagenome (GOLD analysis project Ga0172368, IMG submission 114540) | Freshwater microbial communities from Kabuno Bay, South-Kivu, Congo - kab_022012_11m | ecosystem: Environmental > Aquatic > Freshwater > Lake | place: Democratic Republic of the Congo: South-Kivu...
CAACGGGATACGCGTTTGCGCCTGGTGCACTGCCGCATCGATGCCGCCGACTCTCCGGCTACGCCCTTTCCTCCCGGTGTCGCGCGTATCGATGCCTTGTTCGCCCTGCCTGAGCCGGGTTGAGCACCGTTTTACTGATTTGACTTGCGATGCGGTCGCGGCTTCTCGGCTTCAGCCTGCTCATCCTGTTCTTTGCGCTGGCGGCAATCCTGCTCTGGCCTGCCTCGGCCCTGGCGCCCTGGGTGGAAAGCGGCAGCAATGGCCGTTGGCGCCTCTCCTCGCCGGAGGGCACGATCTGGAGCGGCAGCGGCCTGATCCTGTCGCAAACCGGTGAAGGATCGTCCTGGCAGATCGCCCAGAATATCCGCTGGCAACTGCACCCGGGGCAGCTTTGGCGCGGTCGCCTGCTCATTGAGGCCAGTCTCGACCAGGGCAATGCCTTGATCGCCTTGAGGACCGACAGCGTCACGCTCGAACAGATCGACGTCGCCCTGCCGGCACCCATGCTGCTTGCTCTGCTGCCTGGTGCCCTCAGCCGCTATGGCTGGGCGGGAATGATCCATGCCCGCTCGAATATCTTGGCCTGTAGCTGGCAAGGGCATTCCTGTACGGGGGAAATCGATTTGCTATGGAAAGATGCCGCAGTGGCGGAAGTTCCCGGCAGCCGGCTCGGCGATTATCGTTTCCGGCTGGTTGGCGAAGGGCAGGCAATGCGCGTGGACCTCGCCACCCTAAGCGGTCGCCTGCAGATCAGCGGCAGCGGAGAAATCTCCGGCAACGGCCTGCAATTCAAAGGGGAAGCGTCTGCCGCCGGCACCGACACCGCAGCGCTGGACGCCATGCTGCGCACACTCGGCCGTTCCTCCGGCACTCCCGGCAAATACCTGATCGATTACCGCGAGGCCGCGCCCAATTAACCAAGCACTCGCTGTTACACAGTGACACAAAGAGGTGCTGAAATCGATTGCACTTCATGCAATATATTGCCTATAATGCACGATGTCGCATGAAGCAAATTTCTCCGTTAATTTCTCCGCTTTGCCGGCCTGATTGGCGCTACAAGCGGCAGTAATTGAGCAGCAAACCTCTGTCCTTATACGCAAAGGGGGTAAACCAGGATGAAGCAGGAACAGCACGGCGTCTTGTTGGCAGGACTCTCGGACGACAAAACCGTCAAGGTGACCAATCCGGTAAAGATTCAGGACCTGACCTTCCGTGACGGCCACCAGTCTTTGTTTGCCACGCGCGGCCGGGTGGAGGACTTTCTGCCGATCGCCGAAGAAATGGATAGCGCCGGTTTCTACTCCATGGAAGTGTGGGGCGGCGCAACTTTCGACACCATGCATCGTTTCCTCGCCGAAGACCCCTGGCAAACGCTGCGCACCCTGAAAAAGCATATCCGCAAGACACCGGTTTCGATGCTGCTGCGCGCCCAGAACCTGGTGGGATACCGCAATTATCCCGATGATGTGGCGGAAACCTTCGTACAACGTTGCTGCGACAACGGCATGGACATTTTCCGGGTTTTCGACGCGCTCAATGACTACCGCAATTTCGAGACCGTGGTCAAAGTCATCAAGAAAAACGCCAAGCACTTTCAGGGCTGCATGTGCTTTTCCCTGACCGAGTCGCGCATGGGCGGAGCGGTCTACAACCTTGAATACTACCTGCAGAAGGCCCGTGATCTGGAAAGCATGGGTGCCAACAGCATCTGCATCAAGGACATGGCCGGACTCATCAATCCCTACGATGCCTATTCGCTGGTCAAGGCGCTGAAGGCCACGGTCAAGCTGCCCATACATCTGCACAGCCATTTCACTTCGGGTCAGGCCGACATGGCCTTCCTCAAGGCCATTGAAGCCGGTATCGACATCGTGGACACCTGCCTCTCGCCCTGGGCCTATCGAACCTCCCATCCTGGCCTGGAACCCTTGGTGGCGACATTGCGTGGCACCAGCCGTGACACCGGCCTGGATCTGAAACTGCTGGCGCGCTGCAGCGAGTACATCGAGAAAATTTCCCCCAAATATCGTCATCTGCTTGACGATCGCCTTTCCATCATCGACATCAACGTACTGCTGCACCAGACACCGGGTGGCATGCTCTCCAACCTGGTCAACCAGTTGCGCGAGATGGATGCGTCCGACAAGCTCGACGAAGTTTTCCGGCAACTTCCCATTGTGCGCCGCGAACTGGGCCAGGTCCCGCTGGTGACCCCGACCAGCCAGATCGTCGGCATTCAGACCGTCAACAACGTCTTGTTCGACACGCCCCAAGAGCGCTACAAGATGACCACCGCCCAGGTTAAGGACCTGTGCTACGGCCTCTACGGCAAGACAGCGATCCCCATCGATCCTGAAGTGCAGAAGAAAGCCCTCAAAGGCTATCCGCGCGGAGAAACGCCGATCAGCGCGCGTCCCGCCGACGTGCTGGAACCCGAGATGGACAAGGCGAAAAAAGATGTCGATGGACTCGCCAAGGACATTGATGATGTGCTCATCTATGCACTCTATCCGACTACCGGCAAGCGTTTCCTGAAATGGAAATATGGCCTGGAGGAAATTCCTGCCGAAGCCAGGCCGCGCACCCTGGAAGACGTTCAGCGCGAACAGGAACTCAGCAACAAGGCCAAAGCGGGGCTGCTCGTCGAAAAGCAGGCCGAGGCCGTGGCTGCACCGGCCAAGGGTCCGGGCGCCTATTCGTTCAAGATTACCCTTGGCGGCAAGCAGATCGAACTGGATATCGAGCAAGTCGGTGGCGCGCCCTTGCTGGCCGCGCTGACAGCCGCGACTCAGGCAACGCCGAGATCCGCCGCACCCACACTCGCATCATTTCAACCTCAGCGCACGCTGATGCCGCCTCCGCCTCCTCCTCCCAGGCCCGCGACCGCCGCGGAAAAACCATCCAAACCGGCCGCAGCGGCAGCCTCCAGCAACAATACCGGTGTTGAAGCCCCCATGCCCGGCATGATCATCGGTTACGAGGTCAGTGAAGGCGACCACGTCGATGAGGGTGATGTCGTGCTGGTTCTGGAAGCCATGAAAATGGAAAATTCGATTACCGCGCCGGTCTCCGGGACAGTCACCAAAGTCCTGTTCAAGGATGGCGACAGCGTCAAGAAGGGCGAGGTGCTCTGCCTTATCGGATAAGGCCAGACCTGCAGCCCTGCAATTGCTGAACGTACTGATTTGAGTCATGATGTCAGACGTCGCGGTCGCAACAGTAAATTATTTCAATGACAGAAGGCAGAAAAACATGAATTTTGGACTAACCGAAGAACAGCAACTGATCCAAGATACGGCGCGGCGTTTCGCAGCCGAGGAAATCGCACCGACCCTCGAAGAGGAAGAGCGTAAGCACGAATTTCGCCCCGATCGGGTCGCCAAAATGGGCGGACTGGGATTCTTCTCCTGCGCCCTGCCCGAGGAATTCGGCGGCAGCGGCATGGGATTCATCGAGTCGGTGCTGATGGCCGAACAGATCGCCAAGGTCTCGGCCTCGTGGCGCCTGCCCTTCAATATGCAGAACCTGGGACCGGCCCTGACGGTGAACAAGTTCGGCACCAAAGCCCAAAAGGAAAAGTACATTGCCGGCTGGGTCGCCGGCACGCAACTCGGTTTCTTCGCCATGACCGAGTCGAACACCGGTTCCGATGTCTCCAGCATGAAGACCCACGCCATTGACAAGGGCGACCACTACGAAATTCATGGTTCAAAAATGTGGATCTCCCAGGCGCACTTCGGCGATGCCGGCCTGCTTTACGCATACACCGACAAGACACAGGGCAACAAGGGCATCACCGCCTTCATCATCGAACCGAAGAAAATGCCGGGAGTCACTGCCCGGGCCATCGAAACCAAGCTCGGCCTGAAATGTGCCCCTACCGGTGAATTCGCCTTCGATGGCATGAAAGTACCCAAGGAAAATGTGCTGGGCAAGCCCGGTGACGGTTTCCGCATCTGCATGTGGCAACTCAACCAGACGCGCATGGGTTGCGCCGCGGGTGCCTTGGGGGTCGCGGGTGGCGCACTGGATCTGGCGATCCAGTATGCCAACGAGCGCACCCAGTTCGGCAAAACCATCTCGCAGCACCAGATGATCCAGGCCCAGATCGCGGAAATGGTGGTGGAACACCATGCCGCGCAAATGCTGGTGTATCGCGCAGCCTGGCTCAAGGATCAGGGCAAGCCGAATCAGTATGAAACTTCGGTCGCCAAGTTCGCTGCATCCGAAGCTGCCGTTCATGCGGCCAACGAGTGCATGAAGATTTTTGGCTCTTACGGATTTTCCACGGAGTATCCTGCCGAGCGCTTCTATCGCGACGCCAAGTCCTTGCAGGTCGTGGAAGGCACGTCCAACATCCAGAAAGTCATTATCTCCGGAATGGCGCTGGGATTCACGCCCAACCGCGAATAGGAACCGACGCAGCTTGTTTCGAGGGGGGGCCAGGGCGCGCATGCTCTGCCCCCCTTTTCCTTAGAACCTATCCGTGAATAATCCAGCCCTGCGCCGATACCGATTTGAGATGCAGCCCACGAAGCAAGACGCGCGGCGGTGTCATCACCGTAAGCGGCTTGCGCCAAAGGGATGCGCTCAAATCGGTACCGGCCCGAAGGGTTGCAGCGAATCCGCGCGTCTGCGGCGTTGCGAGCCTTGCGCAATGATGTGCATTGGGCTACGGCTCGCGCCTTGCAGCCATCGCGGATGCGCTGCAACGCAGGGCTGGATTATTCACGGATAGGTTCTTAATTCTTATGACAACAGAGGAAGACACACATGAGACCTTATTTCGAAAAAATGCCTAGTTTTGGCAAACCGCTCAAGGAAAACCGCATTGCCCGCTCCAAGGAAAGCCGTGCCAAGATCGAAGCCGTCGAAGCCGAGATCGCCGCTCTGAAAAAAGCCAAGGAAAACGTCGGCATTCCCACGGCAAAAATCAATGAGCGCGGCTCATGGACGGTCTGGCAGCGTCTCGAATACTTAGTCGATCCAGGAACATGGCAACCGCTGCACAGCCTCTACAACCCCGCGGACAATGAAGAAGGCACCACCAATGTCGTGGACGGCCTCGGCAAGATCTGCGGCCGCTGGGCGGTGATCATCGGTTTTGACAACAAGGTCCTCGCCGGCGCCTGGATTACCGGGCAATCTGAAAATATCCTGATGGTGACCAATCTTGCCAAGCGCCTGAATATTCCGCTGGTATGGCTGGTCAATTGCAGCGGCGTCAAGCTGCCGGATCAGGAGAAGTTTTATGCCGGCCGCCGTGGCGGCGGCACACCTTTCTATCGCCATGCCGAGCTCGAGCAGGCCGGCGTGCCGATTCTTGCAGGAATCTACGGCTCCAACCCGGCCGGCGGAGGCTACCAGGGCATCACGCCGACCATCCTGGTGGCGCACAAGGATGCCAACATCGCCGTGGGTGGCGCCGGCATCGTTTCGGGCATGTCGCCGCGCGGCGGTTTCGATGCCGAAGGACTCGAACAACTGATTGCAGTGACGCGTGAGTTCAAGGAAAAGCCGCCAGGAAGCGTTGCCACGCATTATTACGGCACCGGTTTTTTCACGCACGTTTGCGAGGAAGAGCAAGGCGTACTGGATGGCATCAAGGCCTACATGCAGGCGATCCCGGCTTACGATCCGATGTTCTTCCGCGTCGCCGAACCCGCCGAACCGGTGCTGCCCAGCGACGATCTCTACCATTTGCTGCCCACCAATCAGAAAGAGACTTACGTCTTTGAAGACATTCTGGCACGCCTGGTCGATGGCAGTGAGCACATGGAATTCCGTCCCGACTACGGTCCCGAGATCTATACCGGGCTGGTGAAAATCGACGGCATGCTGGTCGGCGTGATCGGCAACCGTCAGGGTCTGCTGCCCAAGGGCTATCCGGAGTATGCCGATTATCCCGGCATCGGCGGCAAGCTCTATCGCCAGGGACTGATCAAGATGAGCGAGTTCGCCACGCACTGCGGCCGCGATCGCGTGCCGGTGATCTGGCTGCAGGACACTACCGGCATCGACGTCGGCGACATCGCCGAAAAAGCCGAACTGCTTGGCCTCGGTTCGACCCTGATCTATTCAATTCAGCAGGTCGATATACCGATGATGCTGGTGGTACTCAGGAAGGGCAGCGCGGCGGCGCACTATGTCATGGGCGGACCCAACGCCAATCGCCATAATGCGTTTACCCTCGGCACCGCCGCCACCGAAATCTACGTCATGCACGGTGAAACGGCGGCTGTTGCCACTTATGCCCGGCGCGCGGTCAAGGACAAGGATTCCGGCCAGCCGCTTGAGCCGATTGCCGCCAAGATGAATGAAATGGCGAAAAAGTATTACGACACTTCACGTCCGGCGTATTGCGCCAAGCAGGGGTTCGTCGACGAGATCGTCGATCTGAAGGCCTTGCGCGGCTACCTGAAGGCTTTCGCGGGCAGCGTTTATCAGAACCCGAAATCCATCTGCCCGCGGCACCAGATGTTGCTCCCGAGAATCATCAAGGGCTGATGCAGCGGAGAGACCCGACTTGCTGTTCATTATCGATTTCGATGGCACGCTTTCCGTCCGCGACACCGTGGACACTCTCCTGGCCCGGTTTGCACCGCCGGAATGGGAAACCATCGAGGCGCAATGGCTGGCTGGCGAAATCAGTGCCGTCGAATGCATGCAGCGCCAAATCGGCCTGGTCCAGGCCGATCACGTCACGCTGGAGAGCTTCTTTCGCGGCATCCAGCTCGACGCCAGCTTCCTGCCCTTTCATCAGCACGTCAGCCAGTTCGCCAAGATCGCCATCGTCAGCGACGGACTCGATCATGCCATTACCATATCGACGCGCCATGCGGCCTTCCCGCAACTACCGGTTTATGCCAATCACTTGAGCTTCGTTCCGGATGGCGTCAGTCTGTCTTTTCCTTTTTTGAACAAGGAATGCACCGATGGCAACGGCGTTTGCAAATGCGCAGTGGCGCACGACCTGGCTCAGGAGTGCGGCGGGCCGGTGGTATTGGTCGGTGACGGCAAATCTGATGCCTGCCTGGCCCGAAAAGCGGATGTGGTGTTTGCCAAAGGTTCCCTGGTGAACTATTGCATCCAGCAAGGCATCACCTACCAGCCGTTCCAGAGCTTTGCCGACGTACTGGCCAAAGTCAGAAAATGGCCCCACGAAGGGCCGGCGACCGGCACTGCCGTCCAGGCCTGAACAACTACCGCCCATCGACAATAGAGAACGCTTCAAATGGATCAGAAAATCATCGACATCCTCGAAAAGGATAAAAAATACTGCTCGTATGGCGACACGGTTCACTACGCCGACCCGCCCAAGGTATTTGCCTCCTGCGCGGGAAGCTATCTCTACGATGAGAACAAAAGGCCCTACCTGGACCTGCAAATGTGGTACTCGGCAGTCAATTTCGGCTACCGCAACCCGCGTTTGAACGATGTCCTCAAAGCGCAGATCGATGTCCTGCCGCAACTGGCCTGCCAGTACCTGCACAAGGAAAAGGTCGAGCTTGCGGAAATCATCTGCCGCCACATCGAAGAAAAATACGGAGTCAAGGGTCGGGTGCATTTCAACGTCGGCGGCGCCCAGGCGGTCGAGGACTCTCTCAAGATCGTCCGCAACCACACCGGGAAAACTCATCAATTCGCCTTCATGGGCGGCTATCACGGCCGCACTCTGGGCGCATCCGCGATCACTTCCAGTTACCGTTACCGGCGCCGTTATGGCCATTTCTCCGACCGGGCGCATTTCGTTCCCTATCCCTACTGCTTTCGCTGCCCCTACGGCATGAAGCAGGAGACCTGCGGCATGTACTGCCATCATGAATTCGAGCGCCTGTTCGAGACCGAGTACAACTCTTTCTGGGACGACAAGGTCGGCGAATGCGAATTCGCCGCCTTCTACATCGAGACCATCCAGGGTACCGGCGGCTACATCATTCCACCCGCCGGCTACATGCAGAAACTGGCGCAGACACTGAAGGAACGCAACATCCTGCTGGTCGTCGACGAAATCCAGATGGGCGTCTATCGCACCGGCAAACTGTGGTCCTGGGAGAACTTCGGCATCGTGCCGGATGTATTCGTATTCGGTAAGGCCATTACCAATGGCTTGAATCCGATCTCCGGCATATGGGCGCGCGAAGAATTGATCAACCCGCAAAAATTTCCGCCCGGTTCGACCCATTCCACGTTCGCATCCAATCCCCTCGGCACCACCGTGGCACTGGAAGTGCTGCGCATGACCCAGGAGCACGACTTCGAGCCCGCCATACGTGCGCGCGGGGCCTATTTCCTCAAGCAGCTCGAAGCCCTGAAATCACGCTGGAAAGTCATCGGCGACGTTAGCGGCCTCGGCCTGGCGCTGCGCATCGAACTTTGCACCAGCGATGGCTACACGCCAAGCCGGGCACTGGCCGACCGCGTATTCAACGAAGGCCTCAAGGGCGATTTGCAAATCGGCGACAAGCAATACGGCCTGGTGCTGGACATCGGTGGCTACTACAAGAATGTCATCACGCTGGCGCCATCGCTGCTGATCACCGAGGAAGAAATCGATCTCGGCATTCAATTGTTCGAGATGCTCCTGAAACGTTGCGGAGCAGAATAAGTTCCTGGATCCGGTCTGCCGGTGACTTCGCTCGCCAGCAGACATCAGGTACGCCAGTTATTCCATCGGTATATCGCTCGATCACCCGGTCGCCGGATCGTTCGGTCGTGCCTTTGTGTCACAAACATTTACGAATTGGAGTCCGGCGACAGGCTAGACTTCGCAAATGAATTTAACGACCAATCATCGCCCTGTCGCACCCATTGCCCCCTGGCGCCGCTGGCTGTATCGATGGACAGGCAAATCACCCCTGTCGGGCGGCGCATCCGGCGCGGATGAATCGGAAGCTGCGCCAATTCCGGACAAGAGTTTTCGCTACGGTGACGGTGCCGATGCCATCCTGCTGATCCATGGCCTGACCGGTACGCCAGTGGAAATGCAAACCGTCGGACGCGGCCTGGCCAAGCAGGGCTTCAGTGTCTATGGCGTTCAACTCGCCGGACACTGCGGCAGCGAGGCCGATCTGGAGCAGACCAACTGGCACGACTGGTATCGCAGCATCGAGGAAGCATGGCGCAAAATCGATCGCAACCACGGCCACGTGTTTGTCGCAGGAATCTCCATGGGCGCGGTCATGGCGATGCACCTTGCCGCCCAGCACCCCGGCAAAATTCGCGGTCTGGGCCTGTATTCGACGACGCTGTTTTACGACGGATGGGCGGTGCCGAAGCTATCATTCCTTCTGCCGCTGTTTCTGCGCACCCCCTTCGGCAAGAATATCCGCTTCATCGAAAATTTCCCTTACGGCATCAAGAATGAGCGTCTGCGCGACTACATTCACAACAGCATGATGTCGGGAGCCAGCGAACTGGCTGGCAACCTGGGCATGTCCGGCCACTCCCTGCGGGAATTGCGTCATGTAATCAAGCTCGTCAAAAACGAAATGCCCGCCATCCAAACCCCGGCACTGGTTCTGCATGCCGCCCACGATGACGTGACCAGTGTGCGCAACGCCGAATATGTCGCGCGCCACCTGGGCGGTCCGGTTCGCGTGGAACTGCTGCATGATTGTTACCACATCATCACTCTCGACCAGGAGCGGGACAAGGTGGTGGAGATTTCCGCAGATTTCTTTCGCGGATGCCTTGCAGGTGATACTTCCGGGGTGCAGCCGGGTTGAACTGCCGCCCGAAATCGCTTGCGCCGATGCCCCGGTTTGAATGTTCTGCAGGTTTACTATTGCCGCACCGGATACCGCACTGTGGCGATAACCTTGTTGCCGTTGCCGCAGTATTCCAGACTGTCGAAGCTGATCGCCTTGGACATCGCAATCCCTCTGCCATGCAAGTCGAATACCCGCTCCGGACTGAATTCGACATAGTTCTTCCAGTCGAACCCCTGTCCTTGGTCGGCGATCGTCACAATGCTGGTGGCTGGCGTTCGCTCGAGTGTCACATCGACATGGCGGGTTGCGAAGCGGGGATCTCCGAGGCGAGTGGCGACCTCCTCGTCCCATCGGCCCGCCCGGATTAATTCGCCCTTCTCGGCATAGGTGATGCCCAGATTACCGTGTTCGACGGCATTGATCAGGAGTTCGGCGTAGCCATTCACGGTCCTCATCGGGTCCATGCTGGCATCGGCAAGCAGTAACGCCAGATAATTCGCCTCCGCCAGAGTTCTGAAACTGTATTCCGCGCGACGCAGCAGGCTCAGGCTGCTCGCGTGCTTTCCAGCCAGTTCCCGCAATTCGCGCTTCTTGCGAAACTCGTCCAGCACATTCTTGATGACAAGCAGCAGCACGTCCTCGCCGGAGGGCTTGATCAAATAATAGGATGCCCCTGCAGCCAAGCCTTCGATGACGTCCTGCTGGCGATTGTCGCCAGTCAGCATCACCACGGGAAGTTCCTTGAGCCGGGCATCGGCTTTGATGCGCTTCAGCAGGGATATGCCATCCTGTCGCGGCATTTGCTTGTCGAGCAAAACCAGGTCGAATCGCGACGGCGCCCGATCTATTTTTTCCCAGGCGACCAGGCCATCTTCGGCGGTATCTGCCGTGTATCCCGACTCTTCAAGAGTCTCCCGCGTCATCGAACGAAAAAAGTCGTCATCGTCGACGACCAGCAAATTGGCCATTATTGGAGTTTCTCCTCTTCCGGATGCGCTTTGAGGAAGTGCGCCAGATCCTCGTCCAGTGTAGCCCAGGAAACTGTTTTTGCCACCAGTCGATAGACCAGATGGATCAGCGGATTGCGGTGAAGGCAATAATTGGTCAGCGGCACCAGACGGTGGCCCAGTTCGATCTTGGGTGCATAGCCGGTCTGTCCGCTCTGGATGGATCGGGCACTGCGGCTCAACGCCCAATCCAGGGCAGCATCCCACAGCCGGAAATACAGCAACCACTCTTTGGGGCGGCCGTAATCGATGCCGATGAATTTGTTGATGACATGATGTTCCGACGCAAAGCACAGCATGAAGGCCAGCATGGCACCGCTATCCCGTTCGCGCAGCACGACAAAATGGGATGCGGGCGCTTCCGCAAGCCGATCGAAAAAGTCACGATTGAGTCGCTCGAACTTGGTGGTGGCTTTCTCGTAGGTCAGCCAGAATAGGTTGAAGATTTCATCCATGGTGGCCCGATCGGGAAACTGGATAACCTCGACCTCGACTCCGACCTTCTCGCCGCTGCGCCGGATTTTCTTTTTCAAGATATGGCGACGGGAAGCCTTGAGCGACGCGAAATATGCTTCCTTGGTGGCGCCGGGCAAATGCACCACCGTTCCCGGATAACTGCACAGCGGGAACAAGCCCTCAAGCCGGGCCAGCCTGGATAAATCCTCGTCACAGCTTGCCGGAAAATCCTTCCAGACCAGCATCGGTGCCTTCAGCTTACGCGCCTGTAAGCGCAAGGATCGATGCACGGCCTGCATTGCCCGAAAGCGGTCAACGCCGGGCAGCAGACCCATGGTGCCCTCGTCGGCGCAGGGCGAACCCACGAACAAGGTACGCTGAAAAAGCAGCGCGGGTTTCAACCGCGCGATCAGTCGCGTTACGGGCATGAGTGCGGGCGGAAGCACCAGCTGCATCGGCACATCCATCATGAAAACCGGCGCGATCCCCACGGCTTTTCCGTTGCACCGGATGATTCCGTACAAAAACAGGAATTGATCTTCCAGTCCGCTTGCATGAAGTGCCCGGTACCACCAGAGCCCCTCGAGCGGCGGCGGGAAGCAGGCCTCCCAAAGGCTTTGCGGAATGTCGTCGACCGCGGATCGCCAATCGACCTGAAATCCGGAATCCATCATCCTTGCGCTACGACCATCGCGCAGCCCATGACGATCAGGCCCAGCCCGGCAATACGCCGCGCATCCAGGGACTCCTTCAGGAGCCAGCGGGAAAATCCGCTCACCGCCAGAAAACTTGCGGCACCCAGCGGATACGCGACACTGATGTCCAGCCATTGCAAGGCAATCGAATAGAGCAAGGCTTCGATGCAAAAAAAACCGATCCCGGTGGCGATCCAGGCAACTCTTCCCTCGACGAGCATGGCGGATTTTTTGAGGCACACCTGGGCGAAACCTTCGATCAGCGCACAGAGCAGCACCAGCACGATGCCGAGTTCCATCGAACTCATCGCGTCCGCTCCGATTCCACACGAGTGTTGCGCGGACCCTGGCTGGTCAGCCAGACCCCGGCCAGAATAAACAGGATACCCGTCGTTTTGACCGGTCCGATCGTCTCGCCGAACAACCACCAGGAAGCCACGGCAACCGCGAGATAGCTGATCGAAGTGATCGGTTGGGCAAAGCTCAAATCGGCATGCTTGAGTACGCCGAGCCAGTTCCACAACTGCACCAGGAACAACCCGATCACCACGGCAAACCAGGGCTGGTCGAGTGCGGCGAGCAGCGTGACCTGAATCGATGCGTTCTCCGGCAGCCCTGCGACGGCGTGTTTCCAGAGCAGCTGGGCCA
>Ga0172368_10006518_pt1 | contig 12521 bp, 10 predicted proteins | sample Lak11m_FD_114540 | JGI IMG/M metagenome (GOLD analysis project Ga0172368, IMG submission 114540) | Freshwater microbial communities from Kabuno Bay, South-Kivu, Congo - kab_022012_11m | ecosystem: Environmental > Aquatic > Freshwater > Lake | place: Democratic Republic of the Congo: South-Kivu...
AAGTTGCGATCTACTTTCACTGCGGCGGCCTTGATCTTTATCCGCGAACGGAGATCGCATGAACCTGGCTAATTGATAGACCGCAACATCTTGGGGGTGCTCACACTCAACCCGGATGCGGCTCCTTAAAAGCCATCCCCTCAAACGAAAAAGTAACCCTCAAATGGCAGACTGAAACTGAAACCGACAACGCTGGTTTTAACATCTGGCGTGCAGAAGGGTTCCAGAAAATAAATGACTCGACGATTCCTGCATTAGGCTCTCCCGTCTCAGGTTCAGATTATGACTTCGTTGACCAGTGGGTACTCAACGGCAAACGATACTTCTATCTGCTTGAGGATATAGACACTAAGGGTATCAGCACTTTTCATGGGCCAGTAAAGGCGGTGCCGAGATGGATATATGGGGCGGGGAAGTAAATCGAGAGGCATCTATCAGCGGACTCGCTGGGGGTAATCTTTCAAACGGGAGGGTAAAATGAAAAAAGCATTAATAATTATTTTTGCCAGTCTTGCAGTTGTTCTTTTTGTGATTAATACAGGGTTTGCAGTTACTGTCACTGTGGATGGCAACTCAAATATTTTTGGTGCAGGACATACTGCACCTCCAGCGCCGATTGGATGGGGGGAGTATTACCGCCAGCCTACAGCTTCATACCTCAAGCAAATCAGGTTTTAAAATTTTCCAGTATCACTGGATTAGTTACCTACAATGGTGGAGGCAACTATTATGGCGCTGAAGGCTGGAGTAGTCTAACAGATATTCTGTCCTATGCTGGAATTGCAGGTATTATTAGCGACAGGAGGATGTTTTTAGTTGGTGTATTCCTTAATAACAATGAGCCAAGTGACCCAGCACCCATAAGACTTGATTTTAGGCAAACTGCATTAACAGAGAGCTTTACTGAATTGTACCCTGATTTAAATCAGACTTTTTTTATCGGAGATGGATTGACAGGAGTAGGTACAGGAGTGCCTCAACGGTTTCATGTTCCAGCTACTGCAACACGTCTATTCCTTGGCTTTGCAGACGGAAGTGATTTTAATGGGCTACCCGGATTATATGGTGACAATTCAGGCACAGTGACTGCTATCTTTGATATTTCGGCGGCTACTCCACCAGATATTAATGATGGTCTGGTTGGATACTATAGCTTTGATAATTGTGATGGGAATGATAGTAGCGGCAATAATTACAACGGCATACTCAATGAAAATCCACAATGTGTAAAAGGTGCAAAGGGGATGGCCTTTAACTTTAATGGAAACCGAGATGAAAATGTCGAGATTGATAACTTTCCAGATATAACAGGAAGCTTAACTCTAAATGCATGGATTAAGCCTAATAATCTCACTGGGTACTGGCCTGGAGGTGCTGTTATAGAAAAAGGACGCAGCAATGGTGCTCCTTATACATTATGGGATTTTTTTAATCAGTCTAACATGGGAATAAGTTTTAATTGGAACTCTCAAGATGTTGGAGATTGTGGAGTGAATATTCAAAATACTAATACTGGATTTCGTAATATTGGAGCTGTTTACGACTTGAACGCAGGTAAAATAAAACTTTTCCTTAATGGTAATAAAATACAAGAATGCAATTTCAATAAGCCACTCTATTCAAACAATGAGCCCTTATTTATCAGTAAAAGTTATGCAGGGGGGCTTGAAGTATTTTATGGCATTATTGATGAAGTTCGTATTTATAATCGGGCTCTATCTGATGCCGAGATGCAGACACTTTATGATTTAGAAGATAGTGATGGCATCCCAGACTATCAAGATAACTGCCCCAATGTTTATAACCCAGACCAAGCTGACTTTGATAATGATGGTGTAGGTGATGCTTGTGATTATAAATATTGGAAAACGCGTTTTGAAGAATGCCAGACTCCAATTACAACTACTACCACCGCACCACCTACAAACATTAAACTTTCAGTATTGGATGCGGTACCTTCTAATGAGCAAGTTCTCCTTCAATGGAAAACTGAAACCGAAACAGGCAACGCAGGATTTAATGTGTGGAGAGCAGACAACTTTGTAAAGATAAATGACGCCGTAATTCCAGCATTGGGCTCAGCTGTTTCAGGTTCAGAATATGACTTCGTTGACCAATGGGTATTAAACGGCAAACGGTACTTCTACTTACTGGAGGATATTGATACCAATGGCATCAGCACATTTCATGGCCCAGTAAAGGCTGTGCCGAGGTTGTGGAGGTGACATCAAGGCTTTTCAGTTAATTTTTTAAATATTAAGACCAAGGTAAAAAAATGAAAATCAATCTTGCATGGGTTTTTGACTATGTTCTGATAGAAACTGTTTTTCTAAAAAAACTCGTGAAAGATGTGCTTCTAAAAATAAATCAATCATTAGATATATATAACGACGTATCCCTCGGGCCAATTCATGAATGTTTAACATTCTCTGGAGAAGCGGGAGAGGTTACTGAAGATGGGATTATTCAATTAGATTCAAAAAAGTTGAAACAATATGATTATGATGTGGCAATGGCAATCGTCGCTCATGAGCTTGCTCATGCCTATCTTAAACATTATAAGAGAGCCCCTACAGGGTTAGAATACGAAATAGAAGCAGACGAACTATCAACACAATGGGGATTTAATATTGCTAAATTTAGAAACGTGTGTGGGCAACCTACAGTACAACCTTGATATTTCAAAATGCTGTATCATTTTTGATGCTGTTCATTGTATCGATGAAATAAGGATAAACAAAACTTCAAAGAATAAATAGGGGGTTCTCATTTTTACAGTTATAGGCAGTTATAGGGGTTAGCCTCATTTTTCGCGCCATTGGTCTTTTTAATAAAGTTAAAATAGCCCTTCTTTAGCACATAGCCCGCCCTCGCTTCACTCGGTCATGCTCTGTGCTGCTTGCTTATTAGATGGTGCTTATTCGACAGTCTTTGGCTTGCTGCTGACTTGCTTCGCCTGTAGTGTTCGCTCGTCCCTCGCTCAGTTTGTTCTTGAGCTTAGCTGCGACAGCCGCATCGACCGGGTGATTGGTATTTGTCTCTTGTTTTCTTGTAGCTGGCTTCCCGCTTCCGCTCCTTGCACAGCTGCGCCTGCGGCTATTTTAAGTTTTTTATTTCATTCCCCGCCGCAGGGCTTTCCATCTGATAATAGGCACTATGTTATCGGTGCCAAGAGCCATGCCCTCCTTTGTCGTTCACGCCTCTTGCTCTCTAACATAATGTCCGCTATTATCAGACGTGCATCCCTTCCCACCCCATCTTGCATACACCGTCATTACGTGCGTAAAGACCGTGTATGGGTTTTTATAGCGCAGAAAGCCACATAGTTTTTTCAAAACAGAGTGGCTTCCTGCTTTAGCATTAAGTCCCGCCTTCCCTGCAAAGGCTACATGCCCATATAAGTGCGCTATGTTCATGGCCTTTGCTTTTTAAATCCTCCGCCCCCCCCTTCTTGTAAATTTCCTTAAGTTACTCAGGTATTTTAGAGGGGGGTTAGGGGGGTGAATAAGATCCTTTTTTTTGAGTTGTGTTTGTTTAGAAAACCTAATTCCCGCCTTCCTGCAAAAGTACCTGCCCATTTTATGGTCATGCCTTTTGCTATAAAACCCCCGACCTCCCGCCCCTGAAATGAAGTAGTTGCTTAGTGTATAAGTAAAAATTTTACGTGGGGAGAGGGTGGGGAGAGACACGTACTGTACTTTAAAAAACAAAAAAGGGTTTGCGGCTCAGTGAACCGCAAACCCGCATAAATGCTGGTGCCTGGGACGAGAATCGAACTCGTACAGGGCTAAGCCCCGAGGGATTTTAAGTCCCTTGCGTCTGCCAGTTCCGCCACCCAGGCATAATGCTTATTTATTTGTAATTGCTGTATTATTTATGCCTTCAGCGCTTACCTCGCTGCTGTTGTTTTCGGGTGTTTGTGAAAATACATGGGACTTTTTCACCAATTTAGCCATGGCTGCCATTAAATGCGCGTCCGTGGGATTGGTGTAGCGCTTCGCTGTTTTTGTGTCCTTATGCCCTACGATCTGCATGATAACAAACGGGCTTACTCCCTCATTTGCCATCCTTGTGCAGAACGTATGCCTGAGATCGTGAAACCTTAGTCCCTCGATTCCGGCTCTTTTGCAAGCGGCGTTGTAACCTTCCTTTAGGTCTCGATAGGGCTGACCGTTTTTCTGGTTGAATACGTGCTCGCTTTCGGGATATTCATTAATAACTTTTTTCAAAAAAGCGGTCAACTCTTTTGTCAATGGCACTCTCCGTGATTCGCCGTTCTTGGTATCCCTCAAAATGATAAACCCGCCCAGGTCTCCCAGCAACACGTCAGTTTTTTTCAGTCGGAAAATCTCTGATCGTCTCATACCCGTGGCTAATGCAAATATCACTATGTCGCGGATTTCCGGTGATGGTTTACCGCTCTCAAAAAACCGCCTTTCCTCTTCCTCAGTCATTACCCGCTCGCGTGCCTGTTCCCGGTACATCTCAAAACAGCTTGCCGGATTATCAAACTTGATGCGCTTCTGTTTTCGATACCAGTTAAGCACTCGCCGCAGACAAGACAACTCCCTGTTTATGGTGGCAAAGTTTATCACTTCCTTGGGTTTTTTCTTCTTTGCGATGATCTCAGCCTGCCGTTGCAGCCGGTAGTCTGTTACATCATCCGGGGTGATTGCACTGATCTTCTTATCTCCGAAGAATTTCCGAAGCCTGATACAAGTTGTTTCATTTCTTGCGTGTGATTTCATATTGAGGCTTTCCCGCTCCAGATAGTCCTGTACCACTTGGCTGAATTTGACATCTTTTTTCTTTTGCGCCTCTTCCTGGTCAAATTTGCCTGCCCGCACCTGCACCTTAAATTTTTGCTCAAGCTCCCTTGCCACGCTTTTGCTGGTGACATTCAGGGTTTTGACATACCTTCTGCCCTTGAACACAAAATCAGCATACCAAATGCCGCTACGCCTATTACGATACATTGTCTCACCTCCTTTCTTTTTAAAATAACCGAACAAAGAAAGTACAACCTACTATTACATAAATTAGTAATTTTAATTATCCATATTACTGTATATTCTTTGTTCAGTATCAGGGCTATGCTTCTTTACCCTCTACTATATAGCGAAGATTGCGGAATCGAGTGCATATCCATAGGCTGTACCACTGAATTGCCATTTATAGGGTGTTGCTTTATCTATATCATCAATAAAATCCTGATTCAAAAGACCGACAATGTTCAAATCTTCCAGTATAATTTTTACCGTAGACTTGGGGAGCTTGGTTGTGTGCGCTATTTCTGCCGTTGTTCTCCACTGATTATTTTCTTCAAAAACTTCTTCTTGCCACAGATGTTCTAAAACTAATTTTCTTTGGGCGGTCATAATGTCCTGGCCGATTTTTTTGATAATGTTGTATACTGCTTCATCGAGAATATTTTTCCCCTGTGCTAACGCAATCCCCATACCTACCTGTGTAAATTGCTTGACGAGTCGTGGAGTGCCTTCTGGTGCGGGCATATATTGAATTGTCTGGTTGCTATAGTTCCTCTCGACTGCACACCGGGCAGAAGCACAGAAACAGGCCAGCGCTACAATTTTATCATTTATAGTTTCGTCTTGTTCAAACTGAATATTCTCTATGTTTTGAAATTGGGATACAAAATCATGAAAAGCAGTTTGTATCTCTATCCGCATTTTTTCTTCTTGTCCGACAATCTGCTGCGCCCTTGCGCCCATCATCTGCGGGTTTTCATTTGTGCTTCGGTATAAAATAAAGCGGTCTCCAAGTGCGTTGATTACTCCATAATGCTTGTCATAAACAGGGGTGCAAGCGGCAATTAACCCGACATGCCCTTGCCAGTTAAACTCCGTGCCCGTGCCAAACGCCTTATTGTATTTGCCATCATAAATCTCTCGCAACTGCGACAAGATTTCTTTTTGGCTTTCCGACCTCATAGACAGTACAGACGTGAAGTCTTTTAAAATTAATACTTTGCTGTGAAGTTTTAAAAGCAATGACGGATCGTTATTTCCCTCAGGGTTTCTAAAACCGCTTACCAGCGTAGAAGGAGTCAGGCTGGATAAAAAACATGTTCCCTTGTTGCCATCAAACGCACGCAACAACTCGGTTTTGGCTGAGGAAGGTGGTGCTATAATCACCAGCCATAGCGGATCAGTTTTTAACTGATTGGCCAAGTATGCACCGAGGATAACATCAACGATCTCATCATTTTCTAGGTAGAGCCACTTGTTGACAGTTTTTTTAACTGCCTCTAAAGGATATTTCATCGGTTCTTGAATTTTCATAGTCGGTTCTCCTGTTATTAATAATAAAAAAGGCAAGCCTGGGATTTTTCCAAACTTGCCCTGATTATTATACTTTATAAGTAATTTGTCAAAAATAGTAAGTAATATTAGATAATTAAGTAAACTGAGCAAAAAGGCTGTTTACCCGTTTTCCTCAGTTTACACTTTTTGGTCATCCTCCCAAAGTTTTTCTGCTTTATCTCTCGATATCCCAAGAGATTCCATATGAGATTGAATTTTTAGTTCTTTTTCCTCTTTTTTTTTTGTTATTTTTTCATTTTTCTCTTTTGCCCTACGTTGTCTCATGAACTCATTGCGTTGTTCCTTCGTCATCCTGTTTTTTCGGGAGCATATTTTGCAGTATTTAAAATTCTTGGCATTTTTAGAGGCTACAAATATTTTATTACAAAACTGACAACGCTTTAATTTCCCTCTTGCATCATTTATTAAAAAATCAATTAAACACTCAGCATTGACAGCGAGCAGATAAAAATTGAATGTGCTATGAGAGTCGCAATCATCTTTGTCAATTTGAATAGCATCAGAAAAATTACCTGAAAAAGAGGTCTCTCTTTTTAATATTTCTCTGTACGGTGATTCTTGTGGTGTTTTTACAATTTTGACTTCGGATTCAGTTTGAAGATATTTATCTGGTAGACTGATAATAAATTTAAATGCTTCGATCTCAGATAATTCTTCACCATTTATAATTTTCTCAATAGTATCAATAAAACATAGCTGAGCGCATTCGCAGCACGTTATCCGATTAGGTATTTCAAAATATTCTATAGGTAGAATTTCCCTTGCAAACTCTTTAAGATAGCAACCACGCTCACAATAGCCATTCCTATACCCATAAACTGCATCTGCTGCAAAATCAAAAGAAGTAATATTTCTATACTCTTGATGATCATAATATTGATTTACTCTTTGTGGGCGTAGCTTTAGAGCTATATCAGGATCATTATACGTTGCTAATTCACAGATTAATTTTATTGCTTCTTCTGCCCCGTTAATATCTATCTCTGCATTTTTTTTAATTTCGGCAAATATTTTGTGCAAGTTTTCAGGATTACCTTTTAGTGGATTATTGGCATAAGTTATAAAAACATCTTCCTTCATTTGTGCTCCCCATAGCACTCCCCGATTATAAAGAGAAGCAGGAGAAAAGCAGTCGGGGGTCTGCCCTTTTCGGTGATCAGCCTATCTCCTGCTTGACTTTTTTTTCTCTTTCTTGACTTTTTTAGTCTTGTTCAGCTTTATCCTCTGCATCAGTATCATTTATGTCGAGTGTACCCTCAAAATCACCAAACGTGTTCCGCAGCCTCTGCTCAAATGTTATCGTGCCGCACCTTTGGGCAGGGGGCTGTGGTGGTCTGTCATAACCTCCCAGCCGGAGGATGTCGTTTGCTGCCCTGCGCTTATCTTGATTAGAACTGTCAGGGCTTCGTAGAATAGCAACCAGTTCATCCACAGCATCCTTTGCATACTCCTGTAAGTATTCAATTGCGTCAGAGGTCTTTTTTTCAGCATGTCTTTCCAGGTTGCTGATGTATTGGATAAAAGCAACGCTATGTTTTACGCGACTGAGGTGGCTTTCGCTTAGTTTCATCTCTCGGGCGATCTCCCGTTGGGGCACCCCCATGAGGAGCCGGTAAGCAATCTGTTTGTGTCGAAGGTTCAGCTTTTGTATTGGCATAAATAAGCTCCTTATATAACTTGCTCTTTAAAACATTTCTATTATTAAAATTACGCCTTTCTCGCTGAAGAGTCAATCCCTGAAAGGCCCCCTGCCACGGCAGCTCAGAAAGCATTTCCAGTTTATTAATTCTTTTTTTAAATCGATTAAAAACAGGATAAAAGCTTGCCGGTTGAAAGGATTGACATCTCTGACCATAAGCGTATAATAAGTACAATTTCGATAGTTTCTCACTTAGTTGAAGTCATTGGCAGACTTAAGCAGGGGCAACAAAGGTGATTGAAATGAATGAGGCGGGGATTTATCTAGTTTATTAAAGTGAACCTCTAGAGCTTTGTCTGCTGTAGGGGTTTTTTGTTTTCTGAAAACGCTATTTTATAAAAGGAGGGTGCCGTGATGAAATTTATTGGGTCTTATCATCGTTGTGGTTTTAATATTCGCTTATGTTCGTTACTGTCATTGATTGGTCTTATGGTTCTGCCGTCATCCACATTTGCATACGAACAATCGGGGAATTTTTTATATACAACAATAGATAATAAGGTATCAATCATGGGATATAGCGATTGCACTAACGCCGGAGATGTTGTAATCCCATCTGTCATTGACGGTATGCAGGTGACAAGTATTGGTACTGCCTTAGGGCCGCATGGGGCGTTTCAGAATTGCACCGGTTTAACCAGCGTTATTATCCCCAACAGCGTTGGCGGCATTGGGGATTATGCGTTTGATTATTGCACCGGTTTGACCAGTGTGACCATTGGTAACAGTGTTAAAGGCATTGGAAATTTTGCGTTTCATTTGTGCAGTGGATTGACCAGCGTGACTTTTCCTGACAGCGTTACGAGAATTGGGACTGATGCATTTAGTGGTTGCAGCGGTTTGACCAAGGCAAATTTTTTAGGAAATGCGCCTTCAATGGAGCGCCGTGTTTTTGATGGATGTGTAAGTAATTTTACTGTTTGTTATACTGGCGAAAGTACTGGGTTTACAAATCCGTGGTATGGATATCCAGCCGCGGAATGTGGCACTACTAAAAAGCGAATTTGCGAACATGGGGTTTGTGCAGATATGGATTTTTACAGAGATGGTATATCGAGAATAAAAGGTACTGTTACGGCTTTATATGGTAATTTTGACTTTTACTATACTGAAATTACTATTGTTCAGGGAACAAGTCAAATGGGACTAAATGTTGACGGTTCAACCGATGTTGATGCTTATGTAGACTGTACAGGGATTGAATCGTGTACGGGTGAAATCAAAAAGGGCGTTCAAATTGTTGTTACAATAAATTCTTTTCCTCAATGGTTTAATATTAATCAAAGTTTTATAGTCTATTATGGCGATACGGAGTTTCTCTTAGATGCTAATGTTACAACCACCACAATTAAGTCCACGACCACTACAACTGTCCCTGCTAACCTTTGCGCAGCAGAATCAATTTATGGCAGAACTGATGAGAAAACTGAATTGTTGAGGAAATATCGTGATAAGGTGCTGAGCAAATCTGCAACTGGTCGCCAGATAATCAAGACCTATTATGAGTTGTCGCCCGAAGTTGTAGAAGTTTTACAAAATAACGACACTGCCAGAGCAAACACACGAAAAGTGTTAGATTCAATAATGCCAGCTATCAGGGAAAAAGTTAAACAATAGAGTGCTGAGAAATTTTATTATTTGCAGCAAAATTCTAAGAGGAGGGAATTACCATGAAAAAGATTATTACGTTTTGCATACTATCTATTTTTATTCTGCATAATCCCGCTTTCAGTGCATTTAATTTTATCGACAATGGTAACGGCACGGTAACAGATGCGAGAACGGGTCTTGTCTGGCTAAAGAACGCCAACCCGTGCGGCACAAAGAACTGGTACGATGCCGGAACATATTGCAGCAGCCTTGCAAGCGGGCAGGCAGGATTAACAGATGGTTCAACAGCTGGCCAGTGGCGTCTTCCCAGTAAAGAGGAACTTGAAGGTATTGGTACAGACCCGCCAGCCACGTGGGATGGCCCTGGTACTCCTTATGTTACCTGGACAATGCCTGGAACACCTTTTACAAGCGTGCAGCCCAACCCCTACTGGTCGGGCCCGAGTTATGCTTACATTTCCGACGAAGCCTGGCTCGTGACCATGGACGACAATGGCTACGTGTATCCCCGTGCTAAGTCCTACGCCGACTACTACGTCTGGCCAGTTCGGGAATCAATAGAACCAACAAGTACAACAACTACTGTACTAAATTCTGGTGGGGAGATTATTCAGATAACAAGTGGTGGTGGTTATACAAGAGTATACATTACTACTTATGGGCACGTTTATTTTACAAAAGGAAATACGAATGAAGTTCTTTATTTTTATAACGGTAATACGGTTGCAGAGATAGGAAATTATAGCGAAGATGTCACTCTTAGTTTATCAACAGGACGCATTGCTGGTGATTCTATGGTTTATGTTAAAAAAGATGTTAATATGCATTTACAAGTTCATCTTTTTGACGGGACAAAAGATATTCAAATAACTAATACTAATGACAATAATGTTTACCCAGCTATTAATGATAACGGATATATAGCCTGGACAGGGCATTATGATGGGAATACCCTCACGGGGGATATTTTTCTCTACAAACCAGCCCTACCAACCGCAGTTCAGATGTCTGCTCTAAAAGCCACACCATCAAACAAACAGGTAAAAGTTCAATGGCAGACAGAAACTGAAACGGACAATGCAGGGTTCAATGTCTGGCGGGCGGAAGGCTTTCAGAAAATTAATGAAAGCATGATAACGGCAGAAGGTTCGCCGATTATGGGCGCTGATTATGACTTTTTCGATAGGTGGGTGATGAATGGAAAACTATATTACTATCTGGTTGAGGATATTGACAATAATGGCATTTGCACGTTCCACGGGCCGGTGAAGGCGAAGCCGAGGTGGATATATGGGGTGGGGAGGTAAGTTAGCTAAATAGCCTTATATTAAAATGGTTTACATTTTTTGTGCATTGTCATAAAAGATTTTATCAACATATAAATTTTAACCAATTTTTTGATTATCTTTTCCTGAAAAGGAGAACCTTCTATGGCTTCAATTCCAAATAAAGTAAAGGACAGATTAGTAGCGGGCATAAAAAGGTTTCAACCTGTTCTTGCGTCTGCTAAATCACGCGATGTAAATGAATCTGACACAGTTACAATTGTTACTGATATGCTGGGATATGTTTTTGGGTACGATAAATATTCAGAAATTACTTCTGAGTATCTTATCCGAGGTACATATGTTGACCTCGCAATTAAGCTTGAGGGTACGCTCCAAATGCTCATCGAAGTCAAGGCTATTGGATTGGAACTCAAGGATGCTTTTGTAAAGCAAGCAGTTGACTATGCAGCTAATCAGGGCGTGGATTGGGTTGTCCTCACAAATGGAGCGATTTGGCAAATATATAAGGTATCCTTTGCTAAACCGATAGCACAGGAGCTTGTACATGAAATTGATTTTATGAACCTTAGTCCAAAAAATTCCTGTCATCTCGAAAGTCTGCATCTTCTGACAAAAGAAGGTATAAATAAATCAATTTTGGGCGAGTATCATGCTCAAAAGCAAGCATTGAGTCGTTTTTTTATTGCTGCAATTCTACTAAGTGATTCAAGTTTAGACGTTGTTAGGAGGGAGTTACGTAGGGTTTCGCCTAATGTGAAAGTGGGGAATGAGCAGATAAAGGAAGTTATAGTTCAGGAAATCATGAAGCGGGATGTCTTGGAAGGAGAGAAGGCAGAGGAGGCAAAGAGAAAACTTGCTCGCTCAATAAATAAAGCTTTACGCAAGTCGAAAAAAGATGCTCCACCTGATGGTGAAGGGAAAGAGGTAATTGAGAACCCTATACAGCCAGACTCTACCGACGTTGTCCCGTCAATATAAATGAGATGCAGATGAGATAATAAATCTTCACCTTTTTACTTTTTGCAAGCGTTCCGCCCTCATTTCATTCGTTCATACCGCTTGCTTTTGATTATTTAGATGGTGCCGACCCCACAGTATGGGGCTTGCTGCTGAACTTGCTTCGCCTGGCTCAGCTGCGTACAGCCGCTGCGACCGGGTTCTCGGCTTCAGTGGCATGTTTTCTTGTAGCTGAACTTTCCGCTTCGCTCCTTGGTACAGCTACCGCCTCCGGCTCTTGTGTTCCTCACATGCCCGCCCCAAGGTTACTCATCGGATAATATGCACTATGTTATCGGATGCAAGAGACCGCGCCCTCCTTTTGTCGGTCACGGCTCTTTCACTCTCACATAATGCACGGATATTATCCGACGTTTCACCTTTTCCACCCCGGTTTGCATACACCGTCTTTACGGGGGTAAAGACCGTGTATGATTATTTATTGATGCAAAAGCCATACCCCCGATGGCCAGTTTAAAATCCCCCAGCCGTGGCCGGGTCAAAATCCCCCAGACTGAGGCAACAGAACAGGTTTTTAATTACTTCTTTTTCCTTTCCAGTGCAAGCCTTTTGGAAGCTTCT
>Ga0172368_10006520_pt1 | contig 12518 bp, 15 predicted proteins | sample Lak11m_FD_114540 | JGI IMG/M metagenome (GOLD analysis project Ga0172368, IMG submission 114540) | Freshwater microbial communities from Kabuno Bay, South-Kivu, Congo - kab_022012_11m | ecosystem: Environmental > Aquatic > Freshwater > Lake | place: Democratic Republic of the Congo: South-Kivu...
CTATGAGCTGGAACAAATAAAACTTCCGGTGGATTTATGAGCATCTCCCAACTTAAACGCAGATGTGTCCACAAATACACAAAAGGCCATTTGAGTATTTTGACCTTAAATTTATTTATATTATATTCTGAGGGAATAGCTTGCGGTGAATATAATATTATCTCATCACTGACTTGAAAAGTATGAAGTGTTTTGATTAAATAAAATGAATACCATTCAGTGCCAGTTTTATTTTTCTTTTGTGCTCGTGACCAATCAATGCCAATACGCATATTATTTGGTTGCCAAAATACTTCGTTTATAGGAATCAAGATTTTCCAGGGCAATACCCGTGCCCTTTACGACACAAAGCATAGGTTCATCAGCAACATACGCTGGTACCCCGGTAGCTTGGGATATAAGCATTTCCAATTTTCTTAAACTTGAAGTTCCCCCTGTAAATACAATTCCTTTATCTATAATATCAGCTGATAATTCAGGTGGCGTTTTTTGTAAAACAAATTTAATAGCATTAATAATAGCTTCTAATTCATCTTGAATTGCCTCAGTAATATCATCAGATGTGATAGTAATTGTTCGTGGGAGACCAGTCACCATATCACGGCCACGCACATCTTTAGATAGCATTTCTTTAGATTCAAAAAATAAAGCTGAACCAATTTCTTTTTTTGCTTCTTCAGCAGTTTGTTCGCCAATTGCCAAATTATATTTACGCCGCACATAATCTTGAATAGCCATATCCAATTTATTGCCCCCTACTCTGATTGAAGTGGATGCGACAATTCCACCGAGTGAGATAACAGCGACTTCAGCAGTACCCCCACCAATATCTACTATCATATGACCAGACGCGCTACCAATAGGAATATTCGCACCAATGGCAGCGGCCACAGGTTCTTTTATAATATAGGCAGCTTTTGCTCCCGCAGCCAAGGTGGCATCAATCACCGCTCTACGTTCAGTGGAAGTAATTCCTGCAGGTACAGAAACCATAACTTCTGGACGAAAAAATTTTACCCCGCCTAGAGCTTTATTAATAAAATATCTAAGCATTGCCTCTGTAGTTCGATAATCAGCAATTACCCCATCTTTTAAAGGACGTGAGGCAACAATAGTATCAGGTGTTCTCCCTAACATTTCTTTAGCTTCCAAACCAACAGCTAACACTTTATTATCTAATTTTGATACGGCAACCACTGAAGGCTCATTGATAACAATTCCTCGTTTAGGTACATGAACCAATGAATATGTGGTACCTAAATCAATTCCTATTTTCTTTATAAACATAAAATAATATAAATTCAGTACACAGATTTTAACTAAAATTACCCCACTTGTCAATCTATTTTTTATCTGTAATATAAATATTTCTAAATTTCCAAAAATATTTAAACCAGGAAATAAGATGAATAAAATTTAATTTTGATAAAAATTTTTCTGCTGACTCACGCATATGATAATGAATGAGTTGGGCATCAGCAACATAGCTAATTTTCCAATTCCGTAACCAAAAACGACGACACCAATCAGTATCTTCAACATATAAAAAATATTTTTCATCAAGCAGACCTACTTGCGTAAGCGCTTCTGCCCTCACCATCATACAAGCACCAAGCGCCCAATCAATCGTGCGACTCGTAGTGTGATCCCAATCTTCCATAATATACCAGGCTAACCATTTCTTAGCTTTTTTGGAACTTCCTAAGAAAGTTCTACGAAACAATGGCAACCACCATTTTGGAAAACGCATAACAGAATATTGAATACTGTGATCAGGATTCAAAAGTTGAGGTACAGCCATACCAACATCTTCATTCTGGTTTAAAAAATTTATCATCTTTTCTATACTCCCTGTAAGTACGGCAATATCAGGATTTAAAATTAATATATATTTACCCTGAGCAATTTTTAAACCTGCATTATTACCCACTGCAAAGCCACTATTTTTTTCAAGAATAATAAATTTTACTTGCGGGTATATAGTATTCAATTTAATTACATTATCATGGGAAGCATTATCAACCACAATTATCTCATAATTAATATTTGTAATATTATTTAAAATACCACGTAGACACTGCTTTACTAAACCAGCACTATGATAATTTAGTATAATAATTGACAATTCTATTTGAGCCATATGAGGAGACTTAAACTATTTACTTTTTTGTTGTGCATAATATTTTTTCTTTTATTAAACAAATTACGTTTATTTTTAAATACATCTTTCCAGGCAATAAAAAAAATTTCCGGTTTCACAAAAAGCAAAAAAACTGCTTTTTTTAATTCATACCATAAAATATAAAAAAAATTTTTAAAAAATAAACGTGTCGGTAAATTTTTAATCAATAAATAGATATGATTTCTATAAGACAATAAATTTACAAAATTTGATTTCTTTTTATATTGGCATGCAACATTCATATCTTTTAAATAATTATTTTCGTTACTCGCTGTTCGTTTATGCCAAGCTTCCATAGTTGGCAAATAGACCGTATCCCAATTCCGCCACCGCAATCGCCAAGAAAGATCAACATCTTCCTTGTAAGAAAAAAAATCTTCATCAAAAAATTGATGATTATAAGCCACATCATATAAAGCAGATCGACGTAATAGAACGGCCGTACCAGTAAAACCAAAAACGGGCTTTATTTCACTCTTTTCATGATTCTCTAATATCTGACCCTCGCTAATATTACGAAACTGAAATTTTTTATCAAATTCCAAACCAAGACTATCAACAATATGATTTTTTGTTTCATCTTGCCAACGCCAAATATGTGGATTTACTGCGCCAACTTTTGGATAAATATCAAGAAAATTTACTGCTTCATATAAAAAATTATCTGCTAAATAAACATCTTGATTTAAAACTAAAATATAACGACCACTTGTCCAATGTATACCTTGATTATACGCTCGAGAAAAACCAGTATTCTGTTTATTCACAACTACATTCAATTTATTTCCAAACCTCTCCTTGATAAAATCCACTGTCCCATCACCAGAATTATTATCTATTATTAAAACATCAAAAAGCTGTTCAGCACTATCTGCTTGGTCAGTAAAACCTTTTTGCGAAAAAACTGATTGCAAACAATTTTCTATATATTCTTTGCCATTCCACGTCGCTATAATAATGGAAACTTTAGACTGTTTCATACATATTATGATTACCAACTAGCAAAATAAACAATAAACCTATACCTAAGGGATGATTTAAATAAGGCGTTGTCACATTTGTAATTATAATACTTAGAACTCCAAAAATTAAAGTATGAGAAAATAACTGATTATTATTATAAGCTTTTAATATTAACATACCTATAAACCAAATATAAATCCCCAAACCAAATAAACCGATTTTTAACCACATATCCAAATACCCCCATTCAAAAGAATAAGTTGTATACCAACCACTTTGATTAACACTCATAGCTTTAATTCTTGGATCATTACTTAAATAAGTTACGTTCGTAGCAAAACCACTACCAATTAAGGGTGATTTGCTAATTGCTTGACCCAAAGGTTTTAGTTGATTTAAACGAGAACTACCCGCTGCTTCTCCACTCGCGTTTTGTAAACGATTCATAATTAAACCTGTGCTACCAGAAATTGGTGGATATGGAAAATTTACAATCAAATATACAAACATTAATGACAATGCGCCAATACTCATACATAAACAAAATTTTGGCCACATATATTTAAAACCATATTTTTTCCAAACAAATAGTACCAGTAAAAAAAAGGTAACTACCATAGCTAGCCAAAAAGAACGTGAATAACTAATAATAATAGTCACAAAAGAACTAAACAGAATAAACCCGTTAAAATAAAATTCTTTATTACGATTTTGGTTTTTACGTAAAAATATAAAAGCAGCTAGTACCAAAATCATAAATAAAATAAAATTTTGACTTTGCAAAAATATTCTCCAAAAATTTCCACCCGCATATGTTATTTCACCAAGTCGGTAATCTCTTGTCCAAAAATATAAACTTTGAGAAAGATTAGTAAATTGGTGAGAAAAAATATAAAATAAAAATGTTGTTTTTAAAAACAACCAAAGTGATGCGCTGACAAGAGTTTCCCATAACAATAATAAATATTTTTTATCAAAAAATAGCCAAGGTAAAAACAAAAGTAAGTACAACCATGAATTAAAATCATAAAATACATTTACTCTTTCATTATGAACTAATCCTAGAACGAGTGCGATAAATAAAAAAACAAAAAATAAAGTAAAAATCAACAATATTTTTTTATTATTTTTAAAAATTTGAAAATAAAATTTAGGGTTCCTAACAAAATTTAAAAACCAAACAAATAAAACTATAAACCAAATCGCAATTCGTATTGAAATTACAAAGTTACCAACTGGGTAACTGAATATATAACCAAATGAACCGATCGCTAGTTCAGAAATTAAAAATATGAGTCCATAGCTTAATTTTTTTAAAGTTAGATATAAAACAATAAAAATGATAAATAAAAAAATAATTTGTTGCAAATTTGGTTGCAAAAAAGTGAAATATGATAATAACTCACACAACATGATTGCAAAAAATATTCCTAAAACAACACTTTTTCTAACATTAAACATATTTTTTCTTTTTCCAATTTAACGATTCAACTATTTGAACAAGTAGGGTCAATAATAAATTTAAAGGAATTATACTTACGATGATAAGATAGGATATAAATGAAAAATGTTTTTTTACATACGTAAGGACGCTTCTGTTAAATAGTATTTGTTCTGGCAAGGCACGTAATTGATGAAAACTTGCGCCACCATAATGAATAATCCGAATGCTTGGATTATAAACTACTTGATATTTTAAAAACTTTGCGCGCAGACAATAATCTACTTCTTCAAACCAAATAAAAAAATTTTTATCAAAACCAGCTAATTGATTCCAAACAAATTTTGGGGTGACAAAAAAAGCACCCATAACTTGATCTACTATACCCTTTTGCTGATAATCAAAACTTTTATATAAATACGAATTTAATAATGCAGGAAAAAAATGATGTAGTTTTAAAAGTATAACAATAATATCATATAACTTTGGGAAAAGTCTGACTGATGGTTGTAAAGACAAGTCGGGATTAAGTATCTGACACCCCATAACCCCCACGTTCTGATGATGTTCAAAAAAATCACAAACTTGATCTAAGGTTTTATCAAAAATTTTTGTATCATCATTTAAAAACAACAGAAATTTTCCTTTTGCTAAAGAAACGCCTTGATGACAAGCTACGGCAAACCCATGATTTGATTGATTAGTAATAAGTTTAACCTGCGGAAATTTATCACTCACAGCGAGTGTACTACCATCCTGAGATGCATTATCAATCACAATTACCTCAAAAACAACCGTTTGTTTTGTAATAAACAAAGATTGTAAAGTTTGCAAAAGTAAATCTTTCACCTGCCAAGACACAATAATAACTGAGAGTTCTGGAATTTGAACCATATAACTATTTTACACCAATTTATAAACAAAAAAAAGACTAAAATATAAAAAACCCCAATTAAAATGAGGTTTATAACTATTACCTAGATTTTGTTCTAAAGCAGTGAAGTTTTAATTATTTAAATTGTGTTTCTGTAAAATAATTTTCTTTGCCCTTTCATAATCTAAAATGACTTTCGGTGTGAAACCTATATATTTCCAGGGTAATCTATAAACAAATTTAGGTAACCATCTTGAAATATGCCCTGCCTTGGGGTTGATTATTTTAAATAATACTTTGTCTATACCTTTGCCATATTTATTTTTTTCCAAAAGTGTTAACCAAAGATCCCAGTCTTGAAATTTTTTTAAAGATTCATCAAAACCAAAAAAAGATTCACGGCGAAGTAACGACGAAGTATGGATAAAATTAAAACGTTTTAATAAATCTTGATTAAAAGCAAATATACGCATCGTTTTTTTACCCAATTTAAAAGCACTATATACATATGTAATACTATTGTCATTATCCAATACTGCTTTCATTTCACTTAACATTTCAGGAGACAAAATTATATCATCATCCAAAAAAATAATATATTCTCCTTTTGATTTCAGAAAACCAAAATTTCTCGCTACTGGCGCTCCTTGATGATTTAACTTATACAATTTAACATAAGAAAAATTATTTGTAATAGTTGAAACATCATACTCTGAACCATCATCAACAACAATAATTTCTAAATCCTTATAAGTTTGCGTGTCTATACTCTTTAAACAATAAGGTAATTCATTCTTATGATTATAAGTCGGAATAATAACTGAAATCATAAATTATGTATTAAAATTTCTGCTTGTTTTTGCCATTGAAAACTTTTTGCATAATTAAAATTAGCCAGACCATACGCATTTCTCATTTGCTTATTTTTAATTAATAAAATAATAGTGGCAGCAACCTTTTTAAGATCTGGATTTGATGGCAATAAAATTCCAGTTACATTTGCTTTTACTGCGTCTGCTACACCACCACTATTTGTTGCTATAACAGGTAATTTATAAAGCCCTGCTTCTAAATATACCATCCCAAAACCTTCTATGTCCCCTTGTATATCGCGCGGTAATAAAATAAAAATATCTGCTTTTTGATAATAATTATTTAAATCAGTCGAATTTATTTCACCTGTAAAAATTACATTTTTTTGCAATTCAAAAACAATTTCATTTTTAACTATTGATTGTAATCTATCTTTATCAGGTCCTTCCCCAACAATGATATATTTTATTGTCTGATCTACCTCCCATACATACGGTAACGATCTCAGGATAGTATCAATACCTTTTCGTTCAACGAGGCGAGAAACAGATAATATTATTTTTCCATTTCTTCTTTGTTCTTGTGCATTTTTTGGATTTACGCCTATTTGCGGACAAGGCGTAATCTTAATAATCTTTTTCAATGGGATATCATATTGTAGTACAACTTGTTTTGTAAATTCTGAATTAACTATAACTTTGTCTGCTGTTTTCAAAACATGTTGAGCTAATATTTTTTTTCTACCTTTGAGTGAATAAATATCAAATCCATGTAAGGAAACTAAATAACTCTTTATATATCCAATTTTTTTTAGAAAAAATAAAATTGTACCAATTGGTAATATCTGTCCCGCGATAAATTGTTTAAAATTTTCTTTTTTTATTAAATTAAAAATATGAAATAACAATAATAACCAACGTGGCCAAATAAAATCATTATAAAAAGATCTTCTGATTACATTTTTTTCAAAAAACTCTTGTTTGTTCTTTGGAGCTAAAATAAAAAAATAATCAATTGGCATAAAAGTTTTTAAGCCAGCCCAATATTGCGCAATACCACCTTGCCCTGGCAAATAATCTAAAGTAATTAACAACGTTTTCTTCATAACTCTCTTTTTTTAAAAGATTGATATATTTGTATAATGTCTCGCTTAGTGATTGTTTGAAAAACAAATTGTAAAAATAAATAAATAAAACTACCAACTAGACCCGCCAACATCCAATGTAAACTTGATTTAAGATAATATATTGAAAAAGACATAATCAAACCAGCAAAAACAGTTTTTACTCCCACCAGAATCAAATATTTAAAATCAATATGTAATAAATTTTTTACAGACCAAGAATTGATGAAAAATAAAAATATGGTACTTAATAATGAAGCTAGCGCTGCGCCAATAGCTTGATAATTTGAAATAAAAAAAATATTTAATAAAATATTAATTACCATCGCCCAAGCGATATTTTTCGTATTTTTAGTTTGTTTATCTGCTGCATTCAATAATGATCCAAGAGGAAAATTTATAAATAAAAATACCAGGCTTAATATTAAAATTTGCAAAGGAATAATAGATTCAGTGTATACATTGGTATATAAAGTATTTATAAATTCAGAAGCCAATGAAAAAATGACTGCCGTCATAGGAATAGTTATAATTAATAAATAATAAACTGCTCGAGTAAATGCTTTATTTAAAGAAATTTTATCAATTTTATAATAAGTGCTCATAGCTGGATACAACGCTGCTACTAATGCCAGAGGTAAAAACTGTAAAGCAAAAGTTAGTTTATAAGCCACCGCATAGAAACCTAATGCCTCACTACTTGCTAATTTTGATAATAATATTTGGTCAAACGCACCATAAATTTTTGTAAATCCAGCAGCTAGTGCAAAAGGTAGAATAACGCGAATCAGACTCTGCCAATATTTCCAATCAAAAAGTACTTTTATATGCAAATTTATTTTGTAACGAAGTAAAAGCAAAACATAAATCAAATTTATTAAATTTGAACAAACTAAAACAAGCATCAATAACGATAAATTATTAGAATATTGCAAAATAATAAATCCGCCAATCATGGTAAATAGTTGCACCGCAATAGTCCCGATTGATTCATATCTTAAATTATGAAAACCTCTGAGCAACGCAAAACTTGAAAGCACCAATGATTCAATAACCATTAAAATAGAGGCAATATATACCAATCGACAAACCACTGGAGAATAATTTAATAAATTTATTACCATAAAAACAATTATTACGGCAATGAAAGATGTAATAATTTTAAAACCTAGTATATTACTAAAAATATGTTGTGCTTGAGTAGAATCTTTAGCTATTTCTCTAGTAATAAAATGATTAGTACCAAAATCAATGATTATCGAAAAAATGGCAATAAATGATAATGCAAAGACATAACTTCCTAAATCAGTTGCTCCTAAACTTCTCGCCAAATAAGTAAAATATACAAATGATATTATTTTCTGCAATACCAAAGCTAAGGTAAACCAAGTTGTATTCGTAGCAATTTTTGCGTGTGCTGATATCATGGTTATTATTATACCTTGTTTTTATATTACAGAAAAACCCCGCCAGGCGGGGTTTTGATATATAAGTAGTATTTAACGTTTGGAAAATTGCGGTGCACGTCTGGCCTTTTTTAAACCAGGTTTCTTTCTTTCTTTTTTTCTGGAATCTCTGGTAAGTAAACTAGATTTTTTTAATACTGATTTAAGATTTTTATCCATATCAACCAGTGCTCTTGCAATACCTAATTTAACCGCATCAGTTTGCCCTTTATATCCGCCACCTGCAACTCTTACGGAAATATCATAACTATCACCATTTTGAACTAGTAACAAAGGTTTTTTTACGTTGGCTACCAATTCTGGTCTACCAAAATATTCATCAACTTCACGTTCATTTACTATAATTCTACCTTTTCCCTTTGGATATAACCGTACACGTGCGACTGCATTTTTCCTTTTACCCAAAGCGTAAAAATATTTGCCTTTAAAAATTATTTCTTCTTCTTTTCCGGTCATAATTATTTAAATGTTAATCTTTTAATCATATCTTTTCGTAAACGATTTTTTGGTAACATATCATACACGGCACGTCTAATGACCTCTTCGGGTTTTTCTTTAAGTAGATCAGATACTTTTTTTGTCTTTAAACCACCTGGATACCCACTGTAATGTTTATAATCTTTTTGTTCCAATTTATTACCTGACAATTTAATTTGCGCTGCATTGGTTATTATTACTTTATCGCCAATATCAAGGTGATAATCAAAATCAACTTTTTGTTTTCCTCTCAATAAAACTGCTACTTGTACTGCTAACTTACCAAGGATAATATCAGCAGCGTCAATTTTGTGTATTTTTCTAATAACTTTATTCATATAATTATTTCACCAATTCAATGTAAACCAAAGGAGCATTATCTCCCCGTCGTGGACCCATTTTTAATATTTTAGTATACCCACCTGATCTCTCTTGATATCGTGGTCCTAATACTTCAAATAATTTTTTTACTGAATTTTCTGTAAAAAATTTTTTAATAATTTCTCGTCTATTATGCAGAGTATCTTTTTTTGCACGAGTAATGAGTGGCTCAACATAAGATCTTATAACTTTTGCTTTTACTTCAGTGGTTTTTACTTTTTCATACAATATCAAACTCTCCGCTAAATTCCTTAACATTAATTCGCGAGGTTGTTTTTTCCTTCCTAAAGTTTTCCCTTTATGTAGATGCTTCATATATAGGTTATTCCTTTTCTACTTTTTTCTTTGATTTTGTTTTCACTTTTACTTCTGATTCAGTTTTTGTATATTCACTAAGTAACTGGAAATGTTCTAAAACTATAGCAATTGCATTATCACTTGCCTGCTGTGGACTAATTGAACCATCAGTTTTAATTGACATTACCAACTTATCATAATTAATATCTTGCCCGACACGAGCTGGTGTTACATTATAGCCAACTTTTTTTACTGGAGAAAAAAATGCATCTAAATATAATACCCCAACTTCTTTTTCTTCATTTTTCCTTTCTTCAACTGGAGAATAACCCCTTCCTTTTTCAATAGTTAACTCCATATCAATATCCGCTTTTTTATCGGTTATTGTAGCAATTGTAAAATCATTATCAATAATCTCTATATCCGCATTTTTTTCAAAATCAGAAGATTTAATTTCACCTAATCTTCCTTTTAATTTCAAATGTAATTTAACTGGCTCAGCAACTAAACTTCTTACTCTTAAATTTTTTAAATTGAGCATAATTTCCACAACATCTTCTTTTACACCAGGTATAGTAGAAAATTCATGATCTACCTTTTTTATTTTTACCTTTGTTACCGCAGCACCCTGTAATGAAGAGAGTAAAACTCTTCTTAGAGTATTACCCAACGTAGTACCAAACCCAGCATTACAAGGTTCAATAGTTAATGTAGCTTCATTTGGTCCAAGCTCTTCCCAGGATATTTTATTTGGCAATGGAATAATGGACATAAATATAAAATTTAAGATTATTTAGAATAAAATTCAATAATTGCTCTTGTATCAAATAACAAAGAATGAGGATCAATAACCGGAATAGTTACTATTTTAAAAGTTAATGCTTTTTGATCAGAAGAAATCCAGTCAGCTAGTTCTGTTTTCGTTTCCCATTTTTTACTTAAATCTTTCATTAAATTTTTCTTTTTCTTTGCTTCCTTGATACTGATAATATCACCAATTTTACATTCATATGATGGTATATCAACTTTATGACTATTTACTTGAAAAAAACCATGAGTAACCATTTGCCTTGCTTGTGCTCTTGTATCAGCAAAACCTGATCTGTATACCACATTATCCAATCTTAATTCTAAAAGTTGAACCAAAATTTCTCCAGTATCACCTTTGCGTAGTAAAGCTTTTTTAAAATAATTTACAAACTGTTTTTCCATCAGACCATACACTCGTTTTGCTTTTTGCTTTTCCCGTAATTGCTGTCCATAAGTTGAAAGACGTGACCTTTGCGATGGTCCGTGCATACCTGGTGGGTAATTTCTTTTTTGCAAAGGATTTTTTGCTTTGCCAAATAAGTTCACACCTTCACGCCTTGATAATTTGTCTTTTGGTCCTAAATATCTTCCCATGTATTTAAAATTAAACTCTTCTAGCTTTCTTTTTTCTACAACCATTATGTGGTAATGGGGTTATGTCACGAATACTTACCACTTCTATATTATTTGCATGTAATGCACGAATAGCTCCTTCACGACCGCCACCTATACCTTTCACCATGACTGCTACTTCTTTTAAACCATAATCCTTAACCTTTTCAGCTGCTGTTCTTACAATTACACCGGCTGCATAGGGAGTAGCTTTTTTTGGTCCTTTAAAACCGCACTGCCCAGCACTTACGGTAATTAATACATTACCATTCATATCTGAAAAAGTAATAATTGTATTATTGTAACTTGATTGAATATATACATTACCTCGTCTGACCTGTCTTTTTTTACGGCTTTTGCGATTTTTACTTACCTGAACATCACTAGTTTGTTCAATAGTTTTATTAACTTCTTTATTCATATTCTGATCAGTATTCATAAATAAATAAATTATGTCTTTTGTGCCGATTTCGCACGACCAGAACCCATAGTTCTTCTTACATTACCACGGACTGTGCGACTATTTGTTTTAGTTCTTTGTCCATGAGCTGGTAAACTACGACTATGTCTCGTGCCTCGATACGATCCTGTCTCTTTTAATCTTTTAATATTGGTTAAAACTTCTCGTTTTAAATCACCTTCTATCTTATAATTCTTATCAAGAAATACCTTCACATCATTTAATTGTTTTTCTGTTAAATCTTTTACTTTGGTATTTTTATCTATTTGTAATTCCTTCAAAACTAAATTGGATCTTGTTTTTCCAACACCATAAATATAAGTGAGAGCAATTTCTACTCTTTTTTTATCTGGTATGTTTATGCCGGCAATTCTAGCCATAATAAATATTGATAATTAAAATTAACCCTGTCTTTGTTTATGACGAGGGTTCACACAAATAACCCACACCCGTCCTTCTCTGCGAACAGTGCGACAATCTTTACACATTTTTTTTACGGATGCTCTTACTTTCATAAAATATCACAAACGTCTAATTATTCTACCTTTGGTTAAATCATAAGGACTCATCTCTATTCTGACCCGATCACCAAGTACCAAGCGTATCTTATACATTCTCA
>Ga0172368_10006522_pt1 | contig 12517 bp, 9 predicted proteins | sample Lak11m_FD_114540 | JGI IMG/M metagenome (GOLD analysis project Ga0172368, IMG submission 114540) | Freshwater microbial communities from Kabuno Bay, South-Kivu, Congo - kab_022012_11m | ecosystem: Environmental > Aquatic > Freshwater > Lake | place: Democratic Republic of the Congo: South-Kivu...
ACATTACGGCCTGCTATCGCCGGTACTGCATGTCGTCGCCTTGCAACTGCTCGCCTACCACGCCGCCCTGGTGAAAGGCACCGATGTCGACAAGCCGCGCAACCTGGCCAAGTCGGTCACGGTTGAATAGCCTCTTGGCTTGCAAGTGAAAATTCCAGGCTCGCAACATTGGTCGTCGCCGCATGCAATGGGTCAATAGCCCGCTACCGCCAGCATAGTCCAGTTGAATAATCCGTATAGTGCGAGCAACAGCAAGCCGCGCCCGCGCGGTATCAGGTCGGCGCGGTTTGGCAACAGGAGCAACAATGCTGTAACGCCGCAGGCCAGAGTAACGGCTATTTCTGTCGGTGGGACCGCGATTGGGTGGATACTCGACGCCACGCCGACAATCGCCAGGCCGTTAAACAAGTTGCTTCCGATTAGCGTGCCGATGCCAACGTCGTCGTGACCGCGCAGGCGCGCCAGTAACACGGTGACCAGTTCCGGCAGGGAAGTGCCGATGGCCACCACGAGCACGCCGATGACATAGGTATCGACGTGGAAGGACGCAGCGATACCGGTGGCACCGAGGACAAATAATCGCCCCGCCACGATCAGAGCACCCAAACCGAGCACCCCAAGTACCAGTGTCAGCCGCGGATCAAGTCCGGGGTTCGTGGGTTGCTCAGCCGGGGCGTTTGCCCGGTGGCGCAAGGCCGCGCGCAGAGTGAATCCCAGCCAGATCGCAAACACCAGCAGCAACATCGCGCCTTCGCCGCGCTCGATGCGTCCGTCCAGAGCAAACGCCAGCGTTAGGATCGGCACCGCCAGCGCCAGTGCAAAATCGCGGCCGAATTCCGTTCGCGGAGACCGTATCGCTCCGAACAGCAATGCCAGGCCGAAAATCATCGCGATGTTGACGACGTTGCTGCCCAGCGCATCGCCCAGACCGATCTCGGGGGTACCCGAGATCGCCGCAACGGTGGAAACGGTCAGTTCCGGGCTTGAAGTGGCAAATGCCGCCAGCGTGGTCGCAGCCACCGCCTTGGGCACCCGCAGGTGCGCGGCGGTGCCGAGGATCGACTTAAGAAAAGCCTCGCCGCCCACGGCGGCCAGCACTACGGCACCGATCAGTGCGGCGAGATCGTTGGCGGCAATTGGCATGATCGGCTCCAGGCTCAGTCACTGCTGTTCATGAAACCGAGCAGATGCAGCAGGCTGGTGAAGAGGTTGAAAATCGAGACGAACAGGGTGACGGTTGCCATCACGTAATTGGTTTCGCCGCCATGAACGATGTTGCCGGTTTCATAGAGGATCAGGCCCGACATGAGCAGTACGAAGGCGGCGGATACGGTCAGCGACAGCGCCGGAATCTCGAAGAAGATTGCAGCGAGACTGGCGAGAAACGCAAGCAGAATCCCGACCATCAGGAATCCGCCCATGAAGCTGAAGTCCTTGCGTGTGGTCAGCGCATAGCCGGACAGACCGAGGAAAATCGCGGCGGTACCGCCCATCGCCAGCATTACCGTTTGTCCGCCGTTGGGCAGGCTCAGGTAATGGCTGACGATGGGACCGAGCGTATAGCCCATGAAGCCGGTCAGCGCGAACACTGACACCAGGCCCCAGCCACTGTTGCGCAATTTGGTGGTGGCGAACAGCAAGCCGAAGTAACCAACCAAGGTAATTATCAAACCGGGATGAGGCAGTTTGAGCGCCACAGAGACGGCAGCGGTGACCGCGGCGAACAGCAGCGTCATTGACAGCAGCAAGTAGGTGTTGCGGATCACCTTGTTAGTGACCAGCGCGGATTCGGCTTTGTCGCGAGGGAGGACAATCGCTTGAAATTTCGAGGTGGTCATGTGAGTCTCCTATAAATGATTCTGATGGATCAAGCTCCGGCCAACAGCAGCGTACTCTGTCGCATTCCGTTCCGGTCAATTTTTACGATCCGGGACAATTGACGCGAGACGCTCTGATGCAGCCGATCGGTCGCGCGATCGATCGTTTGCATGATATTGGTTCCCAAGTCCTCGATCACGATCACCGAGTCATTCTTCAGCGTGACCATGACCCGGCAAAGTTTATCCACGCCACCGCGGTCGGGACCGTTGATGTCGGTAAGACGCATCGTCGTGTCCTGGATGGCGTGCCCATAGCGCGCGAGTGCGACTTCCAGTTTGTGTTTTGCGTAACGGCGCAACGCCGAAGATTTGGGCAGGTTCTTCACTTGAATTTGAACTTGCATGTCTCATCTCCTGATTGGCGCAGCACATGCTGCGTAAGGGCAATGTAGCGGAAATAATTTATCCGATATAGTCGTATTATTGGAAGCTACCATCCGATAATCTCGTAGTATTATCGGCCGATGAATCTCAAGCATCTTTACTATTTCTGGAAAGTCGCCAAGCATGGTGGCGTGATCCGCGCCAGCGAGGCGATTCACATCTCACCCCAGACGTTGAGCGGCCAGATCAAGCTGTTGGAGGAGCGGCTTGGAACGGTGCTTTTCAGGCGGCAAGGCCGCTTGCTGGAACTCACGGATGCCGGCAAGCTGGCGCTCGAATACGCCGATGAAATGTTCGCTCTTAGCGCCGAACTCGATCAGGTGATACGTCATTATCCGAAAGGGCGTCCAACCGAGTTTCGCGTAGGCGTATCCGACGCCTTGCCGAAGTCTCTGGTCTATCGATTGTTGCGTCCCGCCGTCAGCCTGCCCGAGCCAGCGCGCATCGTCTGTCGCGAATGGCGCCTCGACCGGCTGCTGGCGGAACTCGCGCTGCATCGCCTTGACCTGGTGATCTCGGATTCCCCCGTGCCGCCCAATATCGACGTGCGCGCATACAGCCACAAACTCGGGGAATCGGGATTGTCCTTTCTTGCTCACCCCGACATCATCCGGCAGGTCACGGAATCCTTCCCGCTTTGCTTGAATCAGGTACCGCTTCTGATGCCGGGCGACGATTCCGCGTTACGACTGAAACTGGTGGAATGGCTGAACAAGAAGCGCCTTCGGGTCACGGTCGCCGGAGAGTTTGACGATGCAGCGCTGATGGCTGCTTTCGGGCGCGAACGAGTCGGTGTGTTTCCCATGCCCAGTGTGTTGGTCGACGAGTACACGGCATCCGGCGAACTGCAGTTGCTGGGCGATGTCGATCAGGTTCGTATTGAGTATTACGCCTTGTCGGTGCAACGCCGCCTGACGCATCCCTGCGTGCTGGCGATCACATCCGGAGCGGATGCCAGTCTGTTGAACGCATCCGGGCGACGGAAGACCTCCGGCAAACCATAGTCGCAGCGATAGGCGTAGATCCATGACGATTTCCGTTAGCAAAGTTAGCGGCTGCTGAAATACACGACACCATGCGATCGACTTCTTCCTGGGATGCTCAGAAGGCTTGGTCCCAGCGTATCGACAGCCGTATCGCGGCATTGATCAATCCCACCATGCTGTAGGTCTGGACGAAGTTCCCCCACTGTTCCCCGCTGCGCGGATCGACATGTTCGGCCAGCAGGCCATGCCGGTTGCGGCAAGCCAATAGCTTCTCGAACAGCGCACGCGCCTCCTCGCGGCGATCGAGCGCGGCAAGCGCATTGACATACCAGAAAGTGCAGACGAGGAAGGCATTCTCCGGTTCGCCGAAGTCGTCCTCCTCGACATAGCGGAAAATAAAATCGCCACGGCGCAATTCCTGCTCGACGGCGCCGACCGTTGCGGCAAAGCGCGGATCGGCCGCATCGAGGAAACCGACCTCGGTCAGCAACAGCAGACTGGCATCCATCGTTTCGCCCTCGAACGTGGAGACGAAGACCTGGCGCCGCCGGTTCCAGGCCCGGCGGGATATGCTTGCGTGGATCTCCCGCGAGCGCTCGAGCCAGTAGCCGGCACGTTCGGCCAATCCCAGCCGGCCGGCGATTCGCGCAAGGCGGTCGCAGGCCGCCCAGCACATCACGGCGGAGAAGGTATGTACGCGCGCGCTGCCGCGTAGCTCCCATAGGCCGGCATCCGGCTGGTCATAGCAGCGCCTGGCCTGCTCGCCCAGGAGTTCGAGGCGACGGAACAAGGCTTCGTCGCCGCGCCGGGTCAGGCGCTGGTCGAAAAAGATGTGGGTGGCGGCGAGTATTGCCGAACCGTAGACGTCGTGCTGCACTTGGCGGTATGCCAGATTGCCGATGCGTACCGGCCCCATCCCGCGGTAGCCCGCCAGCGTTGTTACTTCCCGTTCGATCAAATCGGCTCGCCCGTCGATGCCGTAAACCGGCTGCAGCGGACCGTCTCCGGCATTGGCGGCAACGTTGACGATGTAGCCCAGATAGCGTTCCATGGTGCGGGTTGCTCCCAGCCGGTTCAGCGCGTTGACCACGAAATAACTGTCGCGTAGCCAGCAGTACCGGTAATCCCAGTTGCGACCGCTGCCAGCCGCTTCGGGGATGGAGGTGGTCAGGGCGGCGACGATGGCGCCAGTATCTTCGTAGGCGTTGAGCTTGAGGGTGATCGCCGCACGGATCACCGCCTCCTGCCATTCGTAGGGAATGCCGAGAAAGCGCACCCATTCCCGCCAATACTGCGTGGTTTCCTCAAGGAAACGGCGGCCGACTTCGCCGGCGGCCTCATGCACCGTTTCGTCCGCCCCCAGCAGCAAGGTGACGGTATCTTCAAGAAAGAATGACGTTTCCTGCTGGATTGCGGTCAGCGAGGCATCGGTGGTCAGCCTGAGCGTGAGCGTGGCGGCGACATAACGTATGTGATTACTTCCCCAAGTCATTTCCGGCCGTCCGGCGCCGCTGCAGCACGCGGGACGAAGGCGCAGGGTCAGGCGTGGACTGCCGGAAATTCGTCTGATGCGACGCACCAGCATCATCGGCCGAAACATGCGGCCATACTGCCCAAAGCGGGGCGCGAAGTCAGTGATTTCGACGGCGCCGCCATGACAGTCGTAAAGTCGTGTCATCAGGATTGCCGTATTCTCGAGGTAACGCTGCTCGTGCCGTTCGCAATCCGCGAGTTCGGCAGCGAAGAATCCATAGTCATCGGAATTCCTAAGCAGGGAGCAGAACACTGGGTCGCCGTCGAAACGGGGAAAGCAGCTCCAAACGATGTTCGCGTTTACATCGATCAGCGCGCCAACGGTGCAATTGCCGATCAAGGCCAGATCTAGGTTATGCATGCATTCCCTTTCAGAGCTTCTCCCAGCCAGCGTCTTACCGCTGCGACATTCGACAGACGGAAACGGGCACAAGTGGTTCCCTTGCCCACCTTGATGGAAGTCCCGCCCAGTTTATTTACCTCGGCGAAACCATGTTCATCGTTGAGGTCGTCGCCAATAAACACCGGGGATCGGCCCCGGAAAGGCGATTCGGCCATGTATTCGGCCACCGCCGCGCCTTTGTCGATGCGCGCCGGCTTGATCTCCACCACCCGCTTCCCTTTCTGTATCTCTAACTCTCGGCCAGCTTCCTGCGCAAGCCGGGTCATCAGCCGCTGCGCGTAGGCTGCGAGGTGCGGCGCGAGCCGGTAATGCAGCGCCAGCGTCAAACCCTTGTCCTCCAGCAGCAGACCGGGATGACGCACCAATACCGGTGCCAGAGCTGTCTTGATGGCACACTTGGCCGCTGGCGGCGCAGCGTGAATCCACAGGCGCCCGGCGGCATCGCGTCGCTCCAATCCATGCTGGCCGGCCATCGGCACACGTGACATGCCCAGCAGCCCTTCCAGGTCCGATAGCGACCGGCCGCTGACAAGCGCTATTGCGCCGCCGCTCGCCTGGTTTAAGCGCCCGATCAGGTCGAGCAAGGTCTTATCCACCCGCACGGCATCCGGCGTGTCGGCAATATCGAGCAACGTGCCATCGACGTCAAGGAAGAAGGCCGATTCGATGCATGGCTTCGGCGGCAGACCGTTGCGTCGCATGCCTACCCCGCAGTCTTGCCCTTATCGATGAGCCGGCCGCGGCGGCGCATGGCAGCGGCATCCAGCAACATCCGCCCAGCCCAACGGAAGACATTGAATTCGGCCACCAGGCCGCGCATCAGGCGCATGCGGTCGCGCTGTTCGTTGGCTGGCATGGTCAGCGCCAGGTGCAGGGCGGCAGCGCACTGATCGGCATCATAGGGATTGACGATCAGCGCCTCGGGAAGCTCCCGCGCGGCTCCGGTGAATTGGGAAAGCATGAGAACGCCGCATTCGTCGTCGCGGGCGGCGATGAATTCCTTGGCAACCAGGTTCATGCCGTCATGCAGGCTGCTGACGAAGCAAAGATCGGCGGCACGGAAATACGCATACACTTCGCGCGCTTCGTGATGCTCGATCTTGAGCAAGATGGGCGGCGCTCCCGTGCCGCCGAAACGCTCGTTGATGCGCAGAGCCATGGCGCGTACCTGCGCTTCATGATGTTGATATTCTTCTATGCCGGATCGCGTCGGCGCGGCTATTTGGACAAAGGTGAAGCTGCCGGCCCACTCCGGTTTGAGCTCCAGCAGGCGCTCGATGGCGCGAAAGCGTTCCATGATGCCCTTGGTGTAATCCAGACGGTCGATGCCGATGCCGAGCTTGTGTTCAGGCGGGAGGTTGTTCATCTGCCGGATTTCGCTGCGGCAATCCGGCACGGTTTTTTGCAGCATCTCGGCTTCCGGCGGCCAGGCGATGGAGATCGGGTAGCGGCGCACGGCAGTCGGTTTGCCGCCGAAGGAAACCGTAAAAGACTCCCGGTCAACCCGCGCCTCAAGAAAGCGGTCTACTGTGTCGACGAAATTATTGCAGTGGAACTGAGTGTGGAAACCGAGAATGCTGCTGCCCAACATCCCGGCCAGCACTTCGTCGCGCCAGGGGCAGATGGCGAAAGACTCGGGGTTGGGCCACGGGATGTGCCAGAAGGCGATGACCGTGGCATCGGGCAGCTCCTCGTGAATCATCTTCGGCAGAAGAGCGAAATGGTAGTCCTGCACCAGGACAATCGGGGCCTTCGTCTTGGCCTCGCTTGCTACCGCCTTGGCGAACTTGCGGTTGACCGCGACATACTGGTCCCAGTCGCTAGAACGAAAAGTGGGACGCACATGAGCGATGTGGCAAAGCGGCCAGAGTCCCTCGTTGGCGAAGCCGTAGTAGTAACCGGCCTCTTCCGCGGCGGTCAGCCACACGCGGCGAATCCGATAGGCGGGATTTTCCGGGGGTACTGCGATGCGATCATGCTTGTCGACAACCTCGCGATCGGCCGAGCCGCTGCCATGGGCAATCCAGGTGCCGCGGCAGGCACGCATGATCGGCTCCAACGCCGTAACCAGGCCGCTGGCCGGCCGCTGCACTTCGATCTGTACGCCATGCCGTTGATGGATGTATGGTTCGCGGTTGGAAACCACGATCACGTCCTCGCCGCGCAATTCGCCATGAAGAATGGCGCGCAGCGATTCCGGCGTCCAGGTGATCTGGTCTTCGTCGCGTGCGCGCGCATCGGATTCAAGCTCGCGAATCAGTCGCTTCAGGTCGCGGGCTATGGGCTTGAACTCGGGCAGGTTGGGTTGCGCGCCGAGCCCGGGTTGTCGCAGTAATCCTTCACCGCGCAGCAGTGCCTGCATGCCGGCCATCCAGCCGCGCCACGAGAGTTGGGCGATGATCACAGTGATTAATGAGATCACCGCCGCCAGTCCCATGAAGAAGTAAAAGACGTAACGCTTGGTTTCCTCGCTGCGCCGGGTGACGAAACTCATGTCGTGCACCATGACCAGACGTCCGCCAGGCGCTGCCTCGCTGCTCATGGGCTTCACCGCTACATGCAAGGGGCCGTGGATACTCGATAACAGGTGATCGCCGGGTGCTTCCCAACGATTGAGATCAGCACAACGGATTTCCACTGGCAACGACCGGCTGGCCAATGTGGAGCTCGTCGACGAAGCGCAGTAGCCCACGGCAAAGAGCCGCTCGTCCCGGGTAATTCGATTGAAAAACTCGACGATCTTGGTCCGCTTGCCGGCCGCCAGCAGTTCCGGAAGCGGTTCCTGGATGGTGTTGGCGATCAACGACGAGCGAATGTCAAGATCGCGCACGAACCAGCGCAGGGTCAATTGGTCCACCAGCGGGGCGATGGCGTAAGCGATTCCTGCCAAAACCAGCATTAGGGGCAAAACGAAGCGCAAAGACAATCGCATATGGATGAGTTTCGCTAATCGCTCTTCATTCAGAGCGAGTTTAGCGATGAAGTTTTGCGATGGTGAATCGTCAATTCAAACTCCAATGTCGCTTTGAAGGGGTTTGTCAGTCGCCGACCGGCCAGCCGAGTCCATTGAATGGCCGCCGGAATGTATGAGCGCAATATTAGGCAATGACGACTATCATCGTACACTACGAGAAGGCTTCCTGGTACCGTGTGGCAACAGGCGTGACTTGGCCGGCATCGTTTGTCCCTGGCGCTCGAACAAGGCATTAAAACATACGGAAAAGCCGTAACATACGCATCGGTAATACGAATTTATCTTTGCATTGCGTTCCGTTATTTTAATGGTGCCGTAGCAATCCCTGCTTCGGCAGGAAAAAGACATGAAGACCGAATTCAGCGAGACCGGAATCGACTAGAGTGCTATGGATCATCTGGTTCAAATCATCCTGCTCCTGGGCGTGGCCGTCGCGATCATGGTGGTCTTCCAGCGGCTGCATGTACCTTCGAGCCTCGGCTACTTGCTGGCCGGCTTGATCCTCGGGCCGCATACGGTGGGTCCGACGGTACATGTTCCCGAGTTCGAGGTGCTTGCGGAGTTCGGCGTGGTCTTCCTGCTGTTTTCGATCGGACTCAACTACTCGCTGCCGCAACTTCATGCGATGCGCCACCAGATCCTCGGTCTCGGCACCGCGCAAGTCGTGCTGACCACGGCCGTCGTCTCCTTGCTGCTCTGGCTGTGCGGGCTGGATCCGGTGGTAGCCTTCGTCATTGGCGCCGTCTTTGCCCAATCTTCATCGACGATCATCGGCCGGCAGTTGGCCGAACAGGGTGAGGAAGCAACCCCGCACGGGCGGCTGGGTCTCGCCATATCGGTATTTCAGGACGTCACCGCCGTGCCGTTCCTGATCCTGATTCCCGTGCTGGGGAGCGCCACCGGCATGGGCGAGCTGGGCGGAGAACTGGGCCGCGCCATGGCCAAGGCCGTGCTGGCATTCGCCCTGGTCTTCTATGCGGCACGCTGGGCGCTGCGCCCGCTCTTTCATCTGGTCGCGGAGCGCCGCTCCGCCGAATTGTTTACTCTCACGGTGTTGCTGGTGGTGCTGGCCGCGGCCTGGACCACCAGCAACCTGGGCCTGTCGCTGGCCTTCGGCGCATTTCTGGCGGGCATGATGCTGGGCGAGACCGAGTTCCGCCATCAGGTGGAATCGAGTATCCGTCCTTTCCGCGACGTGCTGCTCGGTCTGTTCTTTGTCGGTATCGGCATGCTGATCGATCCGGCTTCGCTTCCCTCGATTTGGCACTGGGCCGTGCTGGGCGCCTTGCTGCTGCTGTTGAGCAAGATTGCCGTGGTCGTTCCGATCGTGCGCTGCGGCGGCATGGATGCGCTCACTTCATGGCGAACGGCCTTGCTGCTCGCGGTGGGCGGCGAGTTTGGCCTCGCGCTGCTCGCTATCGCGCTCGATTCCAGCGTGATCGATCCGCAGACCGGCCAGATCGTGCTGAATGCCGTCCTGTTATCGTTGATCGGAGGCGTCCTGCTGATCCGCTTCAACCTGGCGATCGCCGCCCGTCTAGCCAAAAAGGCCGACGACGCACTGCCCTTGGTGGAACAGCTTGCGGGCTTTCCCGCACCCCAGGTTCTGATCGGCGGTTACGGCCGGGTCGGTCACACCATCGCCGTGCTGCTTAAATCCAGCGGCGTCGACTTCGTGGCCTTTGACACCGATTCGAAGCGGGTGCTGCAAGGCCGAGCCGACGGACATCCAGTGCTGTATGGCGACATTGCCGATGGGGAGCTGCTGGCAGCGGCCCAAGCGGGGCGTGCCAGCCTGGCGATCATCACCGTAGACAGCCATGCCGTCGCATTACGGGCTGTTGCCGAGCTGCGCCGGCATTGCCCGCAGGTGCCGGTGATCGCGCGTGCCCGCGATCTCGAAGCCAGCGCGACCCTGATCGGCGCGGGTGCGATCCACGCCTATCCAGAGACGATCGAGGCCAGCTTGCGCCTCGGTGCGACCGCCTTGCGGATGTTGCGGATCCCGACCGCCGATATCGACCAGATGCTGCAAGATATCCGTGACTGGGACTACCAGCCGTTGATCGAAGCCCCCATGAAGGAGGATGCCGAATGACGGCAGCCCGGAGATTCCTCGTCGCCACCGATCTTTAGGCGCCTGCGCGCCATGCTGTCGAACGCGCCTTCCTCCTTGCGGCCGGTGCCGGCAGTGAACTCCATGTTCTTCACGCCATCGAGCTGGATGCCCTCGACGGCTTGTGCGAGACGCTGGGGTACGACATGTTCGCGGTGAAGGCAGCCTTGGACGGTGACGCTCATGCGCGACTGAACCAGTTGACCGGCGACACGGCCATTCATCGTGGTGTCGCTGTGCGGACGCGCGTGGCCGCGGCGAATCCTTTCTGCGCCACACCCTGCTGGGATCGACGGCGGAGCGCCTGTTGCGCAAGATGGTGCGGTGCCCTGTGCTGGTGGTCAAGCAACCGCCGCAGGAGCTCTATCGCAGCGTGCTGGTCGCAGTGGATTTCTCGCCGGTTTCGTCGCAAGTGATTCGCATGGTGAGAGATCTGGCGCTCGGGGCCAACCTGCTCCCGGCGCAAGCGGCTGCACTACCTGGTAGCCAACGCCGGTCTGGCACCAGCGGAATATTCCGCGCGCGTCGTACATGGCGACGCCTCGCAGCAAATCATCGCCTTCGAGCAGGAATACGATTGCGATCCGATCGCGCTCGGCAAGCACGGTGGCCACATCGTCGAGGAATCGCTGCTGGGCAGCGTGACCACACATGTGCTTGCCGAATCGCAATGCGAAGTGCTGGTCGTCGGCGACTCGCGCACGCATATTTTTTCAATCGGAACCCAACGGTAACGAAAGGTCTTTGCCAACTTTTTTGAAAGAAGGTTGAATGCGACGGATTTTTTTTTGCTTTTTGCTTGTGTCTAAGATTGGTTTGTCCGTCATGTACTGAGGACAAATCATTTTCCAGTTTTGTTGCTGCGGCAGAGGGTAAACCCAGCATTTCGATCCGATTCATGACGTGCGAAGGTGCTGTCCTTCAGCGGGCGCGAAATTCCGGGCTGAGACCGAAACAGCTACCCCCTTCAATTGGTAGTGTTAAAAAAAGTATGTAAATACATACACCTATAGTTATACCTGGCTAGCAATAATATTATAATTTTATTATACGTTGACGCATATCAAGACTCCTTTGTTGCGGTGCTTCTAAAGTCTTACGTGAAACTTACGGAACGGTTTTGCGGTGCAGCAATAGCGGTTGTTTAGCAAAGGAGAATTTGATGCGTCCTCTTAGGGGTCTTGTGGCTGCCACGATGGCGGTCATTTTTTTTGTCGCATCGGGACAGGTCGGCGCCGCGCCGGCACCTGCCAAGCTGCTGAAATCGACGGCCGATCACAGCAAGTTCAAGGCGCTTGACCGGGAATTTGCCTCCGGCCCTGAAGTCACCAAGGCCTGTCTGAGCTGCCACACCGAGGCCGCCAAGCAGATTCATCAAACCCAGCACTGGAAATGGGAGTTCATCAACCCTGAAACCAAGCAGGTTCTGGGCAAAAAGCACGTCGTCAACAATTTCTGCACGTCAGTCAGGTCGAACGAGGCGGCATGCAACAGCTGCCATATCGGCTATGGCTGGCGCGACGACAAGTTCGATTTCACGGTCGAGGAAAACGTTGACTGCCTGGTCTGCCATGACGCTACCGGTAAGTACAAGAAGCCCTCCGGCTTTGCCGGCCTGCCCGTCACCAAGGACACCGAGTTTCCTCCGGGTTCCGGCAAGATCGTCAAAGGCATCGACCTGCGCGCGATCGCCCAGAAAGTCGGTCCGACCAAGCGCACCACCTGCGGCGGCTGCCACTTCAACGGTGGCGGCGGTGACGGCGTGAAGCATGGCGATCTGGACACCTCGCTGGAAGCCCCGGGCAAGGATCTCGATGTGCATATGGACGCCGAGGGACTCAACTTCACCTGCGCGACCTGCCACAAGACCGGCGGTCACCAGGTGCCCGGCAGCCGTTATGCGCCAACGGCGATGGACAAGAATCCCGCCCACATCCGCGGGAAAGGCGATAAAACCAACCCGACCACCTGCCAGGCCTGCCACGGCCAGGCGCCGCACAAGGTTGCCAAGCTCAACGACCACACCGGCAAGCTCGCCTGTCAGACCTGTCACATTCCGGCATTTGCCCGAGGCGGCCAGCCCACCAAGATGTCCTGGGACTGGTCAACCGCCGGCAAGCTGGGACCGGATGGCAAGCCCTTGGTGGTCAAGGATGAAGACGGCTATGACTCCTACATGACCATCAAGGGTGATTTCGTCTGGAAGGAAAACGTCAAACCCGAATACATCTGGTTTAACGG
>Ga0172368_10006523_pt1 | contig 12517 bp, 6 predicted proteins | sample Lak11m_FD_114540 | JGI IMG/M metagenome (GOLD analysis project Ga0172368, IMG submission 114540) | Freshwater microbial communities from Kabuno Bay, South-Kivu, Congo - kab_022012_11m | ecosystem: Environmental > Aquatic > Freshwater > Lake | place: Democratic Republic of the Congo: South-Kivu...
AGCCCCGCTCATGCCTTCCCCTCCACAATGCGGATTTCCTCTTCCGTCAACCCATACAGTTGATAGACCAACGCGTCAATTTCTTTTTCCCATGCGCTGGTATCCGCCTGTGGGTCGGTGCGCTTTGCCGCCAGGATTTTCGTGACAAGTTTGATTATTGGCTTCTCTTGGTTTGAGTTAGCGTTAAAAATTATCAATTTTTCAACATTTTCCTTTTTGACTTCTGCGAGTGCCTCACCTGCTTCTGGATTAAGACTTTGATAATAAAAATTTAACAACTTGGAGTTGATAAGCCCAAGAATCCAAAGAAGGTTTTGTTTGTCATCTCGGAGATTTATTGTGTGCAAGTTATTCATGCACATAAATTGACTTGTGTCTAAGGTTGCAATAAGCGAATCCCCAGTTTGTCTAATTACTATTTTTTCGGACGCCTGAAAATAAGAGAGGTTTCTTGGTTCAGCAAGGTGTTCGCCATACTTTATCCATCTTTTTCCATCCCATTTAATTAAATATTTTTCAATATCCCGTCCTCTTAGCAACGGTAAATATGATTTATCCAATTTCTTTTCAGAATCAAATGGGCGTTTTTCCACTGTCTGCCTTGTTTGCTTAGGTTTTCCTTTGCCAACTTGATATGGCTTCATTCCTACAGTTACTATGCACAACTCCCCAAGCAGCAAAGAGTTGGCTTCAATTTTTCTTAGTAGAGTATTTTGCTTTTCACTTGTGAATATATTGATTGGCTCGCCATCCAGTTTTTTTATTCTGGATAGGGGAATTTTATTTTCTTGATATGTCTGACCGTCCAGCCAATGGCGAATTTTCACATCGCCTGGGTTGATTATTCCTTTTTGAGCAATTACAACTTCCGTATCAACAACTGCATCAAAAACTTTACTTGCATAATGGCTTATTTCTAGAACTGTATTGTCGCCAAATACAAACTTGCGAATATTTTTCAACTTTAGATTGCTCAACCAAGTATTCGGAATGATTAAGGATAAATATCTTCTTTGCGATAATAATTCAAAACTTTTTTCAATGAAGAGCAAATAACTATCTAACTGATAATTTTGGTGCTTAAAAATTTCGATATAAAGAGTCTTTTCTTCTGGTGAGAAATTTGCCCCATACGGTGGATTTCCAATCACCACATCAAAACCGCCCTCGACTCCAAACATCCATTCGGGGTCGAAGAAATCGGCGTGGGCGTTCTGGTTGTAGGGGTCCCAGCCAGCCAGCAGTTTGGCGGTGTCACTGCCCCAGCCGTCCTTTTTCAGCAGGTCAGAGATCTCGGCGCGTAACTGCTTGTCCATTTCGCGGTATTTGCGCTTGGCGGCGGGCGTGCGGGCAGAGAAATGCTCGCGGCGCACGCGCTCCAATTCCTTTTCCTTCTTTTCGATTTCCTGGTTGCGCAAGACCAGCGCGCTGGCTTTGGCTTCACGCTTCACAGGCAGCAGGTCTTTGAGCGCGGCGGTATCTTTGGCGGTGCTGAAGACCCAATCCACCACCAACGGTTGGAAGTCTGCGCCCATGCCCGCGTTGATCACATCCGCAAATTCCTGCGCTTCCTGAACGTAGCGCGCGCGCAGGTCAGGGTTGCGCGATTTGAGATACTGCTCAAGTTTGCGGATCAGCATCTCGCAAGCCTCTTCCACTTCGAGCGGGATGGACGCGGCATTCTCTGGTCCCTGAGCCTGTCGAAGGGTCGAGTCTGGTCGCTGGATCCCGATCAACGTATTGGCGGCGACGAACTTCGTCTCCAAATTGGGCAGGGGACGAATCCCCAGGTTTTGCTTTTTGGCGTTCGTTTTTTGATCCACCACCAGCGAGATAAAGAAGCGCAGTTTGGCAATTTGCACCGCAATCGGCTGAATATCCACGCCGTAAATGCAGTTCTCAATCAGGAACAGTTTGCGCCCGTAGTCGTTGTGATTATCAGTAAAAACTTCTTCAATGGAACGAACAGCCGCTTCGCGCGCCGCCGAATCTTGAATCTCGTTTGCCTTAGAGATTTGCTTCTGCTTCCAGCCTTCATTATCAGGGTCAAGTTTCGCCAGCAAAAAGACCAGTTTATGCAATACGCCCATTGGGAAAGCCCCCGACCCCGCCGCAGGGTCAAGCGCCTTCACATGGTCAATCGCCGCAATCAAGCGCGTTTTTTCATCCTCTGTAAAATCAGGCACAGTAGGATTGTAGGATAGCAAGTCGCGCAGCCGATTTTCCAATTCAGAATTCTGAATTTTGAATTCAGAATTTAAGTACGCCAGCAGCGCCTCATCCACCATGTAATTCACAATCTCGCGCGGGGTGTAGAACGAGCCCGTTTGTTTTCGCGCAGTTGTGCCTGTTTCGGGGTTATAGGCAGCCAGCAAATTTTCAAAGACCTTGCCGAGCAATTCGGGGTCGAGCGCAATTTCCTCTTCAATGGGCGTATTCTCTTCAATGGTGAACTTGTAGCTGTTAAAGATGTGAATCAACCCGCGCACCTTGTACTTCTTGTTCTTGGTATCGTAAACCGCGTTCAGATCAATCTCTTTTTCCTTTTCCAGCAAGAACAGGTCGTCAGGCACGGTCAGCGGGTTATCGTCACGGTCAGAAAACCCGTCCACGCGGATGATTTTGCCCTTCTCAAATTCTTTATCCAAACACTCGAACAAACCGCCATTCAAAAAGGGAATCCCCGCAAAAAGTTTCAGCGCTTCATCGGGGTTCTCAAAATAGCGTTTATAGCGATAAAAGTTCGACATCAGATAATCGGGGTCTTGCCCCTTGGCGTTTTCGCGGCGGAACACGCGCCCTGCGCCCATCTCGGTATTAAGCGTGGCAAAGAACAGGTTTTGCAAAATGGCTTTGTAATAGGCGCTTTTCTTCGGGTCTTCATATTTCAACGCCGCATCCAGCCAGCGTTTATCAAACAGTTCTTCAGGAACCAGTCCCTTCTCTTTAATGAACCAAACAAAAATCAGCCGCGTAATCAAACGGATAACGCTGGTGGCATTCCGTATGGCTTCATCCTTCTCGGCATCTTTGGGGAATTTGACAGTTTTCACCGCCCAGAAATACCAATTGGCAATCTCCTTGTAGAACTTCTTGTTCAGTTCATTCAGGTCAAGCGTCTTCTCCCACGCCTTTTGAAGGTCCACAAAGTTGGCAATCTCATGGTCTTGCATCAGCTGCGTAATAGCAAGGTCATGCAAAATTTCAATTTGCGCCCTGTTGCCCGTAAAGCGAATATCTTTAATCAACGTCACTTTTTCGAGAACATCCTTGCTGCCATCGCGTTTGTTGATTCGCCGCGCAACAATCGCCAAACTCAAAACTTTATCATAGCGAAAGATGACCATCACAGGCATCGGGAATAATTTATTAATCTCGCGCGTAATCCCCGCTAGTTGCGCGCGGGTGTATTGCTCGCCGTTCAATTCCACCGCAAAGAACAAATACGAGCGAATGTCTTCATCATCCAACTTCTTGGAGGCGAACATATTTGCCATGTTGCCTACAGCCTGCTGAATTTCCGCATCCGTAATCTGGAATAATAAATCCACCGACTTCCAATCAGATATCAACGCGGCGTCAGGATTGAACGCTGCGCGCGCGGCAAACTCCGCCTGAAACTGGTCGGCGGTATTCGGGCGGATACTCAGCCGCCGCTCGCTTGTATAGCCCAAAGTCTGCAACAACCCCAGCGAGGCTTCTACCAGCGATTTTTGTTCAAAGGCAGTCAGCGCAATTTGGATGGCTGCTTTTAAGTCCTTGTTATCAGACATCTTCGTTTCTCCCTTATTGGATGACCAGCCATGTGATTAATTCAAAATCGGTTTTATCGGTCACTTGCTCTTCAAGTCCTGGCAAAACAGCGCCGCGCCCTTCCTGCAGTTTATTCACCGTCCGCTTACGATACGAAGATTCAATTGCAGTCAGAGACTTTTTCAACAGGTCGTTATACGCGCTCATATCTGCGCCGTTATCCGTCTGCTCATTAAATAACTTGCATAAATCCTCATACGGGAATTTTTTGCCCGAGCAAAATTTGCGGTAAATTTCGAGAATTTGTTTCGGGTGGGTAAAGTTGAAACGCGCCACGCCGTCATCTTGAATATAAACAAGAAAGTAAGGCTGGGTCGGGTTAACGGTATTGCCTGCAATATCCGCATTTTGTTTCAAACAATAAATCACGCCTGGGCGCACAGCAGGCTCGGCGGGGTCAGTGGGGACAACAGCGTACAAACCAAGCGGCGCGTCTTTCAAGACCTGTCGATTCGCCTCAATAAAGCGGTCTAACTCTGCGCGGAAATCATCCAGCGTGAAGTCAGTCAGGCTAATACTTTCATCAAAGTCTTCCAAGTTCAACACTTCTTCCCGCAATCGTTTTAGTTGGCGGTCACGGTAGCGCATGTCCTCGGCAATCAGCTCTTCAATCTCTTCAGTATTAAGCAGGTTATCATCCGCTGTCGCGGATAAATCCACCAATGCCATACGGGCTTCCACGCGAGTCTTAAGCGAAATATATTTATCCAAATCCTGCGTGGGCCAGAAGTTCACCAAATGCACTTTTTGATTCTGGCTGCCAATGCGGTCAATACGCCCAAAGCGTTGAATCACGCGCACGGGATTCCAGTGAATATCATAGTTCACCAGATAATCGCAGTCCTGCAAGTTCTGACCTTCGGAGATACAGTCGGTGGCAATCAGCAAATCAATCTCTTGGTCTTGCGGCATCCCATTCATCTTCTCGCGCATCTTGGCGATGGGCGAAAAATTAGTCAAAATCTGATTGAAATCGTTTCTGCCGAGCGTGGTTTGGTTTTCCGCCGCGCCGCCCGAAACCAGCGCAATATGAATCCCAAGTTCGTTTCTTGCCCATTCTTTGAGATTTTCGTAAAGGTAAGCAGCGGTATCCGCAAAAGCGCTAAAGACTAATACCTTGCGATTCTGCTTCCCATGTTTGTTTACAGTCGGATTCTTTGCCTTTGCCGCAATCAACTTCTTGAGTTCCAGCATCTTGGCGTCTCGGTCTGGGGTGACTTCACGCGCAAAAAGTTCAAGACCATGAAGTTTGTCGCGGTCTATCTTCAGCGCCTTGCGCCATTCATCCACGTTCAAGTGAGCCATCTTAATTTTTGCTTTGCTCACTTCAAAGGCATTCTGTAATTCTTCATCGTCCGCGTCTTCAATTTTCAAATCATCCCAATTCACATCGGGATTTTCTCTCTGAAATTCCTTAAAGCGGTCAATGCGTTTGATTAAATTGTCAATCTTACTAATGGTGCGCGTCAGCGTTAAGTCAAAAGAATGAACGGAACTTTCCAAACGCTTGAGAAAGTTGACCTTCATCATGCCAATCAGAAAGTTTTCACGGTTTTCCTGCGTAAAAGCGGCGACCTTCTTTGGCTCGTATTGCGCCTGAAATTCGGGCTTGATGTATGAAGAAGGCTTGAATAATGAAAGTTGATATTTGCTGATTTCATCATTCAACCCGTCATAAGACATAAACTCGCCTTTGGTATCCGTCTCCGGGTAGAGCGAAACAGGCTTCTCGCGTTTTGGGAAGCCCTCGGCAATATTCCCCGCGTAATAGGTTGTCACATGCTTGCGCGAACGGGCAATGGTCAGGGCGTCTAGTAGTTTGAAAAATTCCGAGCCTAACGAGTCCAGCAACTGGCTGGTCTTTCTGTCGCGGCTCTGCTTTGCCCACGCATTAAAGTTAACCTGCGCCATACGCAAGGTTTCTTGAATGCTGCCAATCCCCAAAGATTCATCAAGCGCGGTATCCATCGTTTCTTTTTTACTGCCCGTAATGAAGTAAATCTGGTTACGCAAATCTTTCAAGGTATTGTTAACTGGCGTAGCAGAAAGCAAAAGGACTTTGGTCTTCACGCCGCTTTGAATAATATCTTCCATCAGTCGCTCATAGCGGCTACGAGTGATTACTTCGCCATTTTCATCTTTTCTCCCCGGCGTGTTATTGCGGAAGTTATGCGACTCGTCAATCACTACGAGGTCATAGTTGCCCCAATTGATATTCGCCAAGTCCACGTCCCCGGAGCAGCCGCCGTCACGGCTCAGGTCGGTGTGGCTAAGTACCGTATACGCAAAGCGGTCTTTGATAAAAGGGTTTAACTGACTGTTGTTCTGCGCCTGATACACCGTCCAATTATCGCGCAGTTTCTTCGGACAAAGCACAAGCGCGCGCGCGTTCTTTAATTCAAAATACTTAATCACCGCCAGCGCTTCATACGTTTTTCCCAAGCCCACGCTATCGGCAAGAATACAGCCGTTGTATGCTTCCAGTTTTTTTATCGCGCCTTTCACGCCATCCTTCTGGAACTCAAACAACGCCTTCCAAATTTCCGCATCCACCACCTGATTTTGCAAAACGGCAAGCCCGCCTTGGGATTCCTCGGAAAGATATTCTTCAAAAATATGATAAAGCGTCTTGAAATAAACAAACTCTGGAGCGTTATCCTGATATAGTTCTTTCAGATACTCCAAGACATCTGCTTTGACATCTTCTACTAGTTTCTCGTCTTCCCACAATGCGTCAAACCAGTTTTTGAGGTCAGCGCGGTCGCGGTTGCCATCTACAATTAAGTTCAATTCTATATTACTGGAACCTTCCGCCAGCCCCAAACCCCTGACTGTGAAGTTAGAACTGCCCAGCACGGCATCTTCCACGCCGCCATTGGCGATGTGATACATCTTGCCATGCAACAGGTTTGCCTTGCGAATTGACTTAATCTCAACCTTATTCTTAATCCACTCCGAACATTCCCGCGCCGCTTGGCGTTGCGCTAGGCGGTTAGACAGAGACAGCCCCTCGTCTTCAATCTTATATGATTTTTTATCCGTCTTGTTCGGATCCAAGGCTTTCACAAAACGCGGTTCGCCGAATAAAAACTGCAGCCCGCCAATCCCGTCTAATTTCTCTTTAAGGGCTTCGTAGGCGTAAATCGTAAAGTAAGCCGAGACTATAGAAAGTTTTGAGCCGGCTTGAATCCTTTCGCGCAGGTATGTCCCGACCTCCCTACCGCGCGAGTTGTTATCCAAAATATTAGATTGCCAAGAAGAAGAGTTGCTCAAGCGCTTTTCCTTATCAGTCGAATTTTTCTCTTGCCAAACAAAACCCGCCCATGCAACTCATATTTGCGCGGGCGGGTAGAATTTATAGCGTCATCTCCCTAACAACTGCGCGCCAGAATCGCATAGCACATTCCACAGCCTTGCGAACGCCAATCTGCGAATTAGGTTTCTTCAATTATAGGCGATGGGCAAAGATTTGAAAATGATAAACGTTAGGAGAATTAGAAGTACGCAAAATTGAACCCCGCCCCTAAAAAAAACAGCCCGCCCCTGCCCTAACAAGCCCAATTTTTTATCGGCTTACACAGTCGTCATAAAATCTTCTAAATTTGACATGGCAGGGGGATAAAAAATGTTGCGAAGGTTAAATCATTTAAAATTCAGTAAATGATTAACCTTCGCAAACACGTCATCAAAAGAGCGGTCCCGACGGGATTCGAACCCGCGATCTCGGCCTTGACAGGGCCGCATGTTAGGCCGCTACACCACGGGACCATCTAACAAGCGAGCGGTAGTTTATCACAGGGGAGTCTCCGTGTCAATGAATATCCAAAAAAATCTGTGATTGCCTACCCGTACAAAAAGCAGAGCCACCGGTCGGCTACGACCCGACGACCTGACGATTACGAATCGTCTGCTCTACCAGCTGAGCTACGGTGGCGCTTTTACAGCGGGCGGGATTATACAAGAAACCTTGTAAAGGCGCAAGTTTTTTGAGCCACGCAGCGTCTATATTTGCAATGAAAAAAATCGCCATGCTCTCTTATCACACCTGCCCGCTGGCAACGCTCGGCGGCAAAGACACCGGCGGCATGAACGTTTACGTCCGCGATGTAACGCGCGCGCTGGGCGCCATGGGCGTTCATGTGGATGTTTTTACGCGCTCACAAGACGAGCACGTGCCTCATATTTTACATGACCTCGGCTACGGCAACCGCGTAGTACACATCCCCGCCGGACCGGAAGAGCCTCAAAGTAAAAACGCCATCACAAACTACATTCCAGAATTTGTAGAGGGCATAAAAACCTTCGCCGCCGAAAAAAATATTCGCTACGACGCAATCCATAGCCATTATTGGATGTCTGGCTTGGCGGCGGAGCAATTGAGCGAAGCATGGGGCGGAACTCCTATTGTTCACATGTTTCATACCTTAGGCGAAATGAAAAACCGCGTGGCAAGGTCGGAAGATGAACGCGCCAGCGCCGAACGTCTAATGGGCGAGCGTCGCGTCTTAAAACGGGCAGACAGAATCCTCGCCGCTACCTTAGCCGAATTAACGCAGTTGCGCTTTCTTTATAAAGCCAAGCAAGATAAAGTGAGCGTCATTCCGCCCGGCGTAGATACCAGCCACTTTTACCCCATTCCGCCCGATGAAGCGAAGCGGTACATTGGATTAAATCCCGAAAGCCGCATGATTCTTTTTGTCGGTAGAATCGAACCCTTAAAAGGATTAGATACCCTCATCCGCGCAATGTCTTGCATTGATATTAGCGACCGGCGCTTGCCGGTGCATTTAGCCATCATTGGCGGCGAGCCAAACGCCGCGCCCGAAAAAATAAGCGAAGAGATGGCGCGCCTGCAAAAATTGTGCGATGATTTATGCGTGGGCAACATGGTGGCGTTTTTGGGCAAACGCGGGCAAGATACGCTGCCCTATTATTATTCCGCCGCCGAAGTAGTTGTAATGCCCTCGCTGTACGAATCTTTTGGCATGGTGGCGTTGGAGGCAATGGCTTGCGGCACGCCGGTGGTCGCCTCGGAAGTGGGCGGGCTTGGCTATTTGGTTCAAAATGGAATCACCGGTTACACCATTCCAGACAGCGACCCGGAAGCGCTATGTGAAAAACTATCATGGTTATTAAATGATTCTAGTTTACATAAACAGATGAGCGCCGCGGCGGCGGAGTACGCCAAAACCTACGCATGGGAACGCGTTGCCGAGCAAATTGCGCGCGTCTATGAGGAAATAAAAAAACGGCAGCCATAAAACGGCTGCCGTTTTTTACGCTTCAAAAAAAACTACTGTCCGCCTTTAACCTGCACCCAAATATCGTCATACAGCGGGGTTGCGTCTCCCACATCTGCAATGCGATGACCGTTCGCAATGGCATCCGCAGGAACGTTTGTAATGGGGGAAGCCATGTAGGTGTCGTAGAGTTCTTTTTCGTTGTTCTTGGCATATTCCAGCGCGGCAGCATTGGGGTTCGTGTACGGGAAGTCGCGCAGCATCATCCAGAAGATGTTGCCTTGCATGGTGTAGTTCATCCACGCATAGGCGGCATCGGCATGGGGCGCGCCGTTGAGCATTGTCCAGTTATCTTGCCAGAGAATTGCGCCTTCTGTCGGGTAAATGTATTGGATGGCGGGGTTTTCTTGCTGCGCCAACAGGGCTTCTGCCGTCCACGTCATGCCCAAATCTACATCTCCGGCAATGAGGGCGGTCTTGGGGCTGTCGCTGTCGAATAACTTAACATTCGGCACGAGTTCTTTGAGTTTTTCTTTTGCCGCATCTAATTGCGCGGGGTCAGTCGTGTTCACATCATAACCCAAGGTGAGCAGTGTAAAGCCAATGACGGCGCGGGAGTCGTCTAAGAACACCATGCGTCCCGCGTATTCGGCGTTCCACAAATCTGCCCAAGATTGCGGCACAGTCTTGACGGCATCGGTATTCACAACGATGGAGTCTGTTCCGGCTTGGTAAGGGATGGTGTATTTATTGCCGGGGTCAAATTCAAAGTTGAGATAGTTCGAGTCAAAGTTTTTCAGGGAAGGCAGTTTGGCATGGTCGAGTTCTTGCAGTAAGCCTTGACGCGCCATCAACGCGATGATGTAGTCGGTAGGCTGTACAAGGTCATAATTTGTACCGCCCGCAGAGACTTTGGCATACATTTCTTCGTTGCTGGAATACTCGTCTCGATTGACCTTCACGCCGTACACTAGCTCAAAACATTCAATCATTTCTACGGGGATGTATTCCGTCCACACAAAGATGTTGAGTTCTTTGGAGGTAACTTCGGACGGAAATTCCGCCGCGGGGCAGGCGTAGCCCGTGGAGGTGACTTTTTCGCCGCCAGATTGCGGGGCGGCGCTGCTTCCGCCGCCACAGGCGGCAAGCGCCATGCTTGCCATAACAAGAACAGCCAGCAGGTTGAACAAACTCTTCGATTTCATCTCTTTCTCCTTCTTTGAAAATAGAAAATTAGCGCGCCTCGTAATTATACAAGGCGGAATGCCCAAAAAATTTAAGCGTGGCGCGGTTTCGCGTCTCGGCTTTGTAAAATCTGAATTGCCATGACTGCAAAGAATACAATCAAAATCCAAACAGTGGAAAGCGCGTTCACCTGCGGGGTGATGATGCGCCGCAGCAAGCCATAGACATAAATAGGCAGCGTGGTGGAGCCGGGTCCATTTGTGAAAAAGGTGATGACAAAATCATCCAGCGAGAGGGTGAACGCCAGCAGCGCGCCGGAAAGCACGCCGGGTAAAAGCATGGGCAACGTCACGCGGCGAAAAGTCGTCCACTCATCCGCGCCTAAATCCATTGCCGCCTCTTCGTAAGATTTGTCAAAGCCTTGCAAACGCGCCTGCACTACTAAAGTGACAAAGGGAACCATAAACGCAATGTGACTCACGGTAACGGTGAAAATTCCCAACGAAAGACGCGCGTCCCCGCTTAATGCCAGCGCGTTATTAAGCCAGCCAAAAAATTGACTGAACAAGGTCAGCACGCCAATGCCCATGACGATTTCCGGAATCACAATGGGAATGTACAGCGCCAATTGCGAGAAGGGTTTTAATTTGAAGTCGTAGCGCTGCAAGGCAATGGCGGACATTGTGCCGATGATGGTGGAAATAATAGTGGCGGTAAAAGCGATGCTAAGCGTATTGCCCGCCGCTTCTAGCACGTCTCTATTTTTTGCAAGGTCACAGTACCAGTGAAACGCTCCGCACGGGGACGCGACCACCAAACTGCCATCCATCACCACGCGGTCGCTGGTTTGCGTGATGAAGCCTTGAAAAGTAACATTGGCGCGCGAAGCGTTGAAGGAATACAGAATCAGCCCGACAATGGGCGCGTATAAAAAGATGTAAACGAGCGTCGTAGCAATGATGACAAAGGGGGAGCGTTTGAAGGGATTCATGCGGCGACAATCTCCTCTCCAAAGCCAAATTTACGGGTGTAGAAATACGTCACGATAAGCGTCATCACCATCAAGATGAGCGAGGCGGCGGAGCCAAAGGTTGCGTCTCGCGCGTCTAAGAACTGGCGTTGAATCAAATTGCCAATGAGGATGACCTGCCGCCCGCCGAGAATATCCGACACGATGAACGTACCCATAACGGGGATGAAGACCAAAATCGTTCCGGCGACCACACCCGGCATCGAGAGCGGCAGCGTCACGCGCAAAAATGCGCGGATGGGATTCGCGCCCAAATCCGCCGCCGCTTCGTACAGCGAGTTGTCAATCTTTTCGAGCGAGGTGTAAATGGGCAAAATCATAAACGGCAAGAACTCATAGACCATGCCCACCAAAACCGCGCCCGGCGTGTAGAGCATTTCCAGCGGGACAAAGTCTATGCCCAGCCAATTTGCCACCGTGCCAAGAATGATATTGATTGCGCCTTCCTTGCGAAGCAACATCATCCATGCGTACACGCGGATGACGAAATTCGTCCACAAGGGAATTAGCACCATAAACAAGTAGGTGTTGCGTTTTTGCGGATGGGCGCGGGCAATGAAATACGCCAGCGGGTACGCCATTGAAATTACAATCACAGTGGTGTTGAACGCCAGCGTTAGAGAGCGCCAGAGAATTTGCACATAGAGCGGGTCAAAGCAAGCGGATTGACCATTGGCGCAATTTGTTTCATATCCAAATAGGCGAATGTAATTATCCAACGTAAAGGTATAGATGACGCCGCCATCTGGACTGCGTTTACCAAAACTGATAATCAGCGTTAGAAACAGGGGAATAATCAACAAGACAAACAACCACAACGTAGTCGGCAGCGCCAAAAACGTTCCCTGCAAGGCTTTATTTTCGCGGAGTTTTTTCAGCATGGCTAATCCTTCTTCAAGACCAGCGTATTTTCGGGCATGAGCATAACGCCCACTTCCTGCCCCACTTGATAAAACGAGTTGGGGTCCAGCCGCGAAATATGATTTTGCTCCAAAACCTTCAAGCGCTTGCCGCCCACGTCAATATAAATATGCGTATCTGAACCAATATAAACGGTATTCATCACTTTGGCGTGGAAGAGATTCATGGCGTTGGCGTTTTTATCGGTAATGCGAATCTTTTCAGGACGAATAGAGATGACGACTTGCTCGCCATTAACCAGATTGGGATTGATGGGAATGCCAACGAGCTCGCTATTGAGCGCAGGCACAAAGACCCGCGCTTCTTTTGCGTCCAGAGATTTAATTTC
>Ga0172368_10006528_pt1 | contig 12507 bp, 14 predicted proteins | sample Lak11m_FD_114540 | JGI IMG/M metagenome (GOLD analysis project Ga0172368, IMG submission 114540) | Freshwater microbial communities from Kabuno Bay, South-Kivu, Congo - kab_022012_11m | ecosystem: Environmental > Aquatic > Freshwater > Lake | place: Democratic Republic of the Congo: South-Kivu...
CTTACTCAACAGTTTATCGCTATCAAAAACTATTTTATTTTCTTTAATTACCTTGCGTTACCCTGATTTGTCTTAAATAATATTGAATCTACTTAAGACTAAAAAACAGCGGAGAGGCAGGGAGTCTGCCAAGCATATTTCCCTAACTCTCGTCGCTACAAGACATTATATAGCTAACACTCTTATTGTCAACGAATTATACTGTCCGGATGTTTAGTTTTGTTACGGTTTATTTAGGATTGTTTCTGTATTGGATGGGCACATTTTGGGCACAAAACAAAAAGGGCTGAACAGTTAAGCCCAGCCCTATTCAAAATACAACTGTTTTATATACACTACTGATCTTTATAACGAATAGCTACCCCGCTTGCCCAATAATACCCGTTGGGAGCAATACCAGAAGATATTAAAATTATTGCATTAGCCCCAAGTGGTGCCGATTTAGCTCTTAAAGAATTATGCATCTTCGCAACATTTGCTGGAGCCCAATTTGAGGTAGTTACTGTTGCAAGTTCAGTAAAGCTACGCTCGGGTCTAAGCACGAGAATCTCGATTTCATCGGGATCTGTCGAAGTAAAATATCCTTTACCAGTTTTCGTTATATATACAGTTGCACAACCACTTATCACTAAAAATATAAACACCAGACCAAAAAAATACAATCTTTTCATAATACCCCCCTCTCTCACACACACACTATTCTGTTTTATATTTTATCGCAGTGCCAATGAACCCAGTACAAGAATTCGAATATCTATCTTCTTGTGCCCAAATCTCTGAAGTAGAATAGGAACCACCAGTACATGTTACAATCACAGCATCAGCACCAATCTCTGAAGCCCTTTTCTGTAAATGTCTAAAAGAAGCTTGTGAAGCTTGGAAATCTGCGATTACAATATAAGGCTTTGTCGGCTTATCATACAACACCTCAACTTCATTAATTTCCTTCGCAGGAAGTTTATCTTTTAGGTAATACCTATTTGCCTCACCTGCAACACAACCTGCCAAAAACAAACAGATAAATAAAATAATAAGTGTAAAATTCCTCATAAGCCTCCCCCTTGTTTTTAAAAATTATAACTATTACAAATTACAACACTAGTCCTTAACCTATTTCTTAATAAAAAGTTTTAACAACAAGAAAACTAAAGCTACACAGAAACCAAGAATTATTATTTTTACTTCAATGCGAGAGAATAATTTTCTCAGCTTGCTTGCGTTTTCGGTTAATAATTTACCTGCATTACTGGTTTCTTGTGTTTTGTTTACCTTTTTTTTAGTTGATACATTAAAACGTTTTGGTTCATTCACTACCAAAGAAACTTCACTTCCTGTAAAATATACACTACAAGAATAACCTGGTCTATCTGATTGATAAAACCAGCCTTCTCTACCAAAAGAATCCCTCCCCTTCTCATTAGGAGGACCAAATAATCGTTCAACATATCCAAAATCTTTACCCTTGCCGACAAAAAAAGTAAATACGTCATAGGAAACTCCAGAATTTACGTCTGGCTTAGTAAGCTTTGGCTTATTATCCTCTGTTTTAACAACCTGCGAAACAAGACCACTTGAATTCTGTGAAATTTGGCAATTTAATACACGTTTGAATATAATATTATCTTTATCTTTTTGGATATCAATATCAAACCCATAACTTGATTTAATATCTGAGCGTGAATAACGCCCATCGTTAAATTCAAAAGTAACTTTATGTTTACCTGGAGAAATAGATAACGGGAATATAACAATATGCTCCGGCAATAACGACCAGTGCCTTATGTCTGCTTTTGGATTTGTTATGCTACTCATTATAGCTGCTCCACCTGAAATCATAGCAGAAATTCCTGCTGCTGCAGCCAAGCCAGCTCGAGCATAAGGATCAGATGTCTGATTAGCTTGATTCATAAGTTGGGAAGAAATATTAATCGCTGTTCTTGCGGTATTAGCTGAATTATTTTTGAACACAGCCTTGCCCTTTAAAATCCCATCCATTTTCCTTCCACCTCTTGTATTAGCTTGAAAATAAATATCCGTATTTGAATAAACTTGATAATCCGGATTTACTTTGTCGTCTATCTTAAGTTTTAAATCTCTAACTTCATATAAATCACCATTAATTACGGCTAACTCACCATATTGCCCTCTTCTTACTTTATATGGTCCTTCACCAAGCTCCATAACTAATAAAACGTTATTTTTTAGATTAAGCATCTTCTCAATCACTTTATCATCAAATCCCAAAATAGAATAATCAGAGCTACTACGCAAACCTTCTACTACACCACAATAATCCTTACTTAATGATTCATCTCCTAGCTTCTTGGCAATGCGTGATTCAAGTAAAAAGAGAATTGCTATATCGCTCTTATATGATGCATCTTTTGAATCAGAATCTGCTAATATCCCAGTTTTAAAAGCAGCCATTGCATTTTCTAAATCTCCTTTATTATAAAGAAGTAACCCAACATATAGCGAATTCATTGCTTTTTCATATGGGTCTCCTTTATAAGCCTTTGAATCCTCAGAGCCAGTCAGTCCTACTGCTTTACGTTCTAATGCCTTAAACGCTGTAATATTATTCATTAAATAATGCGCATTTAGAAAGCAATCCAGAGCCTTATCATAATCTCCCTGAGCTAAATATATTGAACCTAATTGATTATTCCATAAAGCATACTCTCTATTTTTTAAACTAACTGCCTCTTCGTATGTTTTTGTTATATTAGTAAAATTGCCTGATTGAAAAGCATACCTAGTATTGCCTATGTACTCAAATGAATATTTATTTACTCTAGCACAAGCAGCTAATAACATGCTAAAACAAATTATTATGAAAAACTTAACTATTTTAATAGGCATAATTTTCAATATAGAATCTTAGAAATTACTATAGCGAGGATTTTTTCTATCTCAAACACATTAAAGCGACAAATCATTTTTAGCATGATTAATCGCTACTGCGAAATTAAGGTTTTGACCTTCACCAAAGCTAGCAGAAGTAATGCCAATTACTTCTCCATTCATATTGAACAGGGCACCACCACTACTTCCAGAAGAAATAGGTGCACTAATCTGAATAAGCTTTGTTCCATTTTTATCTCTTATAGCACTAATCAAACCATCAGAAACCGTATTCTCAAGTCCCTCGGGATTGCCAATTGCTACAACTCGTTCTCCAACAGAAACCTGGTCTGAATCTCCTAAAACTACTGCCGTAAAATTGCCAACTTCATCAATCTTTAATAATGCCAAATCTCGAATTGTATCATTTTTAACAACCTTAACATTTGAATAAACACGATTATCCGCAATAAACTTTACTGTTACTGTTTCACTCATATTAATTACATGAGAATTTGTTAGAATTAACCCATCTGAACTGACAACAAATCCACTCCCCATATTCGATTGTGTCTGGATAAGAACAATTGACTTCCCATAGGCTTCAACAATATTCTCTACTGAAGACACTGGTAAACTCTTACTTACAAGTTTACCTGAAGATCCAAGCGTCGATGCTCCTTCTCTTTTTGAAACATTGCTATTGAAAATTTTATTCCAAAGGTTTATTTCATTATCCTTATTAGCTTCAATACGTTTTGCTGAAACAATATCCCCCTCTTTAATGGGCTCTATTGGATCTAATGATTTAGCTAAAGATAACTTATTTTCTAAAACATCTATAACTTTGATTTTATTAATTTCAGTTTGTTTATATCCAAGAATAAGACCAATAGCTTTATCTTTAATTTGTTCTTCTAAGCGAACTACAGAGAAAACATCATTCTTTTCAATATTATCATCTAGCCCAGCATTTATATATACGCCTTTACTATCTACCTGAACAACTTTACAAGTCCAAACACTGCCTTTTATATCATCCCCCAGAATATTAACTGCTTCTGCTAATGTCTCTTGCAAATTATTCTTTTGTCCAGTTCCAGTTGCAATAATTGATCCAGTATTAATATCTACTAGACGCAATGTTGTCGTATATTGACTTGCTCCAAATTTCTCTCCATTCTTATTTGGGAGAATATCTCCAAGTAAAATATATTGCACTCCATAGATATTCCCCAATTGATTAACGGAATCCTTTTTGACCCAATCTGATTTCTCAAACTGGATTTCACGAATTAACTGATTTACTTCTTTTCTCTCCACAACATCAAACTTGTCCGTCTTCTTAAGCAAATCAGATAACATCCCTGCTGCGAGATTAACTTTTGATTCTTCCGGTTTTGGTAAATTTGGCGAACCAATGTTTAAATTATATGTTTTTGATCCTTCATCTTCTTTTTTCTCAATTTTATTGAAAGGGCTACCCTGGATATCAACCGATTCACCAAAACTACCAATAGCTACTCTATATTTTGCACTTTTCTCTTTAACCTGATTTAATTTCTTATGTGTATATTCAAATTCTTTTTTTATACTTTCCTCTGCCTGAACTATACCCTGAAAAATAAACCCTAATACAAAAATAAAAGATAATAGCAAAGAAGTTGAATTCTTTTTCATTGGTAGCTCCTTATTCTATATTCTATTTATTGGGCCTTACGTATACGAATCGTATAATCCTTAGCTTTGGCATTAAAAGCTGTTGTTTTATATGCATAAGTTGAATACTGAGGAATCAAGATAAGCTCCCAATTAGTATCATCACCTATCTGGAAACCTTTGTCATCACGGAAAACTGTCTGAACCTGCAGCCTTAATAACTCTTTTTTCATGTTACGAATCTCACAATAAACCTTAAGCCGATTATCTTCAGTCCAGTCTGTTTTTTGAGTAAGAATAACAACGCGCTTAGTAGCAAATTGGTTGTCTAAGTCCTTATCTAGAATAACCACTTTTAATGTCCGCTCTTTATCTTCATTGATATTATACGGAATAGAGTGATACGGTCCTGCAGCACAGCCATTTAAAATATGAATTGCGACTACAATAAAAAGTATAGAATAAACTTTTGACATATTCATCTCCTTGTCGTTTAAGCTTACTGATAAGCGACCCCTGCTTCACCAACCCTCTTAACCTCGTAAGAATCTTCCCAGATAATATCGCTAGTTTCAGCATCAATCAATTGGAAAGACATTAAGATATAATCGGACCGATTATTGCTTACCGCTTTTGATAATCCGGTTAATTCTCCAGTCAAGTAAAAATCAACTCCATATAGATCACCCTCTTTACTAGCAGTTACTAAATTCTTTCTTTTAGCCTCACGCTCTTTTAATATATCATCCATACGATCTCTAGCAAGGAAACGCACTTTCCCAGTAGCGTTCTTATTAAGTTCAATACGAATCTTTTGAGTAAAAATATCTTTATTAATTATAAACCTTGTATTATTCTTAACTGGCAAAAGAGCTATTCGAGGTGTCCCTTTGGCATTCATAATCTCAGGCACCTCCAGAATAGATATAGCCATTTTCCTCGAAACTGTAAGAATATCTGTAGATTCGATACCTGTACCTCCCAAGGTATCATCATTATCAGAAGGAATTACATTTGAATGAGAAACTGGGACACTAGCACATGACGACAATACCATTGTAAACAAAGTTAATAATAGTAATTTAAAATACCTCATTTCTCTCCCCTTTCGGCTGACTATGTATTTAATTGAAATTATCTGTCTATTTTGCAAAAAAAACAATTCCCCATTAGAGAATTGTTTATTTTAATTTAAGAATTATAATCCATCACCACTCCTTTGTGGTTATGCCTAACTATACCTCTGAAATCAAGAAATTGCAAGTAATTATGAACTTTTGCTAATCACTTATCGCAAACTCCACATTAACTACGGCGTTAACCTTCTTCTCAAGGGAAGATGTATCATTCATACCCCAGTCAGAAACATCATATGAGTTGACTGGCGTAATCTGAAATACGCCCATGCGCGCTGAACGAATGCGACCAATCTTATTTCCAGATGCCTTAGCCATCGATTCAGCACGCTTCTTGGCATTTTCAGATGCCTCAGAAAGCATAGCTAACTTAAGTTCGGGAAGCTTGGTATAGAAGTATTCAGGAGATTGAGATATAATCTCAAGCCCTTTTTCTATAAGCTCAGTTGCCTGGCGCGAGACTCCAGCTATCCTTATAACATCATTTGAACGGATTTCTACCTCCTGGGCTAAAATATAAGCTTCTATAGTATTAGTATCGTTGCCTTTTTCGTTCTTCTTATATAATACAGCAGTTGTAACCGGAGCAATAATAATTTCGCTCTCTTTTACACCTTTACCAAGTAAATAATCTCTTACCGTATAAAGATCTTTCTTTAGCAGCTCAAAAGCAGTTATCATTTTCGTTTCCCTGCGCGAAAAATTTAATTTCCAAACTATAGCATCAGAGATTATGTTCTTTTCTGCTGACCCAGTAACTTTAATTACCTGCTCTGAAAACTTCTTCAATTGCAAAATACCTTTTGAGAGAATCACGGTTGACGTAATGGTTGCTACCACGAAACAAATCCCCAGAATGATTATCTGGGTGCTACGCAAAACCTTTATCCCATCCATATACCACCCCTCATACTAAAAATGGTTAATAAAACAAAAAACCCTCGCTGGACATACTCGCCTTAGCGAAGGTTTTACATTTAACGTCTGGAATTTCCACTTCTAAACACGAAACACCACCTGATTATTGAATACACATTAACACTTGCACACTAAAAGTCAAGTAATTATTTTTATCCCTCTACACTAATAGACGTAGGAAGTCAGCAAATCTAACCAACTATTTCACAAAGAAAAGGGGCTGAACCGCTAGGTCCAGTTATATAAATAATCTATCTATACCTTAATTCTAAATGAATTTCTTCCTTTTCTTTGTTTTTTCTTTAACCAATCATCAACTTCTGTTTCTTTGAATCTAACCCCCTTAGGAAACTTGTAATGTGGTATAAATCCACAATGGGTCCACTCATAAAGAGTGCTCCGACTTATCTGAATCAACTCACTTAATTGCTCAACAGTTAATAGTCTTTCCACTGGGTTAGATTACCTCATTCTACGCCTTTTTGGCGTAACTCTTTAATAAGTAACAACTTAACAATAATGATGCTGATTATTGTGACCATAAAATGCCCATAATAATCTGTTTTTATCCTTTTTAGGCTATTTACCTCATCTAAGCTCAATTTTTTAGACCTGCCACCCTGCCACCCCATTCTTTATTACTAAACCCTGTATCAATGTAACAATGTTAGTTGAGTTGGTATTTTCCCAATAAAAAACCCCTTAGGATTTCCTATGCCAACCCTTTTCGGATTCTTCCCCATCCGATAAGTATAAAGCGGACAGCTCACGAGTTTACATTTTCTAACCTCTGAAGGCTGAAACCCAGAACAATCAAGACATTTTGCTCTTATAGCTTTAAGTGGTGTTAACATTTTTGCCTCCTCTCCTTTGTTTGTTGGGACACTTGGGACGGATCTCTGCACGCTCTTAATTTTTAAGAAGCATCTCTAAGCCTTGTAATACCCAGCTAAGAATTCCAATGCTTTCGTCGCGAATCAATAAATTCTTAAAATTAGGCATTTTTAAATGGGGTTGTCAAAACCTGCTCACTATATATATAATAATCAATGAACAGATAAGTACTACTGAAGGAATAGATAGAATCTATTAAAGATTCTATCTTATCTTTCCCAAGCCCAGATTTGTACCTCTTCTGGCTCAATACCCCTTTAAGCAGGAGAGCTATCAATAACATTTTTAATCTCATAAACCTGCTCATTCCCCCTTTGAACAGACGAGCAGGTGTCTTTTTTAATAAGAAAAGACTTCTTTCCGGAAATTTCCTTCTGAAATAATTGACTACCCGCAATTAAACGCTGAATCGTAGCTCTTGAGGGCTTTCCATCAGCAATTTTAATTATATCTGGGATAGATACTTTTCCTGTTTTACCTGAATCAACCTGATTAAACAAAGTGGTCAGCGTTTCTTCTGTAAACTTCTTTTCAAAGTTGGCAAGAAACTCCAGCCAAAAAGTCTCAGGATTTAGCTTTACGATAAAAGGATTAAACTTAACGGAATTACGGCTTTTTTCACAAGAGACAATAATGCTGTTTATATCGTTGCCTGCAAGGCAAATATGATGCTCTAGCCAGGCGCTCCATTTGTGAGAGCCCGAAGCCATAACTCCACCAGTTTTAAATTCCTTTGTCGCTTTGCGCCAATGATGCACTACGCAAACCGAAACTTTAAATTTATTTACTAAATTATCTAAATAGCCAGTAAGGCGGGATACTTCCTGCTTAGCGTTTTCGTCACCTGTCCAGATATTGCTCAAAGGGTCAAGGATTAAAACCTCAATTTTTAGGCTGAAGAGCTGATCTTCCAGCCAGCTCTGCCATTCAGCATTAAGCAGGTCAATCGGCGGAAGGTGCTTGATGAATAGGGCATCTGTGCCTAAGTTTCCTTGAGCGCACATCGTTGAGAGACGGCTCTTGAGGACAGCTGAGCCCATTTCAAAGTCAAGATATAGCGTTCTGGCCTGATGGATGGAAAATTTATCTAAAAAGAGTACCTTGCCTGTTGTGAGGGCAAGGGCTAGATTAAGCATAAAAAAAGACTTTCCGACTCCGCTAGAGGCGCTGAGCATAAGACGCCCTTGTTTCTGAAGTACACCTTCGCAAAAATACTCTACTGGTGAAACGATCTGCTTAAAAAAATCGGGTAAAGCTAGAGGCGTTGACTCGGAAGAGTCAACCTCAGACTTCTGCCATTTTTCTGCCAGCTCTTTTACTTCATTAAAGAGAGTGGCGTCTATTTCTCCTGAATCAATCCTGTTCGCAATCCGAATAACAGAGTTTCGAGCTTCTTCTTCTCTAACCCCCCTGATTAAGCTAAGTCGGGCATCTTCTTTTGAAAGACCATTTTTAGCTGGTAAATCTTTAAAATTAGATTGCGCCTCTTCCCATAAAGGCAAGCGTTTTTCGGTCTTTTTAAAACCTTCCGCCCAGCGCAAAAAATCCCTGTTTAAACCTTGAGGCAGTATATTTTTTAGCCTCTCGGAAAATTCGCTGTTTAATCCTTCGTCAGTAACTACCCAAGCCACCAAAACTGGATCCATCGCATCACCTCATTATTTCTCACATTTTCTCGTTATTGCCTTGATTATCTGGATATCTTTTTCAGAAAAAATGCGCCACCCATTCCATTCTTCCCTGGGAGTTGGAATAATACCTTCTTTAATCCAGCGCCGAATGGTATTCGGATGTTTACCTATTTGCTCCGCTACATCACTTATGTAAAATATTTTATCGGCCATTTTTAACCTCGTTTTTTTATTTCCAATTAACTATACTTTATAAAACCAGAGTTAACAATCCCAACAAAGCGCATATCTTTTTATGGGATAAAATGAAAAGAGCCCAATATAATTCAGGCTCTTTTTAGATAAATAGTATTTTTAGGGGAGCTTAATCGTATTTACAGGAGTAAACTATCGAACGAATCCTTTTATCTGATAGGTATATAGGCTTTTCGTCTTTGATGCAGAAATAATTCTTTTGAATTGTTTCTATAGCCTCAGAAGAAGATATTCCTTCAATCCGCAGAGATTGGAATTCCTTACGCATCTGCTTATATAATTCGGTCTTGGCTTTTCTACCTTGCGTTATAGGCGCAACACCGATAATTTTATTCTTAAAATATAGCTGGAGAGGTAAAAAATCTGCTGAATCCTGCTCCACCCAATCTTGCGAAATAGGCGTAATACCAGGAACATCCCCATATTTTTCTAAGGCAAACTTAACCGTCCCTTTTAATATGGGTAATACGGTTTTTTCGAACAATATAATTCTTATGCCCCATTTATTCCTAAAATCTTTCCAGGCTTTATTCTTTAACTCTTGTTCTTTGGTGCCAACCAAGGCGATGAGTTTATTTTCTGGCAAGGGAGGATATTTCTTAAGCATGGCTCTCAGTTCTTTCTGGAAAGTAGGGTTTTTAATGAGATTCTTTGTCTGCTGAGATAATTTTTTGCAATACCTTGACTTAGTGAACAACCTGATGCCTTCATCTAGTTCCCGCTTCTTTATCTGTGTGCCCTTCATCGTGTACCCTGTTGACTAACTGCTTCAATTATTATCCAGTTCGTTCAAACATGCCATTTGGGCTGTATGCGGTTACAAAATTATTACTTCTCTTTTAACTATCTGCTAGGAGATATGACTTTTCTCCTTTAAAATGCTGTCATAGACTTTATCTTATAAATATCTATACTGAGACATAGAGTATATTTTGGACATTTGGGGGGATTTTACTAGATCGCTATTAGTTAAAGTTTACTATTTCCCGGGTATCCAACCTCTTGATTGCATACACTTACACATGTCATTAGCAATCATAAAAGGATTACCGCTAGAACCCCAGTTATGGGCAGATGCCTCGGCACTTTTTTCACATTCATATATATCGCGATTATACAGAGCTTCGTCCATATCAGGTCTTGAAGGATACCACTTCGTAGTTGCGCATCCACTTACTAAAATTACCATAATGAAGAGATAGATTAGTTTAATTTTCATTCACCACCCCCAACGTTATAAATGTTATTTAATTCTATCAACATATGCCAGCTCTTCTGGAATATACTTATTTAACATATCATTATCGCTAATCGTGTTCCAAGTGCCTTTTGCCCTTAAGCTTACTTCTGTATGATTAGCATCAATATTTTTTAACCTAAACAAATAAACATAAGCCCCCCTAGTTGTAAATGCTGAAGTATAACAGGAAAAAATTGTATCATTAGTAGTGTATTTCCTACTGATATTAAACCGCAATCTTTTTTCAAGAAGATTCGTTATCGCCTTATACACTATATCAAAAGAATAATCATACACTTTTATTATTACCCCTTTAGTTAAGTATGCATTTTCGGTCATCGGTGCGGATACTTGTACATAACTACCACGCTCAATAACACCGGCACAACCACTAATAAATAACACTAAGATTATCAAAGCAATTATTTCCTTCATTTTATTTTCCTCCAGAATTTAAATTAAGAACTATCTATTCTAAATCGCTTTAACTCTATAGTAGAAAATACAATTGGTTACACGAATCACATATCAAGTTGTGCCCAATATTGAATGGAAACAGAAAAATCACAAATTCTTTCCCCACCCTTCCCTTACTTTATTTAAAAGCTTTGTGGTCTTTGAACCAGATGGAACGGCATTTATACCATGAAAAAACTCTATGCCTGTTCCCCCCAAAGGAATAGAATCACTAACCCAGGAATCTGTATTTAACACATAAGAAACTTTAAATTTGAACCTTAGAGGATATAGAACCTCGCCCGAAGCCTTTTCATCATCCCAAATTAGTTCCATCGAATTATCACGTTCTGTATAAACACCAACACCTATAAGACCACTAACTGGCTTAGTAACATAGAAAAAAACTATATCCTCAGGCTTAAGTCCATCCACTAATTCTTTTAAACCAGTATGCACTCCCCATATATTTTTCATCAAAGCGACTTTCACATTAGCAATGTTTCCTGTTAATATCCAAACATTGGGGGCTTCTTTCGCTTCAACTACATAATCATCCTTCGGCTTCGTAATGGCAATCTTCCTGCCATCTTCCTGAATTTTATCATCAAGACTCGCAGGATAAAAAACCACTCTCACCTTTTCTCCAGCCGCTTTCTTTTGTTTAATAAATAACTTCAGTTGTCTCTCTATATTATTAGAATCAGAAGGCAAATATGTGAAAGATTCGCTATCGGAATTAGCAACAATACCAGCCCCCATATTATGATATCGAGAAAAAAGGTACCCAAATTGATTTGCAGAACGGAATGGGTTATTGACTTCGGAAAACTTAATTGTTTTTTCATTTTCTAATTTTAGAGCTTTATTAAGTTTACTGATAAAAACGCCCCACTGAAGCGAACTAGGTTGATTAACAAAAGCAACACCCGTCTTAGCATGGTTTATGCCTCTTTCAAGCGTCAAAGATACTGCAGGATCGCCATAGACGTCCCCCAAAATTTCAGTTATGTTCTCTAATCCGCTAAATTGAGGGTGCTGCTCTATATTATAATCTTGCTCCGAACGACCATCTACGGGCAACTGTTTTCTACATGTCCAATAAAACTCGATTGGATGTGCACCTTTTAATGAATAATCAATTTCAATATGCAAGCGAATAAAATTACCATTTTTTATACCATTAATGAATTTCTCAGCTACATTCCTATCTGAGAATACGATTCCATTTGTATCAAACCGAACATTTATCCTGCCAAGTTTATTCTCAAGCCAAACAGGATACCCTAAATTCCTTGAATATAAAAGTGGCGAAGACAGTTTGATGTTTTTTGATCTCACAAGTTCATCTATACTGACCTGCCCCCATTAGTTGTACCAGTTCTTATGAGAGAACAGCCGCATTTTCCAGCTTAATAGCCTCTGGAGCAGGCGGCCGGTAATTCAATGAGCTATGCGGCCTGACTGTATTATA
>Ga0172368_10006529_pt1 | contig 12505 bp, 11 predicted proteins | sample Lak11m_FD_114540 | JGI IMG/M metagenome (GOLD analysis project Ga0172368, IMG submission 114540) | Freshwater microbial communities from Kabuno Bay, South-Kivu, Congo - kab_022012_11m | ecosystem: Environmental > Aquatic > Freshwater > Lake | place: Democratic Republic of the Congo: South-Kivu...
AAGCGTGTGGCGGAGTTTGTGCAGGCGCAAAAAATTTTTGGCGGGAGGGTGTTGATGCCGGAAGCGGAGATGGCGATACAGGTAGAATAAAAAAGGAGACGCTGTGAACGGCGTCTCCTTTTTCATTCATGCCACAGTGGCTTTCTGAACCGTCAAGCGCGGCACGAAAGTAGTGCGCGGCACTAACTCGATTCTCACTAACACCACTTTCTTTCCTTGTTTGCGCGCCCTCTGGGCGAGTTTGCGATTGAAGGTAGCAAGTTCGGGATCGCTGTCGGGAATAAAATACACGCTCGCGCCCTTCGGAACACGTCGCGCGAAAGATTTGTCATGCAGTAATTCTTGAGTGAAAAGTTCTGCATATTCAAGATTCTTGTAAGCAATTTGAGCTTTTGTCATTGCTCTCGCAACGCCTCTCTAATCCCTCGCCCCTCACCCCTAAACTTTCTTCACCACAATATCCCCAATCACATTCGCCGCTTCGTCGCCGCGATCTGCCGCGTTGGAAAGATGCCGATAGATCTCGCGCAGCTTCAACATCTCCACCACGTCGTCCACGTTCTTCGGACCCACAAACAACGCGGCAATCGCCTCACGATACACACTCTCCACGCGATTCTCTAACGCTTTGGCGCGCACGGCGTGGTCGTTGGCGACGTTAGGATGATCGTTGAGGCGCAGCACACCTTTTTGAATCTCTTCCGCCGCGTCGCTCAGCAGCGACACCATGCGCTTGAGGTAATCGTTGGGCTTTACGCCAAGCATTTCCATTTCTTCCGTCGTCGTGTCGGCGTAGTCCAGTACGTCGTCAATGGCACGCGAGAGAGCAAAGATGTCTTCGCGATCCATCGGCGTGACAAAATGACGGTTCAATTCGTCAATCAAAATACGGCGCACTTCATCGGCGTCTTTCTCGGCTGTCTTCACGCGCTGCGCCGCGTCATGACTCTGTTCACGCATGTAATCGAGTAAACCGTGCAAGCCTTCCACAGTGTGTTCGGCTTGCTTGAGCAACAACGGCAAAAAAATGTCCGGCTGCTTGTTGAGAAAAGAAAAAGGGAAAGGAAGTTTCATGTTGGCTGATAGCCGACGGCAGATAGCCGACAGCTTTTTGCTATCAGCTCTTTGCGATTGGCTATAGGCTCGTCACTACTTGAATAACCCACAACATTCCTGCGCCGACGATCATCGCCGCGGGAATCGTTAACCCCCACGCCACCACCATCTCTTGCGCCACGCCCCAGCGCACTTTGGAGATTCGCTCCGCCGCGCCCGCGCCCATAATGGTTGAACTGATCACTTGAGTCGTGCTGACGGGGCCACCCAACAACGCCGCGCCCAAGATCACAATCGTCGAAGCGATGTGCGCGGTAAAGCCATGCACCGCTCGCACGGTATACATTCTTCCGCCCACAGTTCGGATGAGTCGCCAGCCGCCGAGCAGCGTCCCAAAAGAGATCGCCGCCGCGCTCACGGCGATGACCCAAAGCGGCACTTCAAAATTCGGGATGACGCCCGCGCTGACCAATCCCAAGGTGATGATGCCCATCGTCTTCTGCGAATCATTCGTGCCATGACTCAAGCCAAGTCCGATGCAGGTGAGCATCTGCCCATAGCGGAACATAAAATTTATTCGTGGTGAAGAATCGCGCGCCACATAAAAAGTCCAACGCAAGATCATAAAGCCGGCGATGAACCCAAGCAGTGGCGCAAGAAACAACGCTAACAAAACTTTGATCAACCCATCGAAATGAATCGCTGTGAAGCCGCCGCTCAAAATCACCGCGCCCATCAACCCGCCGACCAACGCGTGCGAGGACGACGATGGCAAGGCGACCCACCAAGTGATCCGATTCCAGACGATTGCCGCTAACACACCGGCTAACACCACTGGCACCGTCACCGCATGCGGTTCCACTAAACCTTTGCCAACCGTATTGGCAACGGCGACGCCGAAGAGAAAAGGACCAATAAACTGTGAGGCGGCAGTGAACACCAACGCGCGGCGCGGCGACATCGCGCGTGAGGCGATGGCAGTGGCGACGATGCTGGCGCTGTCATTGAGCCCGTTGAAGAAATCGAAGATCAACGCGATGGCGATGAGAAGGTAGAGCGACATCATAGAGGAGGCGGATTATATAGCAGATAGATACAAGTTTGAAAGGCGATTATACTTCGCGCGAGGAGACAAAAATGAAACTAAAACTTTTTTTGCTCACACTTTTTCTTACCGCGTGCGAAACACAGCCCGCCACACCGGCGCAGATCGCGCCGCCATTTCCTGCATCGGGTGCGGTTGAAAAAACAGGGCGGACCTATCCCGTTGAAAGCGGTTGGTTCAATGGCAAAGAGATCAAATACTACAACATGGGAACCAACACATCAGGACGATCCGACGATGCGACTCGTTTAAAAATCGAACCGGTGTGGGTCTTCGCTACAGGGATCGCCGCCGATGGCAGCCCGATCAAACTCGCCGGGCAAGGTCCTCTGTTCGACGTGAAGCCGGGTGACGCAGCGTATACGGATTTTTGGCAAGCACATTTTGTAACACCGACTTCCGACTACAAACCAAACAGGGTGACATCCTTAGAGGCATTAAATAAAAGCGGGCTCAAAGTGGAGAAGCAAGCAATGTTCGTCAATTGCCCCATCGTGCCAGCCGATTCAAAATTGGGTGATGACGCCAAACCGTTAATCAAAGGTTGGGTAAAAGGTGAGCCGGTCTTCTATTTTGATTTTGGTCCCACGAATACCAAGCCCGGAAAAGTCTATGCCTTTGTCACCGGCTTTGATTCCAACAAACAACCGAAACTTGTCGCGGGTCAATATTTCATTTTCGATTCGACTCGCGGCGCGGCGGGCTACAGCGATTTTTGGATCGTGCAGTGGGTGATGGTAGAGGCGAATTACAAAGCGGAATCGATCAAGTCGGTGAGCGACATTAAGTTTGAAGTTAAGTCATCAACTTTGGTGGTGAACTATCCGCATAAATAAAAACGTAGAGACCTGCTATAGCGCGTCTCTACGTTTCATGGTGTGATTTTCACCGCCTCCCCTACCCTCTCTCCCGTTTCGAGAATGTACCACCCCACTTCAATCCCCTTTCCTGCGGACGCCGCCAACGCGATTGTGTCGCTCACGTACTCGCCCTTCACCCACATTGAGGTTGGGTAAGAACCGCCGCGCGGTTGCGAATCGTTCTGCGCGACGATCTGCCCATTAGCATCCAAGACATGAACGAATAAAGTGTAATCCACGTCTGTCTCTTTCAACGCCCGCCAATGCAAGGTGATTGAATCGTTTTTCAAATCGTAACCCACTAACTCAACCTGATCACTGATCACTTTATTACTGATCACCGTCGGCGCGGGCGCAGTCATTCGCCTTTCCACTTCCTTCACCGTCACCGTGCCAATCAAAAAATCGTTGACCGTCACCGGATACGCACCGGCCGCCAGATTGCGCGGGATACGCGGTGCATAACGATCAATTAACATCTCGCCTGTCGCGAGACGTGTAATTGTCCTGGTCTCAAGTTCGCGATCATTTAACTTGATCCGAATTACAGCATTAATGAGTTCTTGCGGCGCTTGCCAATAAATAGTAAATGGTAAGGGCTCACCTTGCCGCAAAGTGGCGGGCGGCGCATCAAGTTTGATGACGTTGAGCGAGTTAAGTGTAACAAGAGGTTGAACAATCTTGGAGATTGAGGGCTGGAGATTGGAGATTGGCACTTGATGGAGTATGGCGTAAGCGGCTGTACCGGATGGGGTGACGACAGAGAGAGAGGATTTACCGTTGGGCGAGTAGAACGAGAGAAAAATTTTGTAATTGCCTTTGGGACGTCCGATCTGATCTTCGAATTTCAATCGCATCAAGATCGTCTCGCCCACCTGCCATTGTTCCGAAGGATATGAGTCGTTGTAGGTTTGAGTCCAACGGAAACCGCGCCCGTCAACCAGATCAGCCACTAAACGGTAATCGGCGCGGTCAGGCGGGTTGAGGACGCGCAACTTGAGATCGACGGCGTTGGGAGCGGCTGTCCGCATCCCCGTGATCTCGACGATGTTGCCGAAGTTCGCCGAGGCGGAATCAAAATTGAGTAAGGGTGGAGTCGAATCAAATTTATAAGCGCGGAAGTCGGGCGTGCCATCGGGACTCGTTGGCGCGTAAACAGGATTCCATTTTTCGATCCATTCGGGGATCATCGGCTCGGAGTGGGGAAAGACGTAAAGCGATTTGCCTTCGGGGATGGCGAGGGCGTTTGCGCCAAAATACCAACGGATGTTGGCGTAGTCGCGGGCGAGGTAGGCAACGGTGGGATGACGATAATGGATCGCCGAAAAATAAATGTCCGTATCGCGTGTGTCTTGAGCGTTGAGCCAACGTGAGGCGTTGACGAGATCGGTGTCATTGGCGTAATGGAGCGAAGGAGATTTTGACCAGAGGTTGAAGTAGTCGGTGTAAGTGACAATGAACAATGAAGAATGAACAATAAACAATGAAGCGGCGAAGAATGTTTGCTTAGGGATGCGCCATTTACTAATTACCCAATTACCAATTGCCACAATGCCCAAGGCCGGAAAGATCGTCAGCACCGCCATCACGCCCATTGCGCGGACGTTGGAGGGGAAGATGTCGTGAACGGAGAGCGCGGTTGGGAGGAGGAAGGTGAGGGTGTAGATGAGGAGGAAGAGATTAGGGATTAGGGATTGAGGGTTAGAGATTGCTGATCGCTTGCGACTGATTACCGCTAACTGATCACCGATCACTTTGACCAACCCAACAACAAAGAAAAAACCAACCACTGGATCGAAGATCGGTTTGAGGGGGATGTTGAATCGGTCGTAAGGCTCACCGGAGATAAAGATCATACCGAGTGCGCCCGTGATGCCGCGCCAGAGTAAATCGCTTTCGTCACCTTGAACGATCACTTGGTTGTAGCGCACGAAAAATGTTTCGGGGTGTTGGAAGAAGAAGTAGCCGAGTGGCGCAAAGATGATTAAGGCGAAGATAAAGAATAAAGAGTAATTGGTGATTAGTAATTGGAGTTTGCTTTTGGCTGACGATAGTCCCCGTAGCGAAGCGGAGTGGGATGGCTGACGGTTGATGGCTAATTGCTGAATCATGAAATTTATCAGCGCGAAGGCAATCGGTATGGGGAAAAGGCGGGCGGAGAGGTAGGTGTAGGCGGCGAGTCCGGTGAAGATGCCTGATAAAACGAAATCAAAGTTTAATGTCATTCCGAGGAGCGCGAAGCGCGACGAGGAATCTCTTGGACTATCTATGAGATTCCTCGCTACGCTCGGAATGACATGGTCAAAATCTTTCGCGTCCTGCGCGCCTTTGCGGTTTTCTCTGTTAAATGCCCTAAACAAAAACCCAATCGCCATTGCCTGCACAAAAGGTTGAGTGGTAACGCGCTCGCCATAACGCGACCAGACGAGGTGCATAAAGCTAAAGGCGAGGATCGAAGCGGCAAAAGCGGCAACCCAAGCGGCGTCACGGTCGTCGGCGAACATCTGCCGCGCCGCGAAGTAAGTTGCGGCGATCCCCAAGAGTCCGTAGATCGCCGCAGTCAGTTGAAGCGTGAAGATTGACGATCCAATAAATTTAAAGAGCAGACCCGCGCTATAAAAAAATAAAACCTCTTTGCCAGTGTAGGCGGTGATGAACACCTCACGCCAATTGTTGAAAGCGATCTCGTTGGCGAAGATGGCGTTAGCCGCAAAGTCGTAATGCAAGCCGGGCGGCACGACGCCGAGTTGATGAAAGCGAAGGAACGCGCCGAGAAGTAGAAAGAGGATAACAAAAGATGAAGGGCGAATGAGAAAACGCACGGAGCGAATTATAACTTGCCAACCAACGCCAACTTTTTTCAACCATTGCCAACAATCATGTCAGCTCATCATCGGCGTAGGTCAAGCGTAGGTTTAGCGTATGCGTTTGATCATGGCATTATTTGAGCAGGGTGATAAACTTTCTTTCAATGAAGGGTAAATCTCTTCTTCTCCTCCTTTGAAGAGAGCTCAGGTCGGCGTCCTGAGCTCTCGTCACTTAAAGCGGTGAACACAGTTCGCCGTTTTCGTTTAAAATCCTCGCTCTATGCAACGCCTCTTTCGCAACGCCTCCATCGTCATGGCGGGGTTCGTCGCCGCCAACTTGCTCGGGCTTCTCCGCCAAATCATCATCAATCGCGCCTTTGGCACCTCGGCAGAACTCGACGCTTACTTCGCCGCCTTTCGCGTGCCTGATCTTTTGTTCAACATTCTGGCGGGCGGCGCGTTGGGGTCAGCCTTCATTCCACTCTTCGCCGAATTCATTGAGAAGAATGACCGCCCTCACGCCTGGCGACTGGCGAGTGCGATCATAAATAATTTGTTGATCGCGCTCTCGTTGATCGCTGCTGTCGCCGCCACTGCCGCGCCGCTTTTAGTCAAATTCATCTTGGCTCCGGGCTTCGACCCGGCAACCCAAGCTCTCACCGTTGACCTGATGCGGATCATGTTCCTCTCGATGATCGTCTTCGGCGTCAGCGGTTTGCTCATGGGGATTCACAACGCGCACCATCATTTTCTTTCCACGTCACTCGCCCCAATTTTTTACAACGTGGGCATCATCGTCGGCGCGTTGAGTTCGCCCTATTTAGGAGTGTACGGCTTGGCATGGGGCGTGGTGTTGGGTTCGGCATTGCATCTCATCGTGCAACTGCCCGCCTTGATTCGTCATCATCCGCATTACACCTTCGCGCTCGATCTAAAAGATTCGGCCGTGCAACAGGTGGGCAAGCTCATGCTGCCGCGCATGTTTGGTCTCGCCGTGTGGCAGATTAATTTTTGGGTGAATACAGCGATTGCCTCCACACTGCCCACCGGGAGTCTCTCGGCGATCACGATTGCTTTTCAAATTTTCACTTTCCCTCAAGCCGCCATCGCTCAAGCCATTGCCACCGCCGTCTTTCCCACTCTTGCCTCACACGCCGCCAAAGAATCGCGCGATGAACTCAACGAAACTCTCACAACCGCCTTGCGTTTAACTTTGTTCCTCGCCCTGCCCGCGATGATCGGTTTGATTCTTTTGGGACAGCCTCTCATCGCCTTGCTTTTCCAGAGCGGCAAGTTCGACGCGGGATCAACATCGTTAGTGTCGTGGGCGCTGACGTGGTACGGCGTTGGCTTAATTTCTCATTCGGTGGTCGAGGTGATCACCCGCGCCTTTTACGCGATGAAGGACACACGCACGCCGGTTGTAATTGGCGCCGCCGCCATGATCCTCAACGTGATCTTAAGTTTAGCTCTCACTCGCCTCTTTGCTTCGTGGAACGTAATGCCGCACGGCGGGCTGGCGTTGGCGAACACATTGGCGACGACGATTGAAGCTATTGCCTTATGGGTGATGTTGGGCAAACACAATGCGCGCGTGATGTTTGGTTCGTTATTCAACAGCGTGTGGCGCTCCGGCATTGCAACGGCGGCAATGGGTCTTGCGGTGATCGGTTGGGGACAAGCCGTGACCGCGCCACTGTGGCTGTTAAGTTTGGGCGGAGCGGGAGTCGGCGCGGCAGTGTATTTTTTAATCGCCGTGATCGTGAGGAGTCCAGAAATAAAACTTCCGAAGTCACACAAACCGTGAAAACTTCGGAAGTTTGTTCATGGTAGACTCTCCTTCGATGATTGACAATGATCGGCTCGTTGCCACGCTCAATGAATTAGGCGTGTGCTACATCGCGGGCGACAGCGAAGCCAAGCCGTATAGCGATTTGACTCCGGCGCAGATCATTGCGGCGATGATGATGTGCGGCGCGGTGCGCGTGGAGTATGCCGTCATCCCGCTGGTCATCCGCCGCCCGGAATTTGCCGCCGCCATCCCCGAAGCAGTCTCCAACCTTGCGCCCGAACTCGCCGAACGCTTGCGCCGCCATTACACTGCCGCCGTTTATTTGCAACGGATGTATCTTCCTGCGCTCGAATTATATTTAGGGCGCAAACCTTTTCTCGTTGATCTTTTTTCTGCGACGATGAACTTGCCTTCGCCCGACGAATACTATGGTGAGATCGGTTTGCGCGAAATGATCTCTCGCCTGCCGCCGCCGATCAATTGGTGGCACAGTTATTTGGATCCGGTGTGGATGTTTATTCGCACGCTTTCGTTGGAGAAAACATATGGCTGGCAGATCAATTGACAAAAAACGGCTGGAGGCTTTTCTGCGACGCATGAACGATTTGCTGGAGCGTCCAAGCAAAATTTTTTTGTTAGGCGGCTCGTCTCTTACTTGGCGTGGAGTTAAATCCGAATCAATAGACGTAGATTTGGCCTTGCCTGAAAATGAGGATGACCCTATTCCGATTCTCGATGCGATCACATCAGCCAGCGATTTTATTGAAGCCAACGCCGATGTGATGCGGCTGGGCGATCTATTACCTTTGCCCGAAGGCTACGCCGAACGCGCAGAACACGCTGCTGATTTTGATCGATTGGCGGTTTATCATTTCGATCCTTACAGCATCGCGCTGACCAAGTTGGCGCGATCTGCCACAAAGGACATCAATGACATTGACGGGATGTTGCGGACGGGAGTCATTGATTGCGCGACGTTGCATCACCATTTCGAGTCGGTGCTGGAGCGCTATAAGCGAAAAGCATCGCGCGGTGATTGGACAGATTTTCAACGCAAAGTAGAAAAGTTCTATCACGAACACTGTGAATAAAAACAAACTTCCGAAGTCTTGAAGACTTCGGAAGTTTGTTTTATGGGCGCGGCGTTAACGGGGCTGGCGGCTTCTGCGGTTGCGGGGTGGGATAGCCGGGGATGACGGTGGCATAGACCATGAGGTATTGCCCATTACTAAGTCGGGTGACGCTGTTGTCTTTCACTTCCACCGATTCCAGATTGTTCTTCGTATCCACTTCAAACTTCCACGTTTCGGGTTTCCACGCAACGCCATCGGTTGAAAACACTGCGGTGATGTAGGTGGGGGCGCCGGGCTTTTGCACAAAGCCATAGTAGCGATAGCCGCCATCAACTTTGATGCCGTTTGCCATGAGGAAATTACCCGACGAAAGATCGTCGGTGCGTTTGAAGTTGAGCCCATCGGTGGAAGTGGCGTGATAGTTCGATCCCGGAATCCCGCCGGAGAAAAAATGCCAGGTGCTGCCAATCAAAATCACATTGGGGTCTAAAACTTCTTTGCCCTCTACCGTGAAGCGCACACCGTCTTCGAGCGTGAAGGTGTAGTCATCGCTTGAGATCGCCGAATACGTGCGCGGCGCTTCGGGTTTGTCCGGATTCGCGGTGCGGGGTCCCGAAGTGAAATACAAACGTATCTTGTTGTCGGTGGTGAACTCGACGGTCGGGTCAACCTGACTCGGTTGAAGATTCTGGATTCCGTTGAGGGTGATCTTTTTGTAAACCCAAGTGTTGCCGTTGTCACGCGAGACGGCAGCAACGATTTTATTTCTCACTTCTTCGGGACACATAATGATGTAATACACTCGCACTTCACCATCCGGCATAGTGATGATGTCTGGCACATCGGCTTGATCGGAAATGACTTTGTTGGTGCGGGTGAAGTTGATTCCGTCATTGCTGAGGGCGGTCATCAAGCGCGTTGCCCAAGGTCCATAACCAATTTGAGGTTTGCCATCGGGCGTAATGGCGTTATAGCCGGAACAGGGTTTGAAGTCGCTGGTAGATGGTGACTGGTTGCTGGTAGCTAGCGGTTGGATGGTTGGGCTGACGGATTGTTGAGTCGGTGGCGCGGCAATAGTGGGTTGTACTGGTGCTGGAGTCGCTGGAGTGAGTCCTGTGTCCACATTAATTGAGCAGGCGAGTGTAGAAGCGACGAGCAAGAGTGACGCAGTGAAAATGAGATAACGCTTCATAGCAAGAGATCAGGAATTCACTGCAAACAATTCGGCGAGGGATATTTCAAAATCGGGAAAAGTAGGTGACGTAATTTTTTCTTTCTCACCCACAACCGCGTATGTTTGATAGGTCTTGCCTTCAAGACGATACACTTCAACTGTCTTCGTTTCGGGATCCACGATCCAGTATTCAGAAATGCCCGCCTGCGCGTATTCATCTTTTTTGATGACACGATCTCGACGCTCATCGTTCTCGGAAACGATCTCAATAGCAAGATCAGGCACGCCCCAATACTTTTGAATGCGATCGGCATGAGCGTTGGACATAAAGATGATGTCGGGTTCGCGCACTTTGCCTTGCCAAAGTTGAACGGGGAGAGGGGCAAAACGTACTTGACCTAGTTTATGTTGAGTCACAAACACAAATAAAACGGCAAAGAGTCGCGCTGCAATCAATTGATGATATTCCGTGGGCATAGGGGGAAACTCCAATTTTCCGTTGGATAGTTCTACAAGTTTGCCGCGCTCTGAGACAAAGTAATACTCGGTTTCCGTCCATTCGCCGTCAGCAGGAAAGAGATCAAGTAGAGGATGTGTGGTGGGAGGTTCACGTGTCGCCATAGTCGCCTCTTTTGATGATTCTAACATCTTTGTCAATCACTGAAGTTTCCACCCGCCGTTGACGCGAGTCACGTGTAGTTGAATCAACGATGGCGGAGCGTTGTTGCGTTGGACGGTTATGATCGCCGCGTTGTCCTTCAATGTAATTCGCTGTGGTTCGTAGCCACTCGCCAGAATCTGTTTGACGATCTCCAAAGTGTCGGCTGACAAAGGATCAAGGGTGAAGTCGCCATCGGCGGCGAGAACTTTGGTGAGGACGTTGAGGTAGCGTTCCGCTAAATCATACTCGCCCGAATCGATTCCACGATCCGCTTCGATCAACAGGGTCTCGATGGCGATGTGGCGCGGCGTGAGCGGGTGACGCTGATAATCGGCGGTGAGCCCGTCGCGCACGGCGCGATCAATGTCTGGAATCCAAGCGGTGAGGTAATAGGCAGATGGATCGAATTTCTTTTGATACAGGCGCACCGTGTCGTAATAGCGAATCGTGTTTTCAACATCGCGCGTCCAGCGCGAATCGGTTTGCGTTTTGAGGTAAGTCAGATAATCCGACTCGATCTCCGAAAGTTTTTTGTTGTAGGTGAAGCGCAGCCCGGCGTCAAGCATGGCGCTCTCACTCCGCGTTTGTTGAAACGCGCCGAGCAGAGCCACAAATTTTTCCCGGCCGTAAGTATTAATCAGATATTCGATGAAGCCCGCGCTCTCCAGATAACCGATCTCGTGTTGAGCCGGATAAAAATTGTCGGCGAGTTGCGTTAAGGGTATATAACGATCAAGCGCAACCAACCCCGCCACGCGCGGCGCGAACGGTTCAAGTTTGAAATGACCACCCGTGATGTAAGTGGCGAAACCCTCTTCGATAAAGGTGGGACGTTCTTTGCCCAGCGAGCGACTTAAAATATGCGCCGTCTCGTGACGCACCACGTTAGTCAATGAACCGGCAGGATAATCACGATCCATGTAAGTGATGGTGATCGTATCTCCGGCGAAACCGCCGTGGCCCAAGACGCGATCAATAAAATTGAAAATAATTTTGGCGTTGCGTTTGCGCCCCAAGCGCGATTCGACGTAAGCCACAGAGTCGCCCGTCTGCGCTTTGAGCAATTCAATATCGCGCGCGGCAGGCGAGTTGGCGATGTAATTAAAGATGCAGCACTCGCTCTCGGTCTTGATCCATTTCGCGTCGAGTTCGTTGTAAGGCAAATCATTTCGCGGTTGCACATTCACCGTGAGGCTCGCCGTGTTGTTCGTCGGGTCTTCGTCGCCGATTTTAATTTTGTCCTCAGGGTCCACCACAATTTGGATCGTGTGCGCGCCCTCCAGCCCCGTTGTGCGCCACGCCCACTCAAACGACGCTTCGAGTCGCTGACCGATGCCATGCCCGGCCGCGCGCTCGCGCGAGATCAATTTTGAATCAATGTAGAGTTCGACCGTGAATCCTCTGAGATTCATTTTTGCGCCGTCGTGAATCACAGCTTCTATGCTGACCACGTCGCCCGAATACAACGCGCCGTCGGGGTGGATGAGGATGTCGGATGATTCGATGTAGAGATCGCGTTTGGCGTTGAACGACGGCGACGCAGTTTGGAGTGCCGTCGGTGTCGGCGCAACTGTTGGCGTGAGTGTGGCGGTGGGTGCGGGCGTGGGCGTCGGGAGCGGAGTCGGAGTCGCGACCCGTGAGGTGAGGTTGCAGGCGAGGGTGAAAAATATAATCGGAAGGAATTTACGCATTGGTGGTTGGATGGTGGGGTTGTTAGGTGGTTATAATGCGCGATATGAAACGAAGTTATCTTATCATCGCTGGGTTGGTTGTAGCGTTCACCTTAATCATCTTCTCACCGTTCTTCTCGTCGTGGGCCTTTGAGATGACGGGCGAAGAGGGACGCGCCTCGCAGATTAAAGGGTTGCTAGAACTCGGCACTCAAGTCATTCGCCCATCGTTAGATTTAAAACCCGATGCGGCGATTCAATACGCCGATGTGAATCCGTTTGGCATCAACACTTTTTTGCATCAAGA
>Ga0172368_10006530_pt1 | contig 12504 bp, 10 predicted proteins | sample Lak11m_FD_114540 | JGI IMG/M metagenome (GOLD analysis project Ga0172368, IMG submission 114540) | Freshwater microbial communities from Kabuno Bay, South-Kivu, Congo - kab_022012_11m | ecosystem: Environmental > Aquatic > Freshwater > Lake | place: Democratic Republic of the Congo: South-Kivu...
TGCTGCCTGCCGTCCCAAACTCTAAAATCAGGATTGCCCGCTTCTGTTTTTTTAGGAAGGGTGGTAACTTGAACTTGTTTTTTGCCGGCGGAGTCTGCATAGTTTTTCAGGAGTTCTTCAAGCGCGGAATAATAACTTTCCTCTCTCGCATCGCCGCGTCTTGCAACGTCGTATATCCGTTTAAAGTATGCTTTCAGCATAAGGTTATTTGCCGCCCCAAAACATATGGCATCATTTTATCTTTATCAATGCAATATGGTCAATAAAGAAGTTTGAGCCCAAATCCAGCGATAGACGCAGCCACCGTCTCTGTCATTGCGAGGTCGTTGCGACCGTGACAATTTGAGCGCAAAAGATGAGATTGCTTCGTTTCACTCGCAATGACAATTTTCTATCGCTATTTTAGGGTTGAGGATTGTGCTTTAGACTGGCAACCGAAAACTAATCACTGAAAACTGGCTTAATACCACATGGTTGCTTCAAAATCAGGCGTGGGGACTGTTATGCTGATGTTCCCCCTCCATGGACAGCGCTCTATTTCTTCTCCGTCCCTGTAAGCTGTAATAAAGAGGTTAATCTCATCTCCTGTCTTGGCTTTTATGTCTGCAAACGGCAAGGCTATTTCCAGAAGGTCCTGCATTGCAACTTCAGTTATGTCTTTTATTTTTTCCCATTCTCCGTTTTTCTTCTCAAGAAGATATGCCTGAAGCGCTCCGCCTCCGGATATCACATCAGCTTTAAATGCAAACGGTCTTGCAATATTAATTGAGAATGTCATATCAGGGGGAAAGTCTTTAAATGAGGTCTTGGGATCTATTCTTAGAAATAACGTGCTCTGGTTAAAACCGTAATAGATATATGATACGAGGCTTTCCGCCCTGTGCATGCTGCCTCCTGATTTTCCGACGGCAAGGTGAGCGCCCTGATACCATTCATAATAATTTGTGACAAGGCCGTCTATCTTGGGATTTATAAAACCTCTTATTATTATTTCGGGAGCAACTGCGCGGTCTTCTCTAAGAACCGGAACAAAAAGATTGGCCGGAGCCTCTTGGCCGATTGTTTTATATACCTTCATCAGGTTTAATCTGAAGAGCTCGTCAAATTCTTCCTGAGTTTCCGTCTGGTGTTCATCGCCGTACCACCAGTTCCAGTCGCTGCCCTCGGCAACATAGAGCGCCTGCCAGGCCTCAGCAACCGGCTTGTCAGGATTTTGTTCTGAAAATATTTGAAGGTCTGCCCGCGTATCCGTGAGATAATCCCATGCTATATTGTCTTCCTCGTGTCCGATCCAGATACTGTAATTTGCGTTTATCCACGAACCTGCATGGAGTTTGCCCAGATGTTCTCCCCGGGCGTGTTTTAGAAATTCCGATATTGTTACAGCCTTCAATCCCTTTTCATTTGAAAGCCTGTCATAAAAATAACGCAGGAAATCATGGCCGTTGTTTCTATAATGTTCCCACGCATTCTCGCCGTCCAAAATTATTGGAACAAGCCATTGCCTGTCTTGCGGAAGTGAAGAACGGATTTGCAAAAGTCTGTTCATAAGGTCATCTGCTGCATTTTTCGGCTCCCACCCTGAGTATACAAATCCTATTAGGTCTGAAAGTTTATGGTCTCTGAATATTATAGAGACATCGGAAAAACTGTAAGGTCTGTAAAAGCGCTGAGGATCTGTTATATTGCCTGAAGAATCTCTAAGTCTGATATTAAGGGAATTCGCTAAAATCCCTTCGTCAGTAGCAACCCACTTTATCCCCTCTGCGTTAACAGCCCTCAGGACGTCTTCGCATACAGAGCCTTCAGACGGCCACAGGCCCTCAGGTTTGTATCCGAAGATTTTCTCAAAGTATTCTAGGGCATCTTTTATCTGCCTTACCGCATCTTCAGGATGCGAGAATCTTTTCCGGGGCAGACGGGCATGCGGCATGGCGATTTTTGACAAATCCGTATCCCACAAAAGCGGAAGAATAGGGTGGTAAAACGGAGATGCGGATAACTCTATCTGTCCTTTATCTGCGACTTCTTTATATTTCGGGATTATGTTTTTTAAAAGCTCATACTGTTTTTCTATTAAAAGTTTTTTTTCATCTCCGGAGTAGCCTTTCCCTTTTTTTACAAGTTCGGAGAGAAAAGGGTCTTTCTGCCTGTACATCGGGTCTATCCAGCAAAGGTTAAACAGCACCTGAAGGTCCAGATAGTCAGCCAGCGTAAAATATTTTATTGTTCTTGACAGTTCGTTTTTTACGAATCTCAGGCCTCTTTTTACGAGCAGTTCATAATATCTGGGGAAGGGCCTTATCATGTTGTCCCAGTTTGCGAGGAAGAAGTTCTCAAGCATGAATACCTTTTCGGCGTCGGTCAGGTCCTTGGGATTTTTCATGGTAAGGTCCAGATAGGCGTCAGTTGCATTGTTTTCGGTGTAGTCTCTGAGTTGTTCAAGCAGTGAGGGCACAAGATTGAAGGTCTGTTTTATTGCCGGAAAATCCTCAAGCGTCTCAACCATGTCAAGATAGTCTTTTGTGCCGTGAAGCCGCACCCACGGAAGCCTGTATATTCCCGTGAACGGGTCTTTGTAATAAGGCTGGTGCATGTGCCAGAGGAAGGCGACATTTAGCTGATGGCTCATAGCTGATAGATTTTATTGCTTGTCATACTGAAAGATATATTCGTCGGGCCTTGCTAAGCCGAATTCCTCGCGCGCATATTTTTCCGCGTAAAACGGATTTTCTTTCAGAGATTTTATCTGGGCCTTGATGCGGGTATTTTCTTTTTCAAGCTCGGTTATTTCCTTTTCAAAGAGCTGTTTTTTTATGTAAAGCTCCCTGTATTTCAGCAGGCCCCCGTCTCCCAGAAGAAGGTTAACAGCGAGATAGATAAAACTAAGTATTATGAGGATAAAGATGATAAGCCTCTTTTTTTTAATCTCGGATACAACCTGTTTTCTTAAAAGGTTATCGGAGCTCATTGTTTTAGATTATAAAATGTTTTAACGCCTTTGTATATAGCCGAATCGGCAAGTTCCTCCTCTATTCTAAGAAGCCTGTTGTATTTTGCTACCCTCTCGCTCCTGGCAAGAGACCCCGTCTTGATAAACCCGGTATTGCACGCAACCGCCAGGTCTGCTATGGTGGTGTCCTCTGTTTCTCCTGACCTGTGAGAAATTACGGCCGTATAGCCTGCCCTTTTTGCCGTCTCTATTGCGTCAAGGGTTTCAGTCACAGTCCCTATCTGGTTGAGCTTGATGAGAATGGAATTCGCTATTCCTTCCATAATTCCCCTTTTAAGGATTTCGGTGTTTGTGACAAAGATGTCGTCTCCTACAATCTGAACTTTTTCCCCGAGCCTGCGCGTCATAAGTTTCCATCCCGGCCAGTCTTTTTCCGAAAACCCATCTTCAATAGAAAGTATAGGATATTTACCTATGAGATTTTCATAATATGAAACCATTCTCTCCGAGGATACGGTTTTTCCTTCAAAGGTGTAGCCCTGGCCTGAATAAAATTCGGATGCCGCCGCGTCCAGGGCTATATAGATATCCTTTCCTGGTTTATAGCCGGACATTTTTATTGCGTCCATTACGAGAAGAATTGCCTCTTCATTGCCTTTAAGGTTGGGCGCAAATCCGCCTTCATCTCCTACTGCTGTGTTAAGCCCCTTTTTCTTGAGAAGGCCTTTAAGGCTATGAAATACCTCAACTCCTGCCCTGAGCGCGGAAGCAAAATCTTTAAACCCTGCCGGCATTATCATGAACTCCTGAATATCCAAGTTGTTGTCGGCATGCGCTCCTCCATTAAGGATATTCATCATCGGAACCGGAAGCTCCTTTGCGTTGCATCCTCCGATATATTTATAAAGAGGCATGCCGGCTTCTTCTGCCGACGCCCTGCATACGGCAAGAGAGACGCCGAGAAGCGCATTGGCTCCGAGCCTGCTTTTGTTTTTTGTCCCGTCAAGCTCTATCATCAGGTTATCTATATAGGTCTGGTCGCAGGAATCTATTCCTCTCAATTGAGGAGCGATGCTTTTAAGGATATTCCCGACCGCATTTGTTACGCCTTTGCCGTGGAATCTTTTGCCTCCGTCCCTGAGTTCAAGCGCCTCTCTCGTGCCTGTTGACGCGCCGGACGGCACCGCCGCGCTGCCTGATACACCGCTGGCGAGGAATACTTCAACCTCAACCGTGGGGTTTCCTCTTGAATCAATTATCTCCCGCGCATGTACGTCTGTGATTAATCCCATAAAGGCCTCCTATAAAAAATCAAAGTTCAAAATTTAAAATTAAAAATTAGAGAGTTTATTTCCCAATAATTTTACATTTTGCATTTTTAATTCTTAATTTCCAGATACTGGCTTATTGTTTTATCTACTCTGTTCCTATCCATAGGTTTATCGCGCAATTCGGTTCTATTGGTTATCTGCCTTAATGTGGTCTCAAGGAATATTTTGAAGTTATGTATTTTCTCCATAAACCTATTGAAGTCGCTTCCTGCAATTTGCTGTTTTTTAAATGATAGCATTTCCTTAAAAAAAGAAACAAACTCTTCATAGTCGGCATATCTTAACAGTTTAAATGTGAAACTTTCAAAGTAAAGCATGAAGTTTTTCATAGGCTCAAATATCCGCACTGTTTTTTCCGGAGACGCCGAAGCCCCCTGAATAAGGGTTAGGAACTTATGCAGCACGAGGATGTCTTCCCTTAGTTTCAGTGACTGCTCAAGCCTTGTTGTAAAGCTCGGGAATATATCCTCCCCTTTCAGCCCCTGTTTGTAAAAGCCCGCAATCTGGATAATGCTCTGTTCAACAAGATTCTTCAATATACCCTGACTGTTTTCTATTCTTCCCCTGAAAAAACCCGGCGCTTTTTTCTTTAGTATGTCTTTTAATTCCTGCCGGTATACCCTTTTTGTTTCCATTGAAAACTGGTAGGACAAAGACTGGAGCAGCATTTTCATATCAGGCTCTGAGATTTTATTTATGATTTTCTCAATATAATTGCTCAAGGTCTTTATCTCCGACCGTATGAGCATGAGAATAGCAAGCGCGGTATTAAGGGAAACTGTCCGCTGCGCAGTTGTATCTATATGGTTCAGATATCTCAGAAATCGGAAGAGGTATACGGTTATCAGGGAAATATGTTTTTTTATCTCCAGGTCTTTTATGCCTTTGACTATGTCCGATATCTCGTGATTGTAAATTATGTCAAACTCGGGATCTATTTCCTTTTTAAACGGGTTGAAATAATTATTCTCGCGTATTTCCTTGCTCAATATCTGCCCCGCATTCAGATAGCTGAGATAGGGGATATTCCCGGTTTTAAGAAGGTCGGTGACGAGGGTTTTCAGATTGGCGAACGAATCATAAAGCAAAAGGATTCCCTTTTCAGCCGTATCCTGCTTGTACAGTTCTTCGCGGATTTTATCCCTCTTGCGGTCCGTAAGAAATTTTGTCTCTGCAAATTTTTGAAACCAGTATGCATTTCGCCTGCTTTCCGGAATTATAATCTCAAGAATGCCGATCAGGCGGAGGATAACGTCTCTTATAGTGGAAAGCTCTTCATAGAAATTACTCTCTGCAAGATTTTCCTTTGTTGAAGGAATGTTTTCTATATTGAAAAACCTGTCCGAGGCCCGGAGAAGCACGTCAAGCTCTGAGAAAAGCTCCTTGCGCGTCTCTTTTGCTGTAACAACCCAGTCCTTTGTCTCTTTCCTCTGCGGAGTCTTCGCCACGTTTATTTCTTCGGCGCATGGACGGCCTCATTATGAACATCCTCCGAGGCTTCCATGATTCCCTCTGAGAGGGTGGGGTGGGCGTGGATGGTCTCCGCTATATCTTTTACCTTTAATCCTGCCTTTATCGCAATTGCGCCTTCATGAATGAGGTCTGATGCATGAGGGCCTATGATGTGCATCCCGAGAACTTTGTCTGTGGCCTCGTCTGCAATAACCTTTATAAAACCTGCTATCTCTCCCATAGCATGAGCCTTGCCGAGGCCTCTGAACTGGAAATGTCCTGTCTGTATCTTAATGTTTTTTTCTTCAGCCTGATGTTCTCTCAATCCTACCGATGCAATCTCAGGAGATGTGAATATTGCAGCCGGCACCGTGCCGTAATCCATTTTAACGTTATGCCCCAGGATATTTTTAGCTGTGATGATTCCCTGAGTTGAGGCTGTATGGGCCAGAAGTATTCCGCCTGTTACATCGCCTAGCGCATAAATATCAGGGATGTTTGTTTCCATTTTTTCATTTATGATTATCTCTCCTCTTTTGCCTTTTTGAACGCCGGCATTTTCAAGCCCGAGGCCGTCGCTGTTAAGGGCCCTTCCTATTGAAACAAGAACCTTTTCGGCAATAATCTCTTTTCCGTCCGACATAAAGGCATGAACGCCGTCTTCTTTTACCTCAACCTTTTCCACTTTGACGTTGGTATAAAGCTTTATTTTTTTCTTTTTCAGCTCCTTTTCCAGAAGCCCTGATATTTCAACATCTTCGGTGACAACTGCGCGCGGCATCATCTCAACCATTGTGACATCGGTTCCGAGTTCCTTATAGATGCAGGCGAATTCGCAGCCTATGACTCCGGCGCCTATGATAAGCATGGATTTGGGCATCTCTGTAAGATTGAGCGCGTCATCGCTTGAGAGAATGTTTTTTCCGTCAAATATAAAAGAAGGAATCTGTGCGGGTCTTGAGCCGGTTGCTATTATTATCTTATCTGCCGCGAGTTTTTCGGTTGAGCCGTCTTTTCCCCTTATCTCAATCTCTTTCCGGGATAGGAGGGCGCCCCTTCCTTCTTTCAAGGTTACTCCCCAGCTTTTGAATAAACTCCTGAGGCCTTTAACCTGAATGCTTACTACTTTATTTTTTCTCTCGTTGATTTTCTGGAGATTAGGGATAAGTTCACCCTTAAGTTCTATGCCGAATTCTTCAAGTTCCTTTGCCTTGGAATATGCCTCTGCCGACGCCACAAGCGCCTTTGTCGGAATGCATCCTCTGTTAAGGCATGTCCCGCCGACCTCTATATCTTCTATGACTGTAACCTCTGCGCCTAACTGTGCGGCCTTGAGCGCTGCGACATATCCTCCGGGTCCTGCTCCGAGTATGGCAATCTTCATTTTGTCTCCTCTTCAACATATTTGGCATAGTCTGCAGATTCCATGAGGTCGTCAAGTTCAGAATTGTCTTCCATCTCAATAACTGCTATCCAGCCTTTGCCGTATGGTTCTTCATTGATTATCTCTGGAGATTCCGAGAGGTCGTCATTAACCTCAATAACAGTGCCGCTCACAGGGCTGATGACAGATGAGGTCGCCTTAGTGGACTCAATCTCAGCGAGTTCGCTGTTTGCTTCAATAGTAGTATCGGTTTCCGGGAGGTCAATATACACTATATCTCCCAGTGCGTCCTGTGCATAATCCGATATGCCGACGGTTGCTTTTTTGCCTGATACCCTGACCCAGGTGTGCTCTTTGTGGTATTTAAGATCTTCCGGATACATTTTCCCCTCCTGTTTTATTTTTTAGTGGTGTGAATTAATTATCACATGGTTCTGCTGTTTGTCAAGAAAGTATTTTACACTCTTCCTTCCAAACTGAAAGCATTGGTATAGATTATCCATAATGGCGGCAATTTTCAACTGGTTTTTTTCGAAAAAAGCGAATTATACAGCCGGGTCAGAAACAGCATCTATTCTAAAGTTTCTTTTCATAAATCCTGTATGTTTTGTAAAGCTGTCCTCCGAGCATCTCAATGATTCTCTGCACCGCTACATTGTCCTCAAGGACCCACGAAAATTCGATCCTTTCATATCCGCCCTTTTTTATTCCGCTAAATCCTTCCCTGAAAAGAAGCGCATCCACGCCCCTGTTCCTGTATTCTTTTTTTATTCCGAGAAGAAGCAGTCTGAGGTCTTTAATCTTTCTTGAATAATATAATGCCTTTATTATTGTTATGGGATTTATTTTGCCCTTCATATGTTTGAGGACGAAGTTGAAGTCGGGCAGAAGTCCGAGAAAACCTACAGGCGCTCCGTTGTCCTCCGCAATCAGGGTCAATTCTGGAACAACAATCTGCCTCAGCCTGTTTCCAAGGTAATCAATCTCTTTATCGGTGAGTGGAATGAATCCCCAGTTATTTTCCCACGCTGCATTATAAACCTCTTTGAACGCCTTCATCTCATCTGAGAATTTTTTCTTGTTCAGGCGCCGCACTGTGATGCCTCGTTTTTCCGCTATTGCCGCTACTCTGAGAACTTTTTCCGGAAGGGACTCTTTTATATCATAAATATATGCATAAAGGTCTTTTGCTTTTTGCAGGCCGTAGTTTTCCATTAAATTGCCATAGTAAGGCATGTTGTATGGAGTCATCAGCATAGGATGCGCCTCAAAATTATTTATCAGGAATCCGCACTCTTCATTTGTTGAGAAATTCATAGGCCCCCTGATTATCTCCAGGCCTTCTCCACGGAGTTCTTCCGAGGCTTTATTAAGCAGCGCGGATGAAACTCCGGCGTCATTGATGCATTCAAAAAAACCGAAGAACCCTGCTTTCTCATGGCAGAACTGTATATGTCTCTGATTAATTATTGAAATTATCCTGCCGGCGCATTTCCCGTCTTTTTCCGCAATGAAATATCTTGCCTTTGCATGATTAGAGAAAGGATTCTTGTCGGAGAACTGTTCTTTTAAATCCTTTATCAGCGGCGAAACATAAAAAGGATTTTCAGAATATAACGAGAATGGAAATTTTATGAATGTGTCACGGCGCTTGCCGGTTTTGACCTCTATGACCTGGATGGATTGCAATATCTGTTTTCTCTATCAGATGCCGGCAGATTACTTTATCAACCCTAATGTTCTGCCTACTTTTTCAAAGGCCCTGAGCACTATATCAAGATGTTCATCAGTATGGGTCGCCATGTAACTTGTTCTTATAAGAGCCTTTCCGTTCGGCACAGCCGGGCTTACTGCGACATTTGCAAACACCCCTTCTTCCTGCAGCATTATCGCCATCTTAAAGGCCGTTTCGTTTTCACCGACCATCACAGGAATTATCGGCGTTTCGCTTGCGCCGGTATCAAAGCCGAGCGCCTTGAGCCCCTGGAGCATTATGTTTGTGTTTTTCCAGAGTCTCTCTCTTCTTTCCGGCTCGTTCTCTATAATATCCACTGCCGCGCGCACAGCGGCTATTGAAGCCGGCGGCGGGCTTGCGCTGAATATAAGGGCGCGGGCAAAATGTTTTATGTAATGAACTATGTCTGAGGCTCCGGAGATGAACCCGCCTATGGAAGCAAGCGATTTGCTGTAGGTCCCCATGATAAGGTCCACTTCGTTTTCAAGTCCGAAGTGTTCTGCGGTGCCCCTGCCTGTTTTGCCGAGCACTCCGATTCCGTGGGCATCGTCAACCATCAGCCTGGCGTCATATTTCTTTGCAAGCTCCACGATATCGGGAAGCTTTGCTATGTCTCCTTCCATGCTGAATACTCCGTCAACGACTATTAACTTGCCTTTGTCCCTGTTTTTTTCCAGAACCCTTTTAAGATCCGACATGTCATTGTGCCTGAATTTCTTAATCTCGCCGTAGGAGAGCCTGCACCCGTCAATTATGCTTGCGTGATCCATCTTGTCTATGATTACCACATCATCTTTCCCTATGAGCGCGGAGATGACGCCGAGATTAACCTGAAATCCGGTAGAGAAAACGAGCGCGGCATCCTTTCTCATAAACCGGGCGAGTTTGGTCTCAAGCTCAACATGAATGTCAAGAGTGCCGTTTAAGAAGCGGGAGCCGGCGCATCCTGAGCCGTATTTTTTTACGGCTTCTATCGCAGCTTCTTTTACCTTCGGATGGTTTGTGAGCCCGAGGTAATTGTTTGAGCCCACCATGATCATTTTCTTGCCATTCATTGTGACTTCAGGATCCTGTGCGCTCTCAATTACCCTGAAGTAAGGATACAGCCCGTAAGACATCAATTCCTTTGCCTTTGTGAACTTAAGGCATTTTTCAAAGATATCCGGAGACTTGTTTACAGCCACTGATGAATCCTGTACCAATCCGCTGTCCATTTTATACCTTCCTTTAACAGTATGTTAGGGATAAACCCAAGTTCATCTCTTGATTTTGATGAATCACAGGTCCAGCAAGAATGCTGTAATTCTTTTACCTTGTCTTTGCTTATAATATTACTCCGATTGCTGAGTTTTTGTCCAATGCCTGCAATCACCGGCATTATGGCCTTGGGTATTTTTATTTGCAAAGGCTTAGTTCCCACAGCAGAAGCTATTGTTTCCGCTATCTCTTCATTTGAATATATGCCGCCGTCGGAAAGATAAAATATTTCTCCTTCTGCATTTTTGTTTTCTGCTGAAAGGATTATCCCTTTTACCAGGTCCTCCACGTATAAAAATGAATAATAACATTTTCCCCAGGAGAGAGAAATGCCTTTTTTTGCAAGTTTGAAGAAGATGTAAATGTCTTTGTCGCGCGGGCCGTAGACAGCAGGCGGCCTGATGACGGTTACAGAAACGGCGTTCTTATGCCGGAGGACTATGCGCTCTCCTTCAAGCTTGCTTTTGCCGTAAGCGGAGACAGGTTTTGGCTCGGCTGTTTCATTAACAGGCGAGCCGTTATAGCTCGGGCCTGCCGCAGCCAGGCTGCTTAGATAGATAAATCTTTTAAGATGCGGATTTTTTTGTTTTACTGCACTAACGAGGTTTTCAGTGCCGCGCGCATTCGCCGAGAAAAAGTCTTTTTCATTCGCAGCCTTTGTAAGCCCTGCGAGGTGAAAGACATAGGCGTAATCTGCAACTGCATTAAGAAGAGACTCCTTCATTGCGCAGTCGCCATATATCAGTCTGACATTGAGTCCGTATAGCCATTGAAGATTAGAAGTTTTTCTTACGAGGCAGGCGACATTGTATCCTTTTTTTAAAAGCTCTTCAACCAGGTGGCTCCCGATGAAACCGGTAGCTCCTGTTACAAGGGTTTTCATGGTTAACAATATTTTGAGCAATCGCAGAGGCTTGAGTCAACCCCCAAATAGTGTATTATAGAGAACGAGGAATTAAACCCCACTAAATGTTTGCCGCATTGGTTATAAAAGGTAAGACAATCCCTCTGCCTATCATTCAGGGCGGGATGGGTGTCGGCGTTTCCCTTTATCCTCTCGCGAGCGCTGTCGCAAGGGAAGGAGGGCTCGGTATCGTATCGAGTGCGGCCCTGGACAGGCTTCTCTCAAAAAGAACCGGGGAAAAACACAATACATACGAAGCCGCGTACGAAGAAGTTTCCTTAGCCAAGGCAAACGGCGGTTTTGCGGGAATAAATATTATGGGCGCGCTCGTCCGGGATTATAATGATTCCGTGAAGGGAGCTCTGGATGCTAATGCGGATGTGATAATTTCCGGAGCAGGGCTGCCTCTTACACTGCCTGCAATTCAGCCTCCGAAGGATACTGCGCTTATTCCAATCGTTTCCTCCGCGCGGGCGCTTGAAATCATATGCAAGAAATGGGAAAAGCACGGTTACAGGCCCGATGCCGTTGTGCTTGAAGGGCCCTTGGCAGGCGGGCATCTCGGTTTTAAGATGGACCAGATTTACAGCGATGAAAACAAGCTTGAAAACCTGCTTCCTCCGGTCAAGGATACAACCCGGAAATACGGAGATTTTCCCGTCATAGTAGCGGGAGGCATTTATACTTATGAGGATATTATAAGAGCTATGAAGATGGGCGCTGACGGCGTGCAGATGGGGACAAGATTTCTTGCTACCGAAGAGAGCAGCGCGAGCGAAGCATACAAACAAGCGGTTGTAAACGCGAGAGAAGATGACATCGTTGTCGCAAGCGACCCCGGCTCTCCGTGCGGTATGCCTTTCAGGGTTATAAAGCAGTCGCCTATGTATGTTTCAACTCTGATGAGGCTGAGAAAACCCAAATGCGATAAGGGATATGTTTTGCTTAAGGACAAAGAGGGAAAGTTCAGCGTCTGCCCGGCAAAGGAAAGCAATGAGCATCATTTCTGCATATGCAACGGCTTATTAAGTTCAGCAAACTACAATCCCGATAAAGAAGAGCCGCTTTATACGGTCGGCACCAACGCCCACAGGGTTGACAGGATTTTATCCGTAAAAGACCTTATGGCAGAGCTTACCGGAAAAGCTGTTCCTCAGTTTGCAGTTTAGGTTCAACCTTTTCTACTCAATCAACAAAAACGCACACTTAAGGTATTCTGTCTCAGGCATTGAAAGAAGGATAGGGTGGTCTGCTGCCTGAGAGCGGAGGCCTAAGAGCCTGATTTTTTTCCCCAAATCTTTCGCGGAGGCCCTCAGCATATCAATAAACATTTCCCTGCTGATGTGATAAGAACATGAAGACGTGGCGAGGATTCCGCCTTTTTTTATTAGCCTCATGCAGATGGTATTTAATTCCCTATACGCCTTTAATGCCTCTTTAATCTTTGATGAGCTTTTCACAAAGGCCGGCGGGTCCAGGACTATGAAA